>ENA-OWPI01003717-OWPI01003717.1-marine-metagenome-genome-assembly--contig:-NODE-3717-length-12758-cov-10.343821_pt1 | contig 12758 bp, 6 predicted proteins | sample MGYA00238138_ERZ651775 | MGnify/ENA primary metagenome ERZ651775 (study PRJEB26906, sample SAMN06265043) | marine metagenome | isolation source: Helgoland LTER site | place: Germany:Helgoland, sampling...
TTCAGTAATCATTTCACCGCCTTCAGGCTGCCACATGACAGCCCAATCGGCAGCTTCACCATTGCCAGAAAACTGCCCAACAAAAGGAGCATCGCTTGGTAAGGTAATGAAGTCCTTTATTGATTGGTATAAATAATCTCGTAAACCATCTTCGTAATACCATTCCGTTGTTTCTTTAGAAATCTTGTCGTCGAAGCGTATTTTTAAACCTGGGCAAAGCACAGCTTTTGCGCGTAAAACATGCAGAAGCTTAGTTACAGAGAATTTTGAAGAGTCAAAATATTTGGGATCTGGCCAAAAATGAACGCTTGTACCTGTATTTCGTTTACCGCAAGTATCGACGATGGAGAGTTCGTCAACCTTATCTCCATTCTCAAACGTCATTTGGTAAACGTTGCCATTGCGGCGAATGCTAACGAGCACTCTGGTTGATAATGCATTTACAACCGAAATACCTACGCCGTGAAGGCCGCCAGAATATTCGTAGTTTTTATTCGAGAACTTACCACCTGCATGCAGCTTGGTCATAATCAATTCAACACCGGAAATTTTTTCTTCAGGGTGAATATCAACCGGCATACCACGACCATCATCTATAACTTCTAAGGATTGATCTTCGTGCAATATTACTTTTATAGAGGAGGCGTGGCCAGCAAGAGCCTCATCAACACTGTTATCTATAACCTCTTGACTCAGATGGTTCGGCCGAGTGGTATCGGTATACATTCCAGGGCGGCGCTTTACCGGATCCAAGCCATTTAAGACTTCAATAGCATCAGAATTATATTGTGTTGACATGATCTCTAGCTTAGGTTTTTTCTCAAATCGATGCGGATGATATTAGCAAGGCTGAAGCTCTTGAGCAATGAAGGTTTTAGCTAATTTCGTTAGTACAAAAAACGGCCTACAAAGACACACCTGTTTTGATGTTAAAAAGAAAATCTCAATTAGCTAAAGAAGCTAGCGACTCAAGAGTCGATATATTTAGCAAGGGAAACGCTCTTGATGCTAAAATTCTAGAACTAGATTATGGCTTAAGAAAAATTTCTTTAAGTCCTAAAGCTGCTCAAATTGATGAAGAAAAGTCTTTAATTGCAAAATTTGGGGAAGGCGCAACAAAGTCTGGTGCAACTTGGTCTCCAAGTAGTATTTCTTATACAGGAAATAACAGAACACACATGATTAGAATTCCAGATCAAGGAAGATTTGAATTAAGATTAATGGATGGATCAGCAAACCCATATTTACTTCAGGCAGGAATAATTGCTGCTGGTCTTGAGGGAATAAATAAAAAATTAAACCCTGGAAAACCTTTACATTGTAATATGTACAAAGATTATAAAAAATATCCAAAACTAAAAAAACTACCCAATGATGTTAGTCAGGCAATTTCAATGCTTCAAAAAAGCAAACCACTTGCTGATGCTTTTGGAAAAGATGTAATTGAAAGTTACATAAAACTTAAAAATTCTGAGATAAAGGATTTTAAAAGTAAATCTTCATTTAATAAGAAAAAACCAGTCACTAAGTGGGAAAAAGACAATACTTTAGACTGTTAGATTATGACAATTCTATCTAACGGCCATCAATGGAAATATTCTGAATTTATTGATAATAAAAATTATTCCTTTGATAAAAATCAAATATTAAAATCAATATCTAAAGAGGATATTGATGCCGCTTATAATAGTATTTCAAAATGGGAAGGGTATGCTCCCACTCCCCTACTATGTCTTGATAAATTATCAAAAGAATTAAATTTAAAAAATATTTTTTACAAGGATGAAAACAAAAGATTTAATCTTAAATCTTTTAAAGCACTTGGTGGAGCGTATGCAGTTGAAAAAGTTACTGAAGGCAATAAAGATATTATTGTTGCAACTGCTACTGCTGGAAATCACGGAAGATCAGTTGCATGGGGTGCCAGAAGATTAGGTTTAAAGTGTAAAATTTTTATAAGCGAATTTGTTAGTGAAGCGAGAGGACAAGCTATGTCTGATCTTGGTGCAGATGTAATTAAAGTAAAAGGAAATTATGAAAAATCTTTAATTGAATGTATTAAACAATCTACAGAAAATAATTGGCAAATAGTACAGGATGTTGCTTGGAAAGATTATATGTTAGTTCCTAAATATACTATGGCTGGTTACTCGGTAATGATGAGAGAAATTGTTGATCAAATAAATAATGAAAAAATTACACATATAATATTACAAGCTGGTGTTGGTGGAATGGCTGGTGCTATGGTTGCAGGTATAGCAAGATATTTAGATAATATTCCAGTAACGTTAGTGGTTGAACCTGATAGTGCAGCTTGTGTTTTGGAAAGTATTAAAACTGGAAAGATAGAAAAAATTGATATTAAAAGAGAAAGTTTAATGGGTGGTATGTCTTGTGGTGAGGTATCATTAGTACCCTGGGAGATACTTAAGAATTCAGTTAAACATTGTATTAGTTTACCTGATGATGATATTGCAAAAACAATGAGGCTATTAGGTAATTCAAGTTTTAGTGACCAGTCTATTATAGCAGGTGAAAATTCAGTACCTGGAGTAATTAGTTTAATTGCTAGTTGTGAAGATCAAAATATTAAACAAAGTTTAAAATTAGATCAAAATTCAAATGTTTTGGTAATTGGATGTGAGGGTGACACAGATAAAGAAATGTACCAAAAATTAATTAGTCAAAATTAATTATATGTCTGATACAGGGCTCTTTTGGATAAGAGACGACTTTAGAATAGAAAATAATCCAGCATTATCTTTTGCCACTGAAAAACATGAGAATGTAATTGCATTATTTATCTATAACAATAAAAATTTTGACAATCAGACTGAAGCTCAAAAATGGTGGGTTTCAAAATCATTAGAAGTTTTTAAAAAAGACTTATCTAAATACAATATTAATCTTCAGATAGTTAAGGGTGATGAATTAGATATTTTTTCAAAAATTAAGAAGAAAGACAATCTTTCCATATATTGGAATAAAGTTTATGAACCAGATGTAATTAATACTGGAAAAAAAATTAGAGATATTTTTTTAAAAAATGAAATCAGTTTCAAATATTTTAAAGGAAATATTCTAAATGAATTTCAAGATGTAACTAAAAATGATGGAACGCCATTTAAAGTTTTTACCCCTTTTTGGAGAACTGCTGAACAAAAATATTTAAGCTTAGCTCCTGCTAAAAACTATATTGTTAAAAAAAAGACTAAAGAAAAAACTTTTTTTAAAAATTGTATTGAACCTAAAAATATTTTACCTAAAAAAGATTGGTATAAAAAATTTGATAAATACTGGAAAATATCTGAAAAAGACTCTAAAAAAATTCTTAACGAATTAATAGAAAACAAAATCAAAGATTATGGAACCACAAGAGATATACCCTCTGTTGAAGGAACGTCAAAACTTTCACCCTATTTAAAACATGGTCAAATTCATGTTGCAAATATTTGGAAAAAATGTCGTGAAATAAAATCTAAAGGAATTGGTTATAGAAAATATATTAATGAACTTGGATGGAGAGAGTTTTCACATAGTTTGATTAATTATTTTCCAGAATTTTTAAAAGGAAATTATAGAAAAGATTTTGATAAATTTCCTTGGGTTAAGAATGAAAAATATCTTAAAGCATGGAAAACGGGAATGACAGGTTACCCAATAGTTGATGCTGGAATGAGAGAACTATATGAAACAGGTTGGATGCATAATAGAGTTCGAATGGTGGTTGGGTCTTTTTTAGTTAAACATTTAAGAATAAATTGGACTGAAGGAGAAAAACATTTCAGAAATTGTTTGTTAGATTTTAACAAAGCAAATAATGTTGCACAGTGGCAATGGGTTGCTGGATGTGGAGCAGATGCTGCGCCCTACTTTAGAATATTTAATCCAATACTTCAGGGTGAAAAATTTGATAAAGAAGGCTTGTATGTAAAAAAATGGGTTCCTGAATTAGAAAAAGTGCCAAACAAATTTGTTCATAAACCATGGGAGATGGAATTAAAATACCAACAAGCTATTAAAACTATAATTGGTAAAGATTATCCACAACCAATTGTGGTCCATGAAAAAGCTAGAGCTTCTGCTTTAGAAGCATTTCAATCTTTAAAGAAAAATTAAAAACCACTTTCTCTTATAAGAACAGAGAAAACATTCCTAAAAAATCTTATAAAAGGACTGTAGCGATTTCCTTCAACATGAACATATCCTGGTAGTTCAAATTTAATTGGACTTTCATTTACTAATTTAAAATCTGCAATATAGTGTGCTGTTTCAGGTCGGTATTGATATTCACCAGATGTAAAGTTTCTAATTGCAATTGGACCACTGTGAATTGATGCAAGTGCTATGTAAGGTAAATTATTCACTGATGATAAATCTAGTTTATTTGATATTAAATGAATTTTTTTATGATCACCATCATTTGGAATGAATACAGCTGGTGTATTTTCTTGAAAACGATCAATTTGCTCTTCTCTGATAAACGCTTTAACATTTCCAGTTCCATAATGCACTATTCCAAGTAATTGATCTAAATTACTGACCCACATTTCACTTGATAAACTAACAAGATCTTTCACTTTTCCTTTATTTGGTGCCTTAATTACCAATTTTTCTTTAGTTTGAGTTAATCCAGAAAGCTCACTCTGAAGTGCGATTAATCGTTGATTGTAAGTTAAATACTCATCCATATTTCCTGAGGTTCCACTCATACGGTTAATCTTTGTTTTAGTTAACAGTATTTTTCTTCGTATTGAATTAATCTCTTGATCCAGTCTAGGAGAATAAAGTTCAATTAAATTCTGACCTGCCTCTACTTCTTGGTCTTTTGTAACAAACACAGATCTAATTTTTGCAGGATAAGGTGAATATATTTTAGAATATTTTTCAGATACGTATACCGCTGGAATTTTCATTGAAGATTTCCAAGGTAAAAACAAAACCATTAAAGTTATTATTAAAATAGAGGTTGTTCTAAAAGTTTGTTTATTTATTTTCATTTCTGATCGCATCAACCACCATTGTTTCATTTCTTTAATAATAGGTAGCATAATGAACCAATAAATTTCAATCGCAAATAATATTATTCCAAGAACTTTAAATGCAAAATAATAAACAAGTAATGCAATACCAATAAATAAAAAGAAACGATAAATCCAAGTTGACCAAGCGTAAATTATAAATGTCCATCTTCTTGAAGGATTTATCTCTTCTGGTGGTTTATGATTAAAACCAAATAAAGTTTCTCTAGTTTTCCATTTTGCAAGTGCAAAAGCTCGTGGTTGTAAATTTTCTGCTTTTAGCCAATCTGAAAAAACATAATATCCATCAAATCTCATAAAAGGACTGACATTTATTGCAATCGATGAAATCCAAGAAGTAGTTGCTATAAAAAATGCAGCACTTTTTAAACCACCCTCTGGTAAAATTCCCCATACAAAAGTTGCAATAAGAGCTAAATGTAATTCAGTTAAAATACCTGCAAAATTTATTAATAATCTTTCTTTATGATTTCTAAGACGCCAAGCATCTGTTGTATCTGTATACAAAAATGGAAAAAAAACTAGAAAGGCTATTCCTATTGCTGATACTCTGCAGCCATAATGTTTCGCGACATAGGCATGGCCTAACTCATGAAGACACTTAACAAAAACTAGAGTTATAAAATATAGCATCAAACCTTTTATAGAAAAAAAATATAAAAAAGTTTTTGCAAAATTTTCAAATTGTTGAATTACTAAAAAGAGACCAATAAACCCTAAAATATAAATTATATTTCTAATTTTTTTAGAACCTAAAAACTTTACTTTACTAAAAGTTCTGCCAAGCCACTCATCTGGTGTAAATAATGGAATTTTAAAAAAAAGATAACTGTGAATTAAATTCATTATCCAACTTTTTTTTAAGCTGTTTTTTTGTTGCATTAAATAAGGAACCCCTTGTCCTTGAGGTTGAATGATTAAATTATTTTGCTGTAAGAAACCAATAAAGCTCTTAATTTCATCTCCTGTAGTTTCAATGCCTTGTGAATTTATTTTCTTTTCAAAATTTTGAATATCTTCTCCACCTCTCCAATTTTTGATTAAACGAAATGCAGTTAAGCCAACAGTAAAATATTTATTTCTTACTGCATCATACAATAGCCATGCTGGAGATCCGTCTTCTCTACTGTTTCCTCTAAAAATTTCTAAATCTTGTCTTAGATAAGGAATTATCATACTCCAATTAATTGTCTGACAAAGGTTATCGGTTTTCTAAATAAATAATAAAATAAAGTAACTCTAGAACCATAGATTTTAGCTGTTCCTCTGAGCCCTATTCTTGGTATCTCTTCACCCTCAAAACTTGCACTTATTTGATAAGACAATACCTCTTCTGGAGATAAGGATGATTGGTAAGAAGCTCTTTTTAATTTACCTTTTAATGGTTTTATTGGATTGATATCTAAAAATACCTTCACGTCTGTATTTTCTTTTATAATCAATGAGTCTTTTACTGGTAACCATATCAAAAACTCCACTTTTTCAGGGTTAGCAATGGTTATAATTTTTTCACCCACAGATACGGGTCTTCCTTGCCAATTATTCTTTTGATCTACAATCGCTATTCCATCTTTATCAGCGTAGATTTTGGAATTTTTTAATCGTTCAGAGGTAGACTCCACTTCTGCTTTTTTTAAATCCACTTGCGCGATAAGTTCTGCAAGTTTTGCTTTCTCTTCATTGTTTGAGAAAGAAAATTGTCTACTTCTTAATAATTGTTTTTCTGCAACTTGCAGAGATTGTTTTGCAAGGTTAAAACTATTTTTTAAATCTGTATCTTCGATTTGTATTAATAAATCACCAGAATTAATTTTATCATTATTATTTACAATTATATTTTTAACCACTCCATCAAACGGTGCAGTAATTAATCTAGGATTATTAGGGACTACTTCAACGGGAGCTGTACTAGTTATTTTAATTGGAATTACTAAAATAAATATTATGGATAAAATAATGATCCACGATCGTTTACCAGTAAAATTTTTCTTTAAAAAATCTTTAATAGAAAAATCTGTTAAGAAAGTATTATAAGCATGACCATAAGTAACTGATAAGTGTCTTGCAAGTTCTACTTCATTATCATTAAATTTTTCATTTCTAGTTGTGATTAAAAAACCTTGAAGGCCTCTTTGTGGTGAAAAAATTGGAATGAGTAAAATATTATCTGGAATGTTTTTGGGTTTTTTTATTTTTAAAGTTCTTGATATTTTGTCTACTTCAAGATTTTGAATTTCTTTTAGATTGGTATTTTTTTGGTCATTAATTATATTTTCTACAAATGTAACGAGAGGTGCAGTTCTATCTACTGTTGCAAGATCTGATACTGCTTTTACGTGATATTTATCTGTAGGAGTTTTAAGTAAGAGATAAGAATTTACAAAATCAATAATTTGTCTTGTTTCATTAACAACAACAAAATTTAATTCATCTTGAGTTCTTGCTTCTCTAGATTTTTTTTCTAGACCAATTAATCTTGCTATCTTTATATTTTTATCTTCGTTCAAAACTTAACTATCCCACTCATTCCTGGAATTAAAGTCTCATATTTTTTGTTAAACTGAGCTTTTAACTCAATTGTTTGACTTACAGCATCAACAGTTGCACCTAATTTTATAACTGTTGCATCTAGAGTCTCCCCTGTTTCATCAATAGTGATTTTTACTTCATGTCCTTTTTTTAACCACCTCAACCAATTACTAGGTACCACTATGTCTGCTTCTAATAATCCGTCTCCAACAATAGACATTAACGGTTGTCGTTGTTCAATACTTGTAAAAATACTTGTGCCTACTTTCATAACTTTACCATCGTATGGTGCAATAATTTTACATCTATCAACATTTAAATTTGCAATTTTTAGTTCTGCTTCGGCTTTTTTTAAAGCAGACACTGATAATTGATGTTGAAGTTTTCCAATGGATTTCATTTTCAACAATTCATCATCATTTTCTAATTGAATGCTAGCACTATCGTAGTTTGATTGGATTACATCTCTTTGTGCTTTATATAGCTCGCATTCAAAACTAATTAAGGTGTCCCCCTTCTTAAAAGCATCTCCTAATAAAAAATTTATCTTTTCAACTCTTGCTGCCAGTTCACTTGAAATTGTTACTATTTGTGTTGCAGTGACTAATGCTCTTGCGTCTCTATTTTCTTCATTCGATGCTGTATTTTCAGCATTAGAAGCAGAAATAATTGAAAAAATAAATATGTACGCTAATACTAATAATCTCATAGTTTTATAATTGAATTATAGTCTATTAATTATATTGCTACCATATTCTTCCCAGTTATCATGCTCTTTATTTAACTGGTCTTTAAAAGCAATAAATTTAGTATCTTCTATATCATCTAAGATTTGAGCGTTATCATCACTTCCAACGTCAACTACTAAGTCTTTAACAATAATCTCACCATCTCTTTCAATAATTAATTTAAATTCTAATTTATCAACATCCTCTGGTGGATTAGCATTAATTTCACCTGTTATTGGATTAAATTCTACCCAGTCAGGTATTGCTGATCCATCTTTTAAAACTAGTTTTGTTTTTTCAAAACTGCCTATTAAAGTTTCGGGTATTTTAATTTCTAATGTTTCTCCATTATTAATTGTTTGAAGTTGATAAACTTGATCTGATTTAATTGTATCTATGATATTTTTAATATCATTTGTATTATCAAGGTTTAAATCTTGAGTAATAATATTATTACTAGAATTTTGTTTTTCATTTGCATTTAAATTTTTTGTTTCAGTTTGATTAACTTCTCCACTTTCATTTGTATTAACAATGTTTACATTTCCACTTTGATCAACCGATAAAGAAGCATTTTGTTTTTTTGCTTGTTTGAAAATACTTTTATCTGCTTTAATTTCTTTAGGGTCTATACTAACAGCTATTTCTTTTTTGTTATTTTGTTGATCAGTTGTTACAATTATAAAATCTACTTGCTCAACTCCTTCTGGAATATTGGTCGTAGTTTTTCCAGTTTGTCGATCTACTTTAATCCAATCAGGTAATTTTGAACCATCAGGCATTACACCTTCGTATCTTACAACTTGATTACCTAAATCAGTTGATACTTTAAATTTTAAATTTAACTGACCATCTTTTTCTTTAGCTCGTACTTTATCTAATGATCCATCTGTTGTTGTTAATGATCCTGTTTCTGCTACAAGATCAACTAGTTTTATTCCTTCATTAAAACTTAATTTTTTTGTACTATTAACACTGTCTAAGTCACCTACTGTTTGCTCGATTGATTTTAAAGTACTTGGAATATTTTCTAGTCTAATAGTACTTTCTTGGTTTGCTCTATCATTTATTATTTGTTTTTTAATTTGTTTTTGTTCTTTTTTAGTTAGTTCTTGAACAACATCATCTCTTTGAACAGTAACCTCAATCATAGCAGTTGAAGTTGAATTGCCATCTGAAATTGTATAATAAAATTTCTCTATAACCGATTGTCCTGGATCTAGTAAATCTTCTATATTACTAACTGCTACAAATGTATAAGATCCATCTGTATTAATTATCATTTGACCATAATTTGAATCAAATGCTGTTCCAACAGTTTTAGCAGTACCGTTGTTTGGATTTTTACCTTGTCCACAACCAACTATAGTTAAACTATCATCCGGATCTATATCGTTAGTTATTGCATTACCTGTCAGAGTTAAAGAATCTGATATATTTAAACTTACATTATCTTTGACTGCGTTTGGATTGTCTTCAACCCCGTTGATGGTAATAGTTAGTATTCCAGTATCCGTTCCACCATTTCCATCTGAAACTGTGTAGACAAATTTTTCTTCAGCATTTTCTCCTGTATCTAAAGTATCAGCTGCATCTTGGTTTGCTTTATAATTGTAGGCACCATTAGAATTTACAGTTAATTCCCCATAAGTGCCGGTAATTGTTGTGCTAGAACCGCTTGAAATTGAGGTATTTGAACCATTTAAAGGTTTAATTAAAGTAACAGATAAACTATCGTTTTCAGTATCACTATCATCATTTAGTAAATCATCTCCATTAGCTCTTACTCTTACATTGCTATCTTCAGTTACAGAACTTGCATCATCAGTTGCAACAGGCGCGTCATTGACTGCTGTAACATTTACAGTCATGGTAGTTGCTGAACTATAAACAGTTCCATCACTTACTTGATAGCCGAATGCAGTATAAGGACTTCCATTTTCATTGGCATCAGGTCTAAATCTTAAATATCCACTAGTAATGTCTGATGCAGTAATTTCTTGGTTTTGTGTAACTGCTACCCAAGCAGTTCCATTATAATATTCTAGATTTCCATTTGTCTCTAATGTTGTAATTTTAACTTTATTTAAACTTCCACTATCATCTGGATCTGAGAAGTTAAAGTCATTTACAGTTAATGTGTAATTTTCATCTTCATTAGTTGAAATGGTTCCACCAGTTGATGTTGGTGCATCATTAACTCCAGTAACTGTTACAGTTATACTTGCAGTATCCGTTCCACCATTTCCATCTGATATAGTATAAGTAAAAACATCATCCACTTCATCAGTTGCATCCAATGCATCAGTAACATCTTGATCAGCAACATAAGTATAAGTTCCGTTTGCACCAATGGTTAAAGTTCCATAAGTTCCAATAATAGATTGTCCATTTGAATGAGTGGTGTTTGCTGTAACACTTTCTGTGTTGCCATTGGTATGAGTAATGTTGGTTATGACTAATGTATCGCTTTCTGTATCAGTATCATTATTATCTATCACACCATTTGATGCACTAGATACGGTTGTGGTTGCATCTTCATTAACTGAAACAGTATCATTTGCTGCACTTGGTGCATCATTAACAGCTGTTACATTTACTGTAATTGTATTAGGAGTAGCACTATCTGAATCCCCATCATTTACTGTAAAATTAATAGTTGTATAAGGAGATCCGTTTTCATCTGCAGTTGGATTTAATCTTAAATATCCGCTTGTAATATCAGATACAGTGATAACTTGATTTAAGGTAACGTCCACCCAAGCGCTACCATTATAATATTGTAATGCACCAGCATCTTCTAATGTTGTAATTTTTACACTTACTAATGCATCATCATCATCTGCATCTGTGTAGCCAAAGTCAGAAGTTGAAAATACGTAAGGAGTGTCTTCGTTTGTAGTTACAGTTTTATCTGCAGCTGTTGGCACATCATTAACTCCTGTTACTGTAAAGATTAATGTTGCAGTGTCTGTTGTTGTTCCATCCGATATTGTATAAGTAAAACTATCTGTTGCAGGATCTGAAGCATCTAAATCATCAGCAGCACTTTGATCTGCAACATAAGTATAAGATCCATTAGCTCCAACAACTAGAGTACCGTATGTTCCAGTAACAGAAGTTCCGTTTGAATAAGTTGTGCTTGAACTTACACTTGAATTTGATCCACCCGTTACTGCTATTTGTGTAACTGTGAAACTATCATCATCATCAGCATCGCTATCATCATCCATTAATAGACTTGATCCTGAAGTTCTTGTAATTGTTGCATCTTCATTAACAGCATCTGTATCATTGACTGCTACTGGAGCATCATTGATACCTGTTACAGTTATTGTAATCGTTCCGGTATCAGTTGCCGTTCCGTCTGATACTGTGTATGTAAAGATATCTGTTGCGGTATCATTTAAATCTAAATCATCTGCAGCACTTTGATCGGCCACATATGTATATGTTCCGTCACTTGCTAAAGTTAAAGTTCCATAAGTACCAGTTAGACCAGAACCAATAGAACCTGCGGTTCCACTTCCACCTTCAGTTCCAGTTCTAATTGCTGAAACTGTTAAAGATGCACTATCATCTGCATCTGTATCTCCGTGTAAAACATCAGACGTTCCATCAATAACAGTTAATGTTGCATCTTCATTCACTGCACCTGTTTCATTATCTGCTACTGGAGCATCGTTAACACCTGTAATCGTAATTGTGATTGTTGCAGTGTCTGTTGCTGTTCCATCTGATAGTGTGTAGGTAAAGACATCAGTAACTGTATCGCTTGCATCTAAAAGATCTGTTGCACTTTGATCTGCTGCATAAGTATAAGTTCCATCCGCTGCTAAAGTTAATGTCCCATAATAGCCTACAACAGCACTTGATCCAGCAGTACCACTGTTTCCATTTCCAGATGATGCAGTTCCTCCACTTTCATTAGTAGCTGAAGTATGAGAGTAAGTTGTAGCTGTTAAAGATGCGCTGTCATCTGCATCCGTATCTCCATGTAAAACATCTGACGTTCCATCTGTTACAGTTAATGTTGCATCTTCATTAACAGCTCCTGTTTCGTTATCTGCAACTGGGGCATCATTGACACCTGTTACAGTAATAATTAATGTTGCAGTATCAGTATCTGTTCCATCTGAAACAGTATACGTAAAACTATCTGTAACAGTATCACTTGCATCTAAATCATCTGCTGCACTTTGGTCTGCAACGTAAGTATAAGATCCATCAGCTCCAACTTTCAACGTTCCGTAAGTTCCAGTAACTGAGGTAAAATTGCTATTATAAGTACTACTTCCTGCAACTGAACTATTTGACCCTCCTGTTACTGCAATTTGTGTAACAGTTAATGTATCACTGTCTGCATCTGTATCATCTGCAACTAATAATTTTGATCCTGAGCTTTCAGTTATAGTAGCATCCTCATTTACGGCATCTGTATCGTTAACTGCTGTTGGAG
>ENA-OWPI01003725-OWPI01003725.1-marine-metagenome-genome-assembly--contig:-NODE-3725-length-12746-cov-9.103797_pt1 | contig 12746 bp, 10 predicted proteins | sample MGYA00238138_ERZ651775 | MGnify/ENA primary metagenome ERZ651775 (study PRJEB26906, sample SAMN06265043) | marine metagenome | isolation source: Helgoland LTER site | place: Germany:Helgoland, sampling...
TTATTGATGCTTACAAAGTTTATAAAGGTATCGATAAGTTTATAATTTTAATTTATCTGATTAATAAAGACTTTATTTTCTATAGAAAAAATGGACTAACGGTTGATTATGATACATTTTATAAAGATAAATCATTAGAAATTCCAAATATTAACATCATTGATATTTCAAAAGATCTTCGAATTCCTAGAGAAAGTGTAAGAAGAAAGATAGAATTATTAAAAAAACAGGGTGTAATAAAAAAAAATGGAAAAAAAATCTTTGTAGATAGATCAGCATTTATAACAGCTAAAGCTGACAAAACTCTAAAAAATCTTAGTATTTTAGTTTTTAAATTTAATGAAATATTAAAAAGTAAAAATAAAACTGATAAAACTTTTGGTGTAGATAATATTTCAAAATCAATTAAAGAAAGCTTTTCTTTTTGTTGGTATCAATTTTATAAGTTTTTATTCACTTTTACTAATAGTTGGAAAACATATACTAAAACTCAAGATTTAGAAACGATATGTGTAGCATTTATTGTACTAATTAATACTGTTCAAAATAAAACTTTTAAAAATAAAAATTTAAATAGAAAAAAATATCTTAAAGAATTAAAAAAATCTGATCATACAGGTATTAATGCATTTTCTATTGCTGATATATCAGGAATTCCAAGAGCAACGGTTGTTAGAAAATTAAAATTTTTAGTTAAAAATAATTTTTTGATGATTGATGAAAAAAAGCTTTATACTTTTGGTTTAAGTCCACAAAGTAAGCAATACAAAGTAATTTCTAGCTTACAGGATAAAAATATGCTTTCTTTAAGTAATTTATTATACAGAGTCTCTAATCAAATTAAAGTTAATCCAAAAAATAAATTGATATGGGCATCGTAACATCAATAGCCCCAATTGCTTTAGCTATAATTATGCTATGCTTAGGAGCCTCTTTAACAGTAAGTGATTTTTCAAGAGTAATCAAAAATCCTAAAGATTTTTTTATTGGTTTTATTTGTCAGTTATTTGTTTTACCAATTGTTGCTTATCTACTTATTATTATTTTAAAAGTTCCGACTGAAATGGCTTTAGGAGTGATGTTAATTGCGGCAGCTCCTGGAGGTGTAACCTCAAATGTCCTTACAAAATTTGCAGATGGTGATGTGGCGCTTTCAATATCACTAACAGCATTTATGAGTTTATTAAGTATAATTTCTGTTCCATTTATAATTTTCACTACTATCGGCTTATTTGAAATCTCCTACGTTGCTAAAGAAATATCAATGATAGGAATATCTTTAAAAATGTTTTTTGTAGTTACTGTTCCAGTAATAGTTGGAATGATTATCAGACGTTTAACTGGAGATTTGGTAATAAGAAATTTAAAAATGCTTCAAAGAATTTCCATAATATTATTTTTAACTGTTTTTGCTGCGATATATATTGAAGAATGGGACAATATCGTGAGCTTTTTAGCACGAGCAGGTTTAATAGCCTTAATATTAAATGTAACTATGATGATTATAGGATTTTATGTTGCTAAATTTTTTGCATCAGGTGAAGCTCAACAAAGAGCTATCTCTCTAGAGTGTGGTTTGCAAAATGGAACTTTAGCAGTTTTTGTTGGCACTCAGTTATTTGATAGTGTCGTTTATATGGTGCCAACTGCAGCTTATGCTTTAATTATGATGACAACTTCTTTAATTTTTGTTTTTATTTTAAGAAAAAATAATTTTAATCAAAAATAATATTTTTTTAATGTCACGAAATGGACTTCAAGCAAGTCAAAATATAAGCAGAATTCAAACAAATTTAAATTACTTTTATAATCGATAACTAGCAACTGCTACTGGCAACTGGTTTTTTTTTTGTTTGAGTTATTTTTATTGTACAGCTTGTGTCACTAATTTTAGTTGCAATAATAGTAAGAGTGTCTGCAGCTGTTGTTTTAAAGGTGTATGCTTGTCCATCTAAATCATCTACACCATCAAATAAGTTGGTAACTATATTTGATTGCGATGTACTAATATAATATTCTCCGTTATTAGATTTATATTCTTGCTCAGCTAAATAAATAGAGTTTAGTGTAATTTCAGCTTGTTTTTTTTCTGCTGAAGTTTTGTATCCGCTATAAGACACAACTCCTACTGCAGAAAGAATTCCAATAATAGCCACAACTACTAGGAGCTCAATTAGTGTAAAACCTTTTGAATTTTTTTTGTTACTAAAAAGTATTTGAGTTTTGATTAATTTAATGCACATTGCTGCTGACAGATACCATCTGGGTTTCGTTCTTTACAACTATTATAACACGCGAAATCGAATGCTAAACGGGGTTGACCAAAAACAGTTTTTACTGTTTTCATGGCTGCTATTTTTGTTTCTGCTGTCCAGCAACCCACATAAGCAGTTGCATTTTGTATTTTTTCTCCAAGTACCTCTGTCGAAATTTCTTTTGGCTCCTCTTCAGAATTTTTTATACTATTAGCTGAAGTAAAATTTTTAAGAATAGATGATTTTATCCCAAAATTTGTATTTTCTGGAATAACTCCATAAGACTCCATTGCATCTTTAAAATCTAGTTTGGCTACTGCAACTCCAACTACATCACCACTAGTGTTAACAATTGGGCCTCCACTATTACCTGGCTGAATTGCTGCATCAATTTGAACTAATGCATAATTATCTTGTGAACCAGCAAGTGCACTAACAACTCCTTTGGTAACTTTTACAGAAGAGCTTACTGCTTTGCCAAAAGGATAACCTGCAACATAAATATCATCTAATAATTTTGGATCTCTATTTGAAATATCAAATTTGTCTTTTGGTATTATATCTGTTTCAAGAAGTGCAAGATCATTTACTCTATCGTAAGCTAATATTTTAGCAGTTCCTGTCTTACCAAAATAACTGACTTTGGTAATGTTACAATAATTAACCACATGATGGTTAGTAATCATATGACCTTTATCAGATATAAAAAAAGCCGTACCTGATCCAGTAAAAATTTTATCATCTAAAACTTTAACGATTTTTTTCGTATTAGTTCCTTCGTCAATAGTCACTTTTGCTTTAACTTTTTTACATACAAAAACAACACTGTTAGAGTTAACTACACTTTCTGCCATTATTTTTGACTCATTACACGATTTTAGATCAGCCTTATAAACATGCTCGATCATACTTCCGTTTAAAAATAATAGTAAAGCAGTAACGATTTCCATAATTAAATTATTATACTATAAACTATTTTTAATTATTATGATAATACGCTCATAGTGGGCATTAACTAGCAACCACAACCAAGAGTTTTTTTAAAGTAAACCCTTAGCTGTAGTACTTAATTTTAAAAAATTATTTATTCAGTTGCTACAACTGTTGTCATTTGATTGGCGGCAGTTGTACAAGTATCTTTTATACAAGTTTTTACTGTAACAGTTTTTGTAGTTGTAGCAGCAATATTAACATAACCTAACTCAAAGGTAGTTCCACCTTTAACCGATTCTACTGTAGTATTATGTGGATTTTTATCCGTTAGCACTGCAATCGCTCCAGCTACAATTTTAGCTGCTGTTACAGGACACGTCTGAGTACCAGCATATGCCGTTTCACCTAAACTACATTTTTGAGACTCTGCTGCCATATATTTAACTGTTTGTGCGTGAATTGTTTTTGTCGAAGCAACTTTTGCAGCTCCTGTGTAACCGTTATAAGCAACAACACCTACTGCTGCTAAAATTCCTATAATTGCTACAACAACTAATAATTCAATTAGTGTAAAACCTTTATTTTTAATTTTTTTCATTAAATCCTCTTTAGTGTTTAATATTTTGAATTTATTATGAAGGTTATATTTAAAAAGGTCAATTGATTTTATCCTTGTCAGATTGCCAATAATCACCCAATTATTGCTCCAACATTGAATATAGGCGCATACATAGCTAACATTAGACCACCAATGGTGATACCCATAAATACGATCATTATGGGCTCAATTAAGCTTGCAAGGTTTGCAACTGCTACATCAAACTCTTCTTCATAATAAAGCGCAACTGAACCAAACATTTCATCCAAACTACCTGTTTGTTCGCCAACTGAGATTAATTGACTAAAAGTTGGAGGAAATATTTTTTCTTTATTAAACAAGTCCGTTAAAGTTTCTCCTGAAAAAACTCCCTTCTTAATTCTTTCTAATGCCTCAACAACAATTACATTGTCAGTTACTGATTTTGCAATATCTATGCTCTCAATTAAATCAACCCCTGCTTGGTTAAGGTTTCCTAAAACTAAAGATACTTTTGCTAAAATTGACTTTTGAATTAAATTTCCGAAAATTGGAAGCTTCATCATAATACGATGCCAATTTTTTCTTACTTCATAATTTTTTTTAATTAAAAATTTAAAACCAAATACAAAAGATATAATAAACATAAGTAAAAAAAATCCACCAGAAGAACGAACAAATTCACTCATAGACATAATAACAGCTGTTGGCGTTGGTAGGTCATCTGCCATACCCATGCCTTCATACATATTTACAAAAGTTGGTACAACGTTCATTAACATAAAAACTGTAACTAAAATTGCAACTGAAAATAAAACACCTGGATAAAATAAAGCACTTTTGATTTGAGATTTAATTTTTTCTCTTTTTTCAAGATTGGTGACTATTTTTTGTAAAAAAGTGTCAAGCTTACCACTGGCCTCCCCAGCTTTGATTAAATTAACAACAACTGTATCAAAAATCTTTGAGTGTTTTTCAAAACATTTTGACAGTGCATTTCCAGACTCTAAGTCTTTTTTAATAGTTGAAATAACTTTTTTCATAGGAGGTCTTGATGTTTGACCCTCTAACATATCAAGAGTATTTAAAACAGGCAGTCCAGCTCTAAGCATGGTTGCAAACTGCTTACAAAAAATTAAAATCTCTTGTGGTTTTATTCCAGTGCCAAAACTAAAAGATGTTTTTTCTTTTTTGCTAACTTCTTTTTTCTTTTTAGTTTCTTTTAATTTTGTGATAATAACTTTTTTGTCTTTAAGTTTATGAGCAGCCTCTGCATTATTTAGGGCTTCAATTTCTCCCTCTACATATTTGCCGAGAGCTATTCCTTTATATTCAAAATTTAACATTAGTTAGATTGTAATACTCTTTCATATTCTGCAAATGAAAGATCACCACTTAATAACATTTCTTGCCCCATATCTTGCATGGTCCTAAAGCCATTTTTTTTGGCTATCGCATTTAATTCATTTTGTTGAAGGTTTGATAAAATCCCTGCTTTTAATTCATTTTCAATTTCAAGAATTTCATAAATTCCCATTCTTCCCTTGTACCCTGAGCCACTACATTCAGCACAGCCACCACCTTTATAAATTTTAGCTCTTGCAGATTGTTCGGGTAAAAATCCAATTGAATTTAATAGTTTGGGAGTAATATTTTCGTCAATTACACGGCAATCTAAGCAGGTTTTTCGGGCTAAACGTTGTGCCATAATAAGCGTTAAAGCTGCAGATATTAAATAGTTTGGCGTTCCCATATTTAATAAACGAGTTATAGAACTTGGGGCATCATTAGTGTGAAGTGTGCTAAATACTAAGTGGCCAGTTAAAGCAGCTTTCAATGCAATATCTACTGTAGCTTTGTCCCTGATCTCTCCAACCAAAATCACCTCTGGGTCTTGACGCAAGAAAGATCTTAGTGCCTCCTCAAAAGTGTAACCAATTGCCTCCTTAACTTGTACCTGGCCAATTCCTTCCATTTCATATTCAACAGGATCCTCTGCTGTTAAAATGTTCATACCTGGCTTATTAATATGTTTTAAAACACTATAAAGAGTTGTTGTTTTACCACTACCTGTTGGACCAGTAACAAGCACCATCCCTTGAGGTGATGAAATAGCTTTAGTTAATTTTTCTAAATCTTTAGCTTCAAATCCAAGGTCAGCCAAAGCTTTGTCTCCTGCATCTTTATTTAATATACGCATTACAACACGTTCTTTATTTTTTGTTGGTAAAACCGAAACCCTTAAATCAATTTCTTTTGTATCGGATTTAAATGTTGAGGCACCATCTTGAGGAACTCTTCGTTCTGCTATATCTAATTTACTAATTATTTTAATTCTTGCAATAACCGCATCATAGTTTTCATGTAAAAACTTTGAATATTTATCCATCACTTTTAAAATGCCATCTACTCTAAATCTTGTTTGTGCACTATCTCTAAAAGATTCTATATGAATATCACTTGCTCCCAAATTGATCGCTTCAGTAATTAGTTTATTTCCAAAAACAATTACTTCTGAGCCAACCTCAACTAATTCATCATCAGTTTTTTCAAGCTTTTCAACTTTTACATTTGCATCAGATATTTTTTGTGTTTCACTTTTCGTAAATCTTTCAATAAAAGAATTTAAATTACTTATGGATGCAGCATATAATTCTGGCTCCATCTTTGTCATTGTTTTTAAATTTTTCATCAAACTTAATTTTGATGCATCTGCTATTGCAATTTTTAAAACTCCACCACCCATTTGAAATGGAACAAGTGAATTATCTTGAATATATCTCATATCAATAATTTTTTTAATTTTTGGATCAATTACAGTTTTTTTTAAATCTATAATATCCATAGAATAACTTGTTGATAAAATTTTTACTATCTTGTCTTCATCAGTAAAATTTAATTCAAAAGCAGTTTCTAATTTTGTTTTACCTATTTCTTGGCTGGTGGCATTAATCTTAGACATTTGCTCAGTTGAAATGGATGAGCTCTCCATTAACATATTTAAAATGTTTTGTTCACTAGTGGCATCTAATTTAGTTTTGCTCATCTTACTCAATCACTCTAGGTGCAATAAAAATTAATAACTCCACTAATTCATCACTATTATTTTTACTTTTAAACAGATTGCCAATAACAGGTACTTTGCTTACCCCGGGAGTTTTGCTATTCGTATTATTTGTGGTGTTTTTTTTAATGCCCCCAATTACAACTATATCACCATCACTAACTAAAAGTTTTGTGACAATTGAATTAGTTTTAATTCCTGGTTCGTCAGATCCAGCAACTGTTACCGGAGAATCATTATTTACTTGAATATCTAATAATACATTTCCATCCCCTATAATACTAGGAGTAACTGTTAATGATAATGCAGCTTCTTTGAATTCAGTAGTTGTTGTTCCATCTGCTGTTGTTTGGTAAGCAATCTGTGTTCCTTGGGTAATTGTTGCTTCCTGATTATTTAACGTAAACACACTTGGTTGAGATAGTGTTTTACTTAAACCTAAAGATTCTAAAGCTTCAATTTCAACCTTAAGAGCACGCGCTCCAATTTGTTTAAGTATTCCTATTCCACTTGTCCCAGAAATTCCTTGATTTGAAATGGTTCCTGCCGCAGACCCTAAAGCTATATCTCCTGCGGTTGTTGCTGCATTTCCTCCAGATGTCATTCCTGAAATAGTAGTTGTTCCCTTAACACCTCTTTCACTTACACTCATCGCTCCAACTCTAGCTCCTAATGCCTTTGCAAAAGTAGAAGTTGCATCAATTATAAATGCTTCAATTAAAACTTGTTTAGTTTTTACATCTATCTCTCTTATTACTGCATCGATAGTATCAAGGTCTGGTTCGTGGCCTCTAACAATTATTGATCTAGTAGTATTCTCTACTGTAATTGAAAGATTAGACATAGTGTTAGTGCCCTCTGCACCTTGTGTTGCAAATAAAGCCTCCAACGTGGTTTTAGCCTGTGTGGGACTAATATAATACAATCTAAATATTTCAGCTAAGATCGGCTCAACAGACTCTTCTAATTGAATTTTTTTCTTTAACACTTCCGCCCTTGCAGATTTTGCAGTTTCTTGTGCGGTTAATTTTTCAGGAGTATGAACTCTTATAATTCCATTGTTAGTATCAACATCAGCTACTAATGTTTTCATATCTAACAAAGTTTGAAATGCAACATCCCAACCCACATTATCAATTTTAGCATTTACTGTACCACTTACTTCATCTCCTACTAAAATATTTATATCCGCTATATCCGCCATCAATGACATCACATATTTAAAATCTAGCCCTTGAAAATTGATATCAATCATTTGTTTAAGATTGGTGTATTCATCTGAAATATAAACGTAATTTTTAACATTTTCAGTTGTTATTGTTTTACGTTTATCTTCTCTTGGTATGCTTGTGTCATAAGGCTTAGGACCATCAATAATTTTTTTGTCCATGTCCTCACGACCTTCAACAATAATTTTAGCTGTATCGATTAAGGGTTTATCACCGTGAACTGATTTAGGATTTTTGCCTGTTGTTGCACAGGACTGTAACAAAACAATAAATGATAGTGTTATTAAAATTTTAAAATATCTATTCACTTGTTACCCTTCACTCGGTTTAATTATATTGTCCATATAAACTTCAAAAAAATTGTTTTCTCCATCTTCAACAATTACTACGTCTGTATAAATATCTCTAATTGTTGTGGTATCTGTGATGGCTTGATTTTCCTCATACTTATAAGCCCCTCCATCAGCAGCTGAAAAAACTGCTATTTTATTGTTTGCACCAATAATTGTTCCGACCAATCTCATATTATTTAAAAGCCCATTATTTGAGCTTAACTGAGTATCTGTTTCACTTACCTGGTTTGTGGAGCCAACTCCTCCTGCAAAAGGATCAATTGCTGGCAACTCCTCATCATCTATAGAAGAATGTTCATCTGCTTTTAAACTTATCATTTGAAATTGACAAAGCATAATTGTCATTAAAAAGATTAATATTTTTTTATTATTTATATTCATTTGGTAACCCCACAATTGAAATAGTGCCTTTTGATAAAATTTGTCCTTGAATTTCAGCTATCGTTGTAATTTCCTCCTTATCAAAATTAATAACTTTTTGAGATTTTGATAATGCCCTTCTAAACTTAAGATAACTTAAAAAATTTCCTTGAATTTCGTACTCAACAGGAATTGTATAATACATTACATTTTGGCCATCTTGATTTTCTGTTGTTTGTTCTGTGCTTTGACCCTGTACTCCAGCAACACCCTTGGGGTTCCCTTTTTTAAGATTAGTTATTGATAAACCATTAATCAATGCAAATTTACTTATGTTTTGGTAAAGGTCTTCAACTTCTTTTTTGCTGTGAAAAAGTTTACTATTTTTAGCATAGTCAGGCTCTAATGCTTTAACAGCTGCTGTTAAAGTACCAATATTATTTTTAAATTCTTCAATCTTAATTTTATTTTCGTTCATCAAGCTAATCTGCTCTTTTTGTTGATTTACTATTGGAGACACAAAAGCATAATAACCTATTAAGAAAATTAATATAGCAACAAAACTAACACCAAATTTAATTAGTGTTTTTTTATCAGCCAAAGCACCACTTTTAAGCTTTGTAATTATATCATTTAGATCTAAATCTTTTAAACTTGCTAAATCCATTATATCAATTTCAATTTACAATTAATTGTAAATCCCTTTTTATTATTATTTCCTGATGCTTGGTCCCCAGTTTTATTTTTCATTGCAGCTAAAGATGCCTGTTCAATTAATGATTTTGCATTTAAATTTGAAATAAAATTCAAAATATCTTGATCTGAAAAAGCAACCCCTTCTATAATCAAACTATCTTTTCCATCGAAAGTCATTTTCGTAAATTGTACTCTTTGAGGAACACTTCTCGTAACTTGTGCTAATGATCTGTAAGATCTTGCCTGATTTGAATTAACTAATTTTCCAAGATCTAATGCTCGCTGCATTTCTTTTCTTTTTTTTGCTAATTTTGAAAATTGAATATTATTTTTATCAAATTCTAATTGCACTTGATCAAATTCTAATAATTTGTCTTTATTGTTACTAATTTGAAAGAATGAAAAGACCGTTAATATCAAGTAAATACCTGCAATTGCACCTACGGCACCCTTAAAAGCAAAACCTGATAAGAATTTTAGTTTATTTTGCTGACGGACAGCATCTCTATTAGGTAATAAGTTAATATTCTTAACAGCAGTTACAAATTTGTAATAACCAAATACATCCAATTTTCTGTAAGCTAAACCAAGTACTGAAGATAATGGTGAATTGTTATCACCAGCTATTTTTTCACTATTATATGAGGGTATGCTTATACTTTGCAGGGGATCAAAATTAATAAAGCCTGTTGTTGGTAAATTCTTTTTAAATGCTGGAAGTATAAATGAAATATTTTTTAAGCTGGAGACTACTTGAATAGATGTAATTTTATTTTCATATTTACTTTCATAGTCAGTTATCGCTTGTTTAACTTGCATCGCATATCTTCTAATAACTGCGTCTGCCTCAGTTGAAAGTTGTTCACTTTTTATATCTTTAATATGTTCTTTTTCTTGAGGTCTTAAAAATATATCAGTAATTACAGGAATATTATTATGAATAATCATTATATAATTTTCATCAATTCCTAATTCTAAAATAGCTGAATTTCCTTTATCTGTAATAGATTTAAATTTTGTATTATCATGTGCATTCTTTAAGGTAAAACAACGAACATCCATAATAACTGGATTAAGTCCAGCTTTTTTAGCAATAGATGAATAAGCATTTACGTCGGCCAGTTTTGAAGCAACAAATAAAATTTCCATTGTATTAGTTTTAGAATTTCTATTTATAATTTGATGAAAAATTGAATAATCATTTAAGTTATCTGTAAGCTGAACAAGGTTTTCCCAAAGTGAATCTGTTTCAATTGCTTTTTGGAATTCTTCATCTGTCATTAGTGGGCTGGTAACTACTCTAATAATTGCACTTGTAACCGGAATGGATAATGCAATATTCTTTGAAGTAATTTTTGCATTAGCCATAGCTAATTCAATTTCTTCAGCTAAATAATCTTTGTGTTCTAAAATATTTTCACTAACTTTTTCTTGATCCAATATACGATAAGAAAATTTATCTAATATCCACTTTTCATCTTTGTCTTGAGAGACTTGAGCAACTCTAATAGCTTCTCTTGTCATATCCAAACCTGCTATTTCTTCACCTGCAACACTTAATTTACTAACTTTAGATTGAAAGAAGTTTTGAAAAACTTTTTTTATATTATTTGCTTTAGTTTTTAGATTTTTGTTATCTCCAGCTGCCCCTTCACTGGTTGAGTTATTACTTTTGGCTTTGGAGAATTTAAAATTTTTTAATTTATCCAACATACTTATTGTTACGCCTTTTGCAGGTTCCTGCATAGTCTCATTGGACATATCTGAACCAGCAACTGGGCTAACAGCTTCGTTATTTTCTTTAGTAATTGTTGGGGTAGGAGTAACTTCGTCAATTTTAGGATTTTTTTCTTGAATTTGTTCAATAACTTGCTCTTTGGCTAAAATATTCTCATTTTTTTCAAGTTGGAGATCATCAAACCACTTCTCCAATATTGGAATTGCTTCTTCAAGATTGGGTGTTCCTGATGAAGAGATCTTCTGTTTACCGTCAATATATAGTCTTCCGACCCAATTTTTGGATTTTAACTCACCTTTATACTTATCTTGTCTTACATATATATGTAAACGGCCATCTTTCTTGTGGATTACCTCGTGCTCACTCTTTTTATCAACTTTAGATTGTATTTCTTCTTTATTATCAACTATTTGTGCATCACTAGGAATATTTTCACCTTGAAGTTGATTTTCCTCAATAGTGCTTTCCTTTTCAGTATTTTCTTCCAACTGATTGTCTAAATTATTATTATCTTTTTCATCAATCATAATTTTATAAAAATAAGCTTTTTCTCTAACACAAAAAAACGAATCTCTAACACATCTCTAACACAAAACAGAATATTGTATATAACTTAATCAAAATTTAGTGCTCAAAGTAGGCTATTTATTAAAAAAATGTAAAAATAGTCAATAAAATCAATGTTTTTTATATAAAATAAATAAAAAGTAATTTCTTTAAATAATTTTAGTAAATTTTGTTTATTCTAACACAAAATAAATATTAAAATTGTGTTAGAGTTAGCTTATTTTATGATATATTTAAAAATATGAAAAATATCATATAAATCAACACTTTTAGTAATTTACCTAATTTGTGTTAGAGTAAATAGTATTTGTGTTAGACTTTTTTTATTTTAATAATTTTCTTTCCAACTTTCAAGCTGAACTGCTCCTGAAATTTCATCTGCATCAGATTTACCAGTAATTAGGTTATCTTTTGCTGTAAATCCATCAATATTATTTTTAGCATCTCCAGCTAGACCAATATATAGGTTATCACCCTGTTTTACAACTTTTGAGAGTACTCCTTTACCCATATTCACATTAAGTAATGATTCACCACACTTTGTGTCATATGCTGTGAAATAAGCATCACCTACCCCACATTTGTTATTTGTAGCACTTGGCTCGTATAACGGGAAATATACCCTATCTCTATCAACTGTTGGTTCAGCAGTTAATTTTTTTGCGTTATTAAGGTTAACATACCAGCCTAAATCAGTCCCAGATGGACATGTAGGTGCTGTTTTACACATTGAAACATTACCGGTTGGATTAACCTCTACAAAATTTGGAAAGTTCACATCTTTTATACCATAAATTCTATTTTGTATCTGACTTGATTGTGCTTGAAGCTTTTGGGTGTTTCCAGTTCCAAAATATAACCATAAATTGTTATCACTGTTAATTGTAACCTCTGGTCTTGTAAAAATATTCCTTCCATTTGCAGAAGTAGCTTCAGCTGTAAACAAAGTAGTTTGATGTATTTCTTTATCTGAT
>ENA-OWPI01003732-OWPI01003732.1-marine-metagenome-genome-assembly--contig:-NODE-3732-length-12713-cov-54.285217_pt1 | contig 12713 bp, 17 predicted proteins | sample MGYA00238138_ERZ651775 | MGnify/ENA primary metagenome ERZ651775 (study PRJEB26906, sample SAMN06265043) | marine metagenome | isolation source: Helgoland LTER site | place: Germany:Helgoland, sampling...
AAACATGTTTATGATTTAGCTTCTTTAACAAAAGTATTAGCCTCAACGTTTTCAATCATGAAATTGTATGACGAAGACAAATTACAACTTGAAGATAAAGTTTCTGATTATTTTCCTGAACTAAAAAGATCAAATAAAAAAAATACAACAATATTTCAAAGCTTGAGTCATACAAGCGGATGGATACCTTACATCAGTCACCAAAATTTTATTAAAAATAGAAACGGCAACTTAAAAAAATCAATTGTACGTACTAAAATCGACAAACGATTTTCTATAAAAATGAATAATAATTTATTTTTAAAAAACACATACTCTAAAAAGTTGTTTAAACGAATAAAAAAATCTAAATTAAATAGGATAGATACCTATGATTACTCTGGACTTTTCTTTTTTTATGTGCCTAATTTGATTTATAAAATGACAGGTTATAGTTTCGAAAATTATTTCAAAAATACATTTATAAATAAAAAAGAAATTACTCTTACTTTCAATCCAACAAAAATATTTAGCAAAGATAAAATTGTCCCATCAGAATACGACTCTATTTTTAGAAAAGGGCTGATTCATGGGTTTGTACACGATGAAGCAGCTAGTTTTATGGGGGGCGTTTCTGGAAACGCTGGACTTTTTGGGAATGCAGAAGGCGTAGGGAGTCTGTTAAGTTTTTTAGAGTCTAACAGCACTATGTTTAAACAATCAACTATTCAAAAATTTACTTCTTATGCTTTTGAAAACAGTCAAATTAGAAGAGGTTTGGGATTTGACAAACCATATTCAAATAATGATTACGGAGAATATCCAAATAAAAATTTGTCTAAAACTAGTTTTGGACATACCGGATTTACGGGAACTATGTTTTGGGTCGATCCAGAAAAAAAACTAACAATTGTTTTGTTAACAAACAGAGTTTATCCAAGTCGAAAAAATGAATCGTTTTATACAAATAATGTAAGAAGTAAATTAATTGATTTATTAATAAAAATTTAAAATGAAATCTATATTTAAAATTTTAGTTATGTTTTTTGGAATATCCTGTTTTTCACAAGAACTAATTTTTGAAAACCTATTTGACAGTTCTCTTAACTCTGAAATAGCATGCTACAGAATACCTGCTATTTTAACATCAACAAATGGAACTTTAATTGCTGCAATAGACGAAAGAAATAATTCATGTGGGGATTTAAAATGGAATAGAAACATCAATATAGTTATAAGAAAAAGTTATGACGACGGTAAAACATGGACTGAAATTGAAAAAATAATTGATTATCCAGATGGTGAATCCGCATCAGATCCTTCAATGATTCTTGATCAACAAACTGGACATATTTTTCTTTTTTATAACTATATGAACCTTGACTTAGCTAGAGACATTTATCGCCTTATGGTTATTAAAAGCTCTGATAATGGAAAAAACTGGTCAGTTCCTAAGGATATAACCAGTCAAATAACAAAAAAAGATTGGAATAAAGATTTTATGTTTATTACGTCTGGAAGAGGTACTCAAACCAAAGATGGGACTCTTCTTCATTGTTTAGTTAATCTTAATAAGGGAACACATGTGTTTGGTAGTAATGACAACGGAGAGAACTGGTTTTTATTTAACCATCCTTTAAAACCAGGAGATGAGTCAAAAATTGTTGAACTTTCAAATGGAGATTGGCTAGTGAATTCGAGAGTTAATTCAAATGAATTTAGATATTCTCATATTTCTAAAAATAAAGGTAAAAGCTGGTTTTCTTTTGAAAACAAAGATCTTTTAGATCCAGCTTGTAATGCTAGTCTAATAAATTATAATACCAATTCTAAAAGTTTATTGTTGTTTTCTAATGCTTTTAGTTCAAAAGAAAGAAATAACCTTTCAATAAGCATCAGTTACGACCAAGGAATCAGTTGGAAAAATACCAAAACCATTTATAAAGGAAAGTCTGCATATTCATCAATGACTTTACTAAAAAACGGAGATATTGGTTTGTTTTTTGAAAAAGATGACTACACAAAAAATGTATTTGTAAGAGTCCCAAAAAAATGGATACTTTATAATTAAATACTTCTAAATCTTCTAATTCCGGTCCACGTAACTCTTTTAGTTCTCCCTAAATAAGATTTAGTCCCAATTCTGTCGTTAAATTCATTTCTTAATGAATTTAACTGAGCATTTCCATTATCTTGATTTTTCATTTTATACTTATATTAAAAAATTCCGGCAAAAATATATTAAATATTGAATTTATGTGCTTTTTTTTTAATAAATTTTAGGTGAATATTAAACGTTAAATTTTGCTATTAAAAACTCTCTCAAACAAGGTTCTTTTAGTTCTTTTATTAATATCTAGTATTGTTTCAAATGCACAATCAGACTTTGAGGTTTCTTCGCCGGAATCACAAGGATTTTCCTCAGAAAAATTAATGCTATTGAATCAGGCGATGCACAGCTATGTAAACGACAACGAGCTTTCTGCAATTCAAACTGCTATTGTAAAAAATGGAAAGCTTATTCATTTTGACAGCTATGGAAGTTCCGATATTTCAGAAAACGATCCGCTGAAAAGTGATGATATTTTTCGAATAGCATCTATGACAAAGCCAATTGTGTCAGTTGGTCTTATGATGTTGTATGAAGAGGGGAAATTTAACTTAAATGATCCCGTTTACAAATATATTCCTGAGTTCAAAAACTTAACAGTCAAAAAAAGAAAAAAAATAAAACCAGTTAAGAATCATGTTAAAATAATCGACTTATTAAGGCATTCTGCAGGTCTTAATTTTAAAGGCCCTGAGGATTATAGAAAAGTAATCAACATGAACTTAGAAGAGTATACAAAAGAGTCCTTAAAAACTCCTTTAAAGTTTGAGCCAGGAACCACTTGGTGGTACAGTGCGTCCACAGATATTTGTGGATATTTAATAGAAGTATTATCTGGTCAAAAATTAGATGACTATTTAAAAGACAGAATCTTTGATCCTTTGAAAATGGATGATACTTCGTTTGAACTTCCAAAAAACAAAATAGATAGATTGACTACTTTATATGTTGTTGGAGAGAAAAAAGAACTTGTTTCTTTTGATAATAAATCGAATTCTCCATTTAAAGACAAGGTGATTTTATTAAATGGTTCTGGCGGATTACTTTCTACAACTAATGATTATCTTAAGTTTTCAGTAATGCTTTTAAACAACGGTTCTTTTGACGATGAGCAAATAATTAAAAAAAGTACGCTAGATTTAATGAAACAAGATCATTCTTTAGGTCTTAAATATAAAAAATTAGTATTTGGGAAAAAGAAAGGATTTGGATTAGGGTTTGAAGTCGTTAAAGAAGAAAGTACTAAGTTTGGATCAAAAGGAACATTTGGGTGGGGAGGAATGTTTGGAACTTATTTCAGAGCTGATCCCAAACAAAATATGGTTTATATTTACATGACTCAATCGTTTGAAACTTACAGATTAAAATTAGCTGATAAGTTTAGAGCTATGGTTTACGAATCAATTTTAGAATAGCTTATTTTTTCTCTTTTAAAATACGATTTTGCTCCTTCAATAGAGAATTCATATCCATAAGTAATTGAATATTTTTGGGAGTCGAAATTGTTTTATCGGATGGGTCTTCAGCTTGTTTGTTAAGTCTATTTATAAATTTAACAACCATAAAAATTGTAAATCCTACAATTAAAAAATCTAAAAAAGTTTCAATAAATTGCCCATAACTTATGGCTACTTCATGAACTGAAATATCTCCTAAAGCATTAGTCTGAGATTCTCTTATAATTAATTTCTTATTGTCTAAATTAATTCCGTCTGAAAGCAACGAAAGTGGAGGTAATAAAATTTGCTTTACTAAAACATCTATAACTTGGTTAAATGATGCGCCAATAATAATTCCTATTGCCATGTCCATCATATTTCCTTTTACCGCAAACTCTTTAAATTCTTGTAATAATTTCATAGTTGATTGAATAATTTTTAAAGATAATAAATATGTTCATTTACTAAATCCTAATAAACTAATTAACCTTGTTTTGTTATTAATTTAGCAAATCTAAAAGAGGCTATTAATCCTATTGTAGAAAATATAACTAACATCAAATAGACGTATTGATGACCAATAATTCCTGGATTATTATCCAATAAATATCCCATAATAGGGCCTGCAAAAATATCTGGGCTGTATCCTACAACTGATATTAAGCCAACTGCCGTCCCTGTAAGTGCTAAAGGTGCTTTTGCTTCTTTTAAAACCGCAAAGTATAATGCACGAATTGAATAAGTCCCAACTGCTAAGACAATTAAAGACAAGAAAAATATAGAATTCATTCCTGGCTTAACAACTCCAAATGAAAAAATTAAAGCTCCAATTAACATTGTAATAAAACCAAAAATTATCCAAAACATGTTTTTAGTTTTATCAGCTAATAAACCGATGGAAATACATACTATTGGTCTCAAATACAATTGTAAAGCGCCTACTTCAGCTGCTTCAATTTGATCGTAAAACATAACCTCCGAAGCATACAAAGAATAAATATCCGTCACTTTATACCCAACATAAGCACACATTATTATTAACATTAATAGCCATATTGATTCATTCTTTAAAACATGTTTAATATTGGTTAGAGAATTTAAAGATTTTTCAATAGTAGTACTCTTTTCATCTGAATTTTTTAAAAAAATTAAAACTAGCAAACCGATAAAAGCAACCATAAAAGAAGAAAATAATATAACGTAACTAAAAGCTTCTTTTTTTTCAATTAGTGAAGTTGATTCTATATCGCCAATTAATACTATTGAAAAAATAAATACTCCAATACTCCCCATTGATGCAGCTACAATTCCCCTACCACCGTCTAAAAATCCAAACGCCTTGCCTTGATTATTATCTCCTCCCCACAATCGAGTAGCTTTTATCATTGCACCCCAAAATAAAAACACACTTGTGAATCCCCAGTAGCCATATAAAATTTGTAAAGTCTGATAGGATGGGTAAGAAGCTAAAACAAGACCGCCTAAAGCGGTTAAAAATAATGCTGATGACATTAGTTTTCTTGGTGAATACCTGTCTGTAATTATGCCTCCATATACATATGACAATAATGCAACAATACCATATACCGAAAACAAACTGCCTAACTGAAAATTATTCAATTGAAACACATCTAAAAATGTTGGCCTAAAGACTCTAGACAAAACATAAGGCAGAAAATAAATAAATTCTCCTGAAAGAATTAATAGCGTAAGAATTAAAAATTTTGATCTATTTATTTGACTTTTCACTAAAGCCTAAAGTACAATTAAAAAAACTTAAAATGTTGCAAGAACATTAATTAATGGTACACAAAATTGTCAAATTAAAAATAATATAGACCAAAAAATGCGTAATTAATAATAATAATTGACTTGTTATGCTTTAACCAATTAATAATCAATTAATTAGTTAGATTCGAGAAAAATAAATTTAAATTATGAGCTATATAGATAGTATAATTATAGAAAATCAAGCTGAATTAACTAATGCAATTGATACGGTTTGGGTTGCTCTTTGTGCAGCCTTAATTTTTTTTATGGAAGGTGGTTTTGCATTACTTGAATCAGGATTTGTAAGATCTAAAAATGCAATGAGTATTATTGCTAAAGTATTTATTGATATCATTTTTGGAGGAATTATTTTTTATGTAGTTGGATTTGGAATTGCATATGGCTCCTCAAATGGATGGTTTGCTTTTGATATTGGAATTTCAGAAAATGATCTTGGGCTTGGTTTAACAGTGTCAAACCAGCTTTTTTGGTTTATTCAACTAGGATTTGCTGTAGCAGCTATTTCGATTGTTTCTGGTGCGTTAGCTGAAAGAATGAAGCTTTGGTCATATACTATCTTAGTTTTAGTTTTTTGTGGAATTATGTATCCAATGGTAGCAAATTGGGTTTGGAATCCATCTGGCTGGCTTTCTGTTATAGGATTTAATGACTTTGCTGGCTCTGCTGCTGTACATGCAATGGGTGGTTTTTCTGCTTTAGCAGCTGCTATTGTTTTAGGGCCAAGGCTTGGAAAATATCAAAAAAATGGAAAAGCAAACTCTATTCCTGGTCACAATATTCCTTTAGCTGCAATTGGGTGTTTTATTCTATGGTTTGGCTGGTTTGGGTTTAATCCAGGATCAACACTAGGAGCAGTTGGAAATTGGGATCTAATTGGTAAAGTAGTTACAAATACATTTTTAGCTTCTGCTGCTGGAGGAATCTCTACAATGATTTATACTCAGTTTAGATATGGACTAATCGATATTACAATGGTTATAAATGGTGTTTTAGCTGGTCTAGTTTCTATTACTGCAGGGTGTAATGTCTTAGACGCAAACTCTGCAATTATTGTTGGTTTAGTAGCAGGTGTATTAGTTGATGTCGCTGTCCAAATTATTGATAAAATGAAAATAGATGATCCTGTTGGAGCTATTGCTGTTCATGGTGTAAATGGCTTCTTTGGAGCAATAGCAGTAGGATTATTTGCAACAGAAAATGGATTGTTTTTTACAGGGGATTCCTCTTTATTTTTAGTACAATTAAAGGGTGTTTCAGTAATTGCAATTTTTTCCTTTACTTTTACGTATGTTGTAATGCAGTTAATTAAAAAAACAGCTGGAGTTAGAATTTCAATTGAAGAAGAAAGAGTTGGAATAGATGCAGCCTCGTTTGGTTTAGAGTCTTACTCTAATTTTGAATAATTAATAAATTAATATTTATGAAAAAAGTTGAAGCAATAATTAGACCTTCCAAATTGAAAGCTATACAGAAGGGTTTAAAAAACGTAGATATTCCTTGTATAACTGTGATTCCCGTCTCAGGAACTGGATTACAAAAAAGTTATACAAAAATGTATCGTGGAACTGAACAGTCATTAGCGCTGCAAAACAGAACAATGATAATTTGTGTAATTAGCGATGAGAACTTAGAAAAGTGTGTTGATACTATACTAGAATTTGGCTCAGACGGACAAGTGGGTGATGGTAAGATTTTTATATATGATGTTCAAGATGCAATACGTTTAAGTACAAAAGTGAGAGGGGATCAGGCTATTGTATAACGTCTTCATAAAGGGGGATGTAGCTCAGTTGGCTAGAGCGCTTGACTGGCAGTCAAGAGGTCGTGGGTTCGAATCCCATCTTCTCCACTACAATTTCTTTCAGGTATTTCACAAAAATTTGTTGTTTTTCAGGCTATTTTTTTTTTCTTTCCAATTTTTGGTAGCTTCTCTAGATTTCTTGGCTGAAGCTATTAATTTATCTCTTTGTTCTTTAGGAAGAACAAAATTTATGGCTTTTTTACTCCCACTTAAAGAGAAAACAATATCATTAGAACCATATATATCATTAATGCTAACAGTCACCATGTTGGCTAATATTAATTTTTCAATAATATCAACTGGTTTTAATTTCTCTAAACCATCAGGATTATTAAATTCGCTAAAAAATAAAATATTACCATCATCAGAAATTGACCAATCATTAGTTAAATAAATTGCATCAGGTTCGTTATCAAAAACCCAAAGAACTCCTATATCTGTTTTTTCCTGAAAGAAACCTCCTCCAGAGATGTAAAAATTAAGTTGTTCGCCATTTAATTTATTTATTACAAGAACTGGTTTAGTGTAAGAAAAATTAGAACCCTTACCTACAACCGAAGAAGTTTTATATTTTCCATCAACTGCACTTCCTTCATCATATGTCCAACCTTGTCCAAATGATAAAAGTGGGAAAGAAAATAACAATAACAATAAATTTTTCATATCAAACGATTTTAATTACTTCTAAAATAAAAGTTCTATTTAGTCACAAAGGTAATTATAATAGGTTTCAAGGAAGGCCTATGGTTTAAGGATTACTTACAAGGTTCAGAAACTTTGGTCGAGATTTCTTTTGTACCCATTGAGTTTTGAATAGTTAAAACATCACCATTTTCTGAAACAGTCAATGTATAAATGAAAGTATTAGTTCCAGATTTCATTTCAATTTTCAATAAATTTTTTGAATTTTCTAAAACTGTTTTTGTTTCTCCTTCACTATTTGCAACTCCCCACAAATCAGTATATTTTATGCAACCTGATTCGTTTTCGTAAGTTATCATACTTTGAGGGCTAAAAACAAACCATTGATTATCGTCAGGATTTGAAAGACTAGTAGTTTTCCAAACAATTCCATTGTAAACCTCTAAAAAATTACTTTCTACAATAGCAACTTCATCATCATTAGAAGAACAAGACACAATAAACAAAACAGATAGAAGTAGTAAAAAATTTTTCACATTCAAATATAACAATTATCTAAGCCCAAGGTATATTTTCCCTAGTAAATTGTCTCTATTAGTTAAATTTTATTTAATCTACTTGATTGTTATGAGAACCGTCACAAAATCCATCAGGATTTTGAGTGTTTCCACAACCACATTTAGGTTTATCTGACATAATAATAGTTTTAAAAAAAATAAATATAATATTAAGACACTTTAGAATGAAACTAGATTAATATTTAAACCTCATTAACTTTAGTTCATAGAATAATAACATCATTATGTATAATAATTTATTATTTCTTTCAAATTGTTCTTAGATTTAATTGTGAATAAAATTATAATCCCGATAGTTTTCTTTCTTGTATCAAGCTGTACAAAAAACACTCCAATTGACCACTTATATCCAAGAGAAGATTTAGTTATCGAAAACCACGATGACTGGGGAGAAGGTAATTATAGAAAAGTAATTAAAGAATTTAAGAATAATCCTTTAAATTATGGTGATATTGTTTTTTTAGGAAACAGTATAACTCAAGGCGGTAAAGACTGGAGCGAAAGATTAGATTATCCAAATGTTAGAAATAGAGGGATTGGAGGAGATGTAACTGATGGAGTATTGGCACGAATAGATGAAATTAATTACTTTAAACCCAAAGCTGTTTTCTTATTAATTGGAATAAATGATTTATGGAATAACGACAGTCCAGACATCCCATCTACGGACTATATTGCTAATAATATTGTAAAAATCGCCAATGTTATTAGTACTAAAACACCAAAAACTAAGATTTATGTTCAAACCGTACTGCCAATAGAAAAAGAGAAATTCAAGAATAACATATTAAAAGTAAACCAATTAATAAAAACTAAAGAAGAAGAAAACAAATATAAAATTATAGATCTTTATTCAGTTTTTGTAAATGATGATGGGCTAATTAAAGACGATCTTTCTACTGATGGAATTCACCTTAACGAAAAAGGGTACGAAACTTGGGTTAAATTTATTAAACCTATAATTCATTCATTAAATTAAAATAAATTATGAATACATAAATTATCTTTTTTTTAATTACGTAATTGTTATATTTAAAAAATGAAAAGATCCGATTATTTTATATTGGGAGCCGCCTTTCTCAGTTTTTTATTTTCTGTATCGCTTTGGTTCTCAGGACAACAACAAGAAGGTTTGTATGTTGGAATATGGGTTCCGTCAATATTAGCAGCAGGAGCCTATATCAAACAAATATTTAAAAAATGAGTATTCAAATAATTTTCTTTATTGGCGTTCTTGTTTTTACAATCTTTATCATTGGAATTTTACTTATTCCTCGTGAATCAAAAATAAATAAAGAGGATAAAATTGAAACAGATATTATGGACTACGATGGAATTGGTAATTATGGACGAATCCCCGATAAGGACCTTAAATAAAACATAACAGATCCACTTTTATTAAAAATTAAAAATATCTTTTTTATAATTTCATGTTTGAAAAAGGATGACTTAATCAATATTAGTTTGAACTCCAAAAAGCAAAATCACCAGGAAATAACCCTACATTATAACTTGCTATTTCATTATTGTTAAAGTCAACAACTTTTACCTGGTTTATTCCACTATAGTCAGTAATACCAAAATAAATGTAGTCCCCTATAATTTCAGAAGAATATAGCTGAGCTGGGTCGTATGAACCAATTTTTGTTTGTTCTAAAATTTTAAGATCATTTCCAAGCTTGGCAGCTCCACCAGAAAATGATCTGAAAATATCATTATTATAATTCAAGACATCTCCTCCACAAACTACTCCTGAGCCATAGTAATTTATATCAATCTCTTTACTAATTACATTTAATTTACTTGATCCATAAAATGCATTATAATTTGCATCATAATACGTGTTTGCTACATACACATTGTTATTACTAACAGTTAAAGACGTTGGTCCTTTACCTATTTCATGAGTTTCAGAAATTGAATTTGAAACAGTGCTGATTTTTAATAATTTATTCCCATCTGAATAATCATTATTCATTTGTATTGCTACCCATAAATCAGTCCCATCAACTACTATAGATTCAGGTTTCCCTTCAACTTTAATTGAGTCTTCAATTACATAATTATTTAAGTTTAATATTTTAACATCTGATGAATTCCAGTTTGTAAAATACAGCTTATCGTTTAAAATTTGCATTTCTCTTGGGCTTGAATCATTTGTGTCAATTTCTATTCCCGGAAGTCTTAACCCCTCAGCTGTTATATCAAAAGCCATAATTTTATGGCTATTATTAATTATAACAAATAATTTATTTTTATAAACCTCTAATGATTGTACAACATCTCCCAAATCATTTACGCTTTTAACTTCTCCAAGTTCATTAATCATTGAAACAGATCCGTTACTAGCTCCAAAATTTCCTTCACAAGCTACAAACACCCACTGGTTTGAGACTGGTTCAATATAGTCATCATTTTCAGATTGACAACCAATTAAAAGTATTGCTATTATTAAATATTTTAAATTATTCATTTTATTATTTTAGGATAACAAAACTATAACCCAATCATATGAAAAAGAAGGATTTTTGCACATATATTTTTATGAGATTTAAAGAGCTAATAATGAGATATTTATATTTAATAAAACACAAATATTGACAATTGAAATACTTATTAAATGCTATTTAGATTTACGCTTTAGATGTTTCAATGCTCCTGTAGACCATAAAGCCCACAACACAAGTAATGGTTGAAAGAATAAACGAATTAAACGTTTATTTTCTGAGTCCAACCTTAAGGAATCAATTTCATTTATATATTGATTAATGTTCCCTGGGAAAATTAATATATAAAAAATTCCCAATGCGATTCCTGTTTTTACTTTTAGTTTATCTCCAACTACCATGAGAATTCCAAAAGCTATTTCTATATATCCTGATATCAAAACAACTAAGTCCATTAAACCATCGTCAGTTGTTAACCAAGTCGGAACCTGAGCCTGGAATTCAATTCTTCTAAAACTTAAATGTGCTATTCCTATATAAAGCATTATTAAGCCTAATAGAATTCTAAAAATATTTTGAATAGTTGATGTCTTCATTGTTTAAATTTGGATTCAAAAATACTTTTATTTATTTGACGGGCTCTACTTAATTCTTTTTAATTTAGATGTGATTTATGATCGAATACTATTTTGACTGTCCACACTGTTGGGAAAATCAACTTAAAATGACTGATCCCTCTGTGTCTAGTCAAACTTTTATAGAAGATTGCGAGACTTGTTGTAATCCCTTAGAATTCAATATTCAAATTGAAAATAATGTTATTCTATCATTTAGTGTAAGTTCAATAGAACAATAAACAACTATTACTTTAACTGTGGGAAAAATATTTTATTTAATAAATTTTGAACCTATGATTGATAGTAATCCAACAGCCAAAATCACTAAATAATTTTCTAATAAAAAATCGAACATTCCCAAAACTAATCCGATTAAAATTAGAGTGAAGCCTATATTTTTCAAATAGTATTTCATATTTATTTTTTGGTTTTGAATAAAAAAACTGTGTGCATTAATGTGGTTGCCAATTTATTTTCTGAATTATAAATCTCTCCCTTAACTGTTGCTATGCTATTACCTATTTTAATCGTTTCAGCAACGACTGTAACCTTTTCTTGAAAAAGAGGTCGGTGATGAAGGCTGTGAAGATTTGTGGAATTTGGGTAGCTTTTACCACCAGTATCTAACACAACTAAAATACTTGTAGCGTCATCGAGCATTGAAGTCATTTGTCCCCCTTGAACATTTTTATTAGGGTTTAATGTTGATGGACCAAATTCTGCTTCCAATTTTAAGTACCCCTTTTTATATTCAATAAATTTAAAATTAAAGAGTTTTGCTGTTCCTTCATTATTTTCCCAATACTCAAGTAGCTTTTTAAATTCTTTTTCCATTAAATATTTGTTTCAAAAAATAAAAATAACTTATTTAGATATTATATTTATTTAAATATGAGAAAAATACAAACTTTTGATAGTGGACATTGGAAAGCTTTTTTTAGATGTTCGAATGATTTATGTAAAGCCTGGTTTCCTTATAAAGTAGTAGAAACTTTTCACGATGAAACTTTAATTGAGGGCACAAAGAACAAAACAAAATGGCAAAAGATATTTCATTCAGAAAAATACTCAGGAACTGTTAAAAGAAAGCGATGTAAAAAATGTCAAAATGAAATATTAGTAAAAGAATTAAATAGCTATGATGGCGTAAGTAGTGGAGTTGGATACTAAAATAAAACAAATTTTTTAAAACATTCTTTAAGGAATTTTTATTAAATTTAAATTTCTAATTAAAAATTATATTATATGAAAAAATTATTATCACTTTTTTTTGTTGCAGCACTATTTGTTAGCTGTAATACAAATCCAA
>ENA-OWPI01003742-OWPI01003742.1-marine-metagenome-genome-assembly--contig:-NODE-3742-length-12685-cov-3.195749_pt1 | contig 12685 bp, 6 predicted proteins | sample MGYA00238138_ERZ651775 | MGnify/ENA primary metagenome ERZ651775 (study PRJEB26906, sample SAMN06265043) | marine metagenome | isolation source: Helgoland LTER site | place: Germany:Helgoland, sampling...
CTGCCATTACTGCATCAGATGCTTGAAAAGCCAGCCCCCAATACAGCCACGCGCTGTCTGGTGATCACTCCGACGCGAGAACTCGCCATACAGCTGGAGCGGCATTGCCAGGAGCTCGCAAGTTTCACAGCAATACAGTCGTTGACTATCCTGGGTGGTGAAAATTTTAAAGAGCAAAAAGCAAAGCTGAGGAAAAACCCTGAATTTGTCATCGGCACCCCGGGCCGTATTCTTGAGCATGTCCAGAGAAATTCACTGGATTTAGGTGATCTTGAATTTCTTGTCCTTGATGAGGCCGATAGAACCCTTGATATGGGCTTAAGGGATGATGTCATGGAGATTGTCAGTAATTGTAAAAGCTATCGGCAAACAGTTCTCCTTTCCGCGACATTGAATCATCAGGGTTTGGGAAAAATCTCAAAAGAAATTCAAAAACTTTCACCATTTCAATTTTCGTAACATTTAAAACACCTTCTCCACACCAACGAATTAACTTTCACACTCTCAGCGTCTCTGCTCTTCACATTAGTATGAGTACCGTTGGAACCCTCCTCATCATCGTTGTTTGCCTCTTGATCTTTGCTGGTAGTTCATACTATTGCGTGTCCCGGCACGAGAACCCTCCTCTTTGGTGGCCTAATTGGGCTCGGCCGGGGTGGGATAAGGACCCTGACGATTTCACAGACCCTTCCCAGATCAAGACTGACGAGGAGACTGGTGCTCTTGAGAACAACAATATGGATTCTGTGTTGCCTACTTCTGCAAATAAATACAGATAAAAAGGATGTAACTGACTAAAAGTAAAGTAGATTCGGACTCGCCACGTCTTTCCCAGCAAAAAATTCCCCAGTAATTGCAATTCGGTTGTCTTTATACTTTCTTCACCCGCCAACATCAACACCAAAAACAAAATTATAAATCAACTAAACATTTGCATCATCCCCACCCTCACCAGCCTCCTCCTCTTCATCTCCTTCTTCAATCGCCGCCATCTCTTCATCTTTAAAGTACCCATCTTCATCAGTATTGGTGAGTCCTAAAGAACCGTCTTGATGAACACTATCTCTGTGCTTCTTCTGCTCAATACCGTTGCACCAGTCACAAAATTTCCTGTACTCCTCCGTGTAGCATTCTGTGAACAATTTGGGACTTTTCATGGTCTTCTTGTTACAAAGAATGCTCATCATCATGTCTCCCCCGTAGCTAAAACAAACAAAGCCACACTGCTGGTCGCCAACCAATGGCACAAAACCGAACAAATCTTGAATCTTGATTCCTTGCAAGTACATTTTCTCCCTTGGACCCGGCACATTGCTGAAGATCATGGTTGTCTTGCTGATATATGACTCCTGGATGCGCTTCAGCAGACCGGCAGGGAGGATAGAAAGCACAAACTTGATTAGCAAGATCATCACCGGGAGGTTTGGGCCAACTTTCAACCAGTCCATCCTACTCTTAGTTTTCTTGTATCGAGATTTTATGTTTTTCTCTGCAGTTGGTAGCTTGAGAAAAACACTCGCGACCTGGTTGTTGAGGTTGATTCCCTTCTCATTCATACTCCGAGTGCTGATCGGGATAACCACACTCATCTCCGGCACCTTCAACTCTGGTGCCACCCTCAGGCTGTAGGACCGCATGGCACCTGCCAAAATAGCGCACATCACATCATTGATGCTTCCCCGACAAGATTTTCCAAGTGCCTTCACCTCATCAACCGAGCAAAGGCGTATCCAATGCATCGCCTTCGAAATATGGCGCCTATTGCTGCGAAATACATTTTTTTTGTCACTCCTCATGAGGAAGATAGAGATAATCACGGGGACGAAAGATACCAAAATAGCAATGAACTGAAGGATTCCCACAACTATCGTGAACACCAGGGGTTTCCTCTTCTTCCTGCGCTGGGCTGGGGCTGGGGCTTTTTCCGAGTTCGATGTGTCGCTATTGTTACTTTTGGAAGATTTGTTGCTTTTGTTACTTTTGGAAGACTTGTCGCTCTTGTTGCTTTTGGAAGATTTGTCACTCTTATCGCTCTTCTCAGAGCCGACTTCACTAGAAACATCGCTCCCATGCTCGCTACCGTCCTCACTAACATTACCGTCAATTTTTGCAGCTTCACAATCTTCTTGCAACTTCTTCTTGGAGCGCGAAATTCTTCCTTTACCCTTCTTCTTGCGAGTATTTTGAGTGGAAGTAAGCTCACTGATGACGCTGTTTTCCCCCTCGTGATCAAAACTGTGCACAACCATCTTCACAAGTGAGAGGCCGTCGCCAATAACGTGGTGGATCCGGACTAAAAACGCATGCTTTCCCTCAGCTGTCATAAACACGTGCCACTGTGGGTTTTGTGTACAAGGAATCAAGTGGTTAGAGGAGCAGTGAGGAAGGAGCAATAAAAAAACAACTTACCTCCCACAAATGTTCCGTGGTGTCAATTGAATCGCTCAACAGCTTCTTCTTCTCTACGTAGTGATCTAAGGCCATCTTGTCAGGAACTTTATGATACCGCACTATCACATCAAAATCGAGTTTAGCCGGCTATGAAATAAGGTGTAAGGTGAAAAGGGGCGAAATTAGTAAGGGGAAGGAATTTCGTGGACAACTTCAAATTCTCACTACTCACCTCCCATTTGCCGTTCACAATGCACATCCGCATTCTTGGGTGCAAATCTGCAAGCTTACGGAGGAAAATTCGCAGTTGTGTAATGTTGATCACTCCGTCCAAAAGTAAAATTGTGTTGATTATCATGGGTGTCTCACTGCAGTCAGTACTGAAGAGCATTTTATCAACATTCTTCAATGGCTTGTGCCAAAATCGCTGGTGTGACTCTCGTATCTTATTCTGAGTCACATGATCGTAGGTATGAGTTCCAATCTCTTCGTCCGTTCCTGCAATATAAAACGTTTGTTTGGGGCCGGTAAAGGCTGAGTTAAATTCATGGTTCCACAAAAGCAGCCTTCACCAACATCGGACAAAAACAAGGCACCTACCTCCCTTTGCCATCCTAATATCTTGGGCTGTTTCCCCTTTAATTGCGTTGCTAAACGATGAAGCACTCGTAGCCGCTGTAGTAGCAGATGCAGACGAAGTTCTTGAATGGGATGACTGGTTGGATGAACTGCTACCAACAGACCGAACTTCCCAATCTTTTGTCTCCTCCTGGAGAGTTTTTGCTTCGAGTCCGTTGTTTTTCTCGTCTCGTTCTGTTGCGCGACCATCGCTATCACTATCAGAATCGTTCTCCGCCTCTTTCAGCATGAGGGCAAACTGCTTTGCAAGTTCGTCAGCTTGGTTATCCTCAATGAATCCAGCATTACCAGCATCAGCAAAATGAACGCTGGCTTTTCTAGGGGGGTGAGTAAAAGAAGTACCATCATCACTGCTGCCTGATTCCGGAGCTGGGAGAATTTTCCCACCCATCACGGCAAGAAAGAGACGAATTGAGTCGAGGAAGTTGCACTTCGCTTTTAACACAGACTGGAATAAATAGTCAAAACTTTCAACAGCTGCGTAAGCAATCTAGAGGAGGACACGTGTACTAAATTTTATAAGCAATCAGGTGAAAATCGGTATTTAGGATGACTCAATTCCAAAAATGGGTTCAGCTCTTCAGCTCGACGCTCGACGCTCGACGTTCGGCTTTGATGAGGTTGGCTGATTTTTGGGCCTTTTGCCCTATTTAAAACTAGGTCATTTTTACGATTTAAAACGTCGATAGGTCATTTTCTTGATCAATCTAGTCCCGATCCGATTTTAAAATCGCTCCGATCGACCCTCATGAAGAGTAAGTCAATCAATGTAGCAACGATACTGCATTCTCCATAAAATATGTGCAAAACCTCATAGCCATTTTAAAATTATTATAGCAATCTTAGTATCATAAACTTGACAGCCTATAAGTTGACACTCTGCCGCTTGGCGTCGCAATGGCTGCTAAGCTTGATGACATTCATCCAATTTCCCATATCTGCTTCATTGTTTGCACACACCATGAGCTCCCTCTTGTTTATCTGTGCGCTCTTTGGGTCGATTGAAGTTATTTTAAAGCCGTAGTCATACTTATCTTTGTCCAACCTTGTTAAAACACAGTTGAGCATGGGAATAGTTCCGAGGGGTTTCGCATTTGACTGATAGTCATCCTCAGTCTTCCAGTATGAGAGCCTGTTGTGGTTGAGAACAAAGTAGCGCAGATTCCAGTTACGCCGCCCTAAGAGGGAAGTCCCCCCCCCCTTCTTTTTCAAATATCCAGACTTATGAGAGTTTGTGGTAGATATTTCGTTGGACCAGTTGGAACTGTTGGTGATGTTGAAAGGCTGCATATTTTTGTCGCCTTCGTCTTTGTCATTGTTTTGGTCTTCATCTTCATCTTCATCTTCAACACCCTTCATTCCCTTTCCTGGCTCATGTGTCACCTCACTATCAGCCTCTTCCCCCGTCGCGAATGTCTCAAGGCTCTCGGCGAAGGTTATAGATGACATCTTCTCAACCATCAGGGGAGTTTGTGGCAATGTGATGGGAGGAGATGGAGGTGTCTGCGGCGACGTTGGCGGTAACTCAGTCGCCGGCGGTGGCAGTGTTGGTGGAGGTGGAGGTGGAGCACTGCTTTCCTCATCTTCTATGTACTTCGGGGGCGATGACGGCTTTGTTGTTGGTACAGGGTCTGGCATTACCTCATCCTCCGCTTCCTTCTCCTCTTCGCACAAATCGTCGACAATAGTTGTGAGTTTTTCTTCCCTCTCTCCGCAAACGGACTCCTCTCTTTCATCTCCTTCCGGGATAAAGCCCTCCGGCCTCTCCCACTGTGTCCTTCGCGTGATAGTGTTTTCGTAATACTGCTGGCCCTGGTCGTCAGTCATCAAGCTCCAGCAACTATCAACATGTGATCTCCCACCCCCACCTTCTTTTACTCCTTCCCCTTCTCCTCCTCCTCCTCCACTACTTGCTCCTTTCTCTCTGGGGTCTTCCCACTGGGTGGAATTGAGAGTCAAATTTTCGTAGAAATGCTGTCCCACCGCGGTGTCAACCCGGATGATCCAATTATGCCCATTCTCATCTACAAAACTTTTTGTCTTGTCCTCCTCGCTTTCATCTAAATGTTCAGAGGCGAGCGCTCCTTCAGCTATTGCACCATTTGCGGCACCCTCCTGAACAATAATTGCGAAGGATTCATCCGGCTTTTCATAGGATGTCTCGTCAGTCGATTTGTTCCAAAAATATTCATAGCCATCAACATCCTTCAATACAACCCACACCTCCTTGGACGCCCCACTGACACTAGGCACGCTCAGGTCGCTCTTTGCTCTCGTTTTGCTTCCTCTGATGCCCAATTCCGCCCTCATCTCTTCCTCCACTCCCTTGAAAGGATCTCTCAAAATGGTCTCTAACCCGCTGGCGCTACTAAGCCTTTCCTTCTTGACTATCTCCAACAGGCTCCGCCTCTCCTCACTGGCAACGCGCAGCTTTTCGAGCGCCACTGCTTTCCGGCTCCCCCATGTGCTCCACTCCTCCCCCTTCAATTTTTTCTGACAGATAATTTCGAGATCATCAAATTTGCACATCATATGCTTCTGACAAACAGGCCACTTTCCTCCGTTCATTCCCGGCCCTTTCTCCTCCCGGATGAATATTTCTTCGTTCTTCATTTTGCAGCCACAATTGGCACAGTTTATGCACCCAGGATGCCAGCTTTTATCGAGCGCCATTTGCCTGGCTCCTGCAATTCCTTCTCCGCAGCCAGAGCATTGGTAATCAGCAAAAGCCAGCACATAAGCCTCTTCACAGAAAGGGTTACCATCGTGCATGTATATGGCATCATCAGGACCGAATGGAGTCCCATTAATAAAACATTTGTGACAACTCCGATGATAGGTCGATTGCCCTCCGCTGCCATCCTGCAATGTGAGCTTCTCCTCACCAGGTTTGATGCTCCCCCCACAACCCCCGCAGTATTCACACAGATGCTGCACGTAGCAGTCCTCGCAGAAAGGGAGCCCTTCATGAGGAAAAAACGCATTTACTTCTTCTCCACTCTCATCGACCTTAAACAAACTCACTCTGCACTTGACACAACAAAAGTGTTTCTTGTGCCAAATTTTCCCCAGGGCCTCCACTGGAACCTCGCCAGGGTTTAGAGGGAACTTACAGGCAGCACAGACTTCACCGAACTTCCGGCCGTAGCACTTTGAGCAGTACGGCTGTCCATCCTCAGGGCCTTGACAGATCTTCCCGTCCTGCATATCCACCAGGTATTTCTTGCATGATGCGCACGTTAGGCACTCACTATGGTATTTCTCATCGAGCCAAACTTGGAGTGATTCATCCATGCTAATGGGTTTGTTGCACTTGGTGCAGGTTTCGCCAAACAATCTACTGAACTCAGCAGCACAGTAGGGCATGAGATCGTGCTCATAGTATATATATTCTCCCGCTTCGTTTGTGGGAATTGGCACCCCACTGCTGGTGCAAGTAAAGCACTCAGGGTGCCACTTCTGCCCAAGGACATTTACAATTTTCTCCTTCATGACGAGACCGCACTTTGTGCACTTCTCCCCGAACTTTTCGAAGTAAGCCTCCGGTGAAAATGGCAAATCATCGTGCGTAATATAGCCCCCCTCAATTTTCTCTCCAGTGGCGGCGCATCGGAAGCAGCCAATATGGAACACCCCACCGCAGGCCTCTACACTATCTTCCGTCGGCGTTAGTATATAGTCCTTGCACGCCGCACAACGAGGCATAAAATTGATCTTGAAGCAATTCTCGCAATAAGGCATCATTCCCCTGCCGTCGTTTTTGTTATCGTGCTTGTAAAAGTGGCCGTCCTCGAACTCGCACCCACAGGTATCGCAATTGAAGCAGTCCTTGTGCCAGACCTGATTGAGGGCTTTCACGCCAGTTTCCAAGTCACTGTTGAGTGGGACAACGTCCAGGCAGCGGGGACAGGTGTGAAACAGCTCTTCGTAGGCCTTCTCGTTGTAGGGCAACTTATCCTTGACAAGAATATTCTCATCGCGAGGGAGGTTGTTCCCGGTGTGTGAGCACTTGAGATGGTTTGCATGCCACTTGAAGTCCAAAGCCAGAAGGACGTCGTCTGTTTTTTTCGCTTCCTTCAAACAATGCGCACACAGGTCATCCTTCCCAAACATCTCTAAATAACCTCCCTTGGAAAAGGGATTTCCATCTTTCATGATAAAGATATCTTCTACTAAATTTTGCCCTGTGATCTGGCACACGAAGTCATCCCTAGCCCACCGTTTACCCCATCTCGAGACTACTTCATCCCCCTCCATCCAAACTTCTGGACCCTCATCTTCGCCGTCTTCGTTGTCATCGTCATCATCATCCGAGTTGTCACTCTCGTTGCCGTCACCCAAGACTTTTGCTTTTCCGCCAATTCTCAGCAATGTCGGCTCTACGACTCGTGGCGGCGACGCTTGCGCCTGTGACGTCTCCAATGATTCTTTTCTAACATCACCTTCTCCGACGTCCTCACGTTCTCCCCCCTTTTCAACTTCAAGCACCTCAACGCCTACTACATCATCAGTGACTTCACACTTTTCGACCTTCTTCTCCGCCTTGTGCTGCTGATCCGCCACCTTGATTTTTATACTTTCTTCCTCTTTGGGCGATTCAGTCGCCACAGCGATTCTTTCAACCCTCTTCTTACGCAGCCCTAGCAAAGTTTGTTTCAGGGTGACGAGTTTTTCCGATATTTCGACATCATCCTCGTCGGCACTAATACCAGCAATGTTCTTCATCAAGATCCGACCGGTCAAATTCCCGATATATTTCCCGTGAATGAGCATGTGGCTCTTGAACGGCGCTCCCACGTACAGTTTGTTCTTTTCATTGTCCTCTTGAACCTGACTTGCCCGGGTTGACAATGCCCTTGTAAAGTTAGTTCCCGTGACAGACGGTCTGCTCCCAAAGAAGTCGTCATCATCATTGATGTCATTGTCCTCCTCCCCTATTCCGATTTCTTCATCTGCATCAGTCTCTCCCCGTGTTTCCTCGATAAGATCTGCGAAGGCACCGCTCAAGGGTATCTCGCATTGTCCTAGAATCGGAGCGTCGGCGTGTGACCCTTTCCGTATGATACAAGCAATATTTTGCGTTCCCAGCCATTCGCAATCACTTACGAAAGGAAACATGTCTAAGATGTCTCGGTTATCCCACTCCCATTCGGGGAGTTCCAACTTAGCAGGCACTTTCCCTCCCACTTTATCGTCAGTTGCCTCGCTCTCGCTTACATTACTACTCATCTTCTTGAAGTTTTTTGCCGCCTTCCTTTCCTTAATCTTGGCTGGTGCGCTGCAGTAACCCTCAGCAAATGCAAGAGATTCAAAAGTACAAACTGCAGGGCCGCTATAGCCGTCAAACTTGTAAGCTCTCTTGGCCTTCTCATGGGCGGTCTCTGGAACCACCGTGAACTTCAGATCATAAACCGATATTATTACCAAATCAGGCCCATTCTTGCCACCATCGGCGACGATGGGACCCCTGGCAATAAATGGCTCACGTACATTCATGTGGAAATTAGCACACACAGGGCGGTGATCGCTAGAGTTTAGTTTGGGAGCGGAGGCGTAAAGGGTTTGGTAAATTTGCGGGGCGCTGCCGGGTAGCGAGCGCCAAAGCACCCGATCACAGTAGCTCGGATTCTGGTACTTTTTGTTGCTGTAGCCCTCCCCGTTCTTGATCATCCGATACGTAGGGGCAAAGTCAATAGCACCCTCCTCAAAATCACACATGACACTCTTGCCTTTCATTTGCTTTCGGAGCTGGTCAAAGTCCTGTAGTTGGTAACGCTCGTCAGGATCAGTGGCCAGCTTTACGCATCTCTTGTACTCTTTGGGTGTGCCGTGGGAGCCCATGTCGATCCTATAATTAAGGTCCCCGAACCAAAAGACATGGTCAAAGGAATGCAAAAAGTCCATTGATTTCACAGGCTGGGTCCCGTGCGCCATTCCACCAAGGTGGAGCCCATTGACTATCTCTTCGTAGTTCTCCTGGCGAGTGTGGAGGCGAGTCACACGGGCGGCCAAGTGGGATGTCACAAAGGCTAGAGAAGTAGTATTATCAATCACAAAGCCTGTCGCCACTCCGCCTTTGTTGCCTAGCACGTGAGCGATGCCAGTGGCTTCTGTGGAAGACGTGAGGTGCTTGATGCGGTTCTTGAGGTCGCTCCTGCAGATAATAACAAGGTGAATGCTCCAGAGAGACTGAATGGATAGGAGCACGTAGGACGACTTGGGAATGTTCGAAGAGGTCTTCGAAGTCGTCCCAGAAGCCATTGCTTCCATCTTACTGTCCGCCTGAAGGCGATTCTTTAACTTCACTCTGGCGGACTCTCCACAGAGATAATCTTGAAGGGCTTTAAACCATTTTTTTTTGAAGGCGCATTCCTGAAATCCGACAGCATAAATGTCATGAGAACCTGCGGGAATCCACGTCTCCAGTTTGTCTAAGTCGTCTGGGGGTCCTTTGTCACCCAAGTTCCACGAGGCCGTGCAGATGAGGAGCGATTCTCCCGAGGGCAGAGACAAGGTCTCTTGAGGGTCGATGCCCTTGAAACCCATGGATAGCGCACGGATTCGTCCCAAAAAGCGTTCTCTCAAAGAGGCGGAGGCAAAAAGCAAAGAGATCGTCGTCATCTTTCTCTCTGTGGATTCGTCGTGGGACTGCAGAATTCGTGAGCCAACTGAAGTTTCAGAGGTGGGGAACTGGATGTCCATTCTCTTATTGTTCGTCAAAGAGGGGGTACAAACAATATCTTCAATGGAGGCACAGGGAGAATCCTCGTCCTCCCCGAACCAAATCTTGGATTTTTTGCAGTTGATAAGTAGAACAGTCTCGCTGCTCATACCAATGGCATTCAAAGTGGAACACTTGAATCTCACGGTGTCTTTCCCTTCCAGCATCTGGCAGTCGCTCGCAAAGTCAATTGACGGGTTACACAGGTGCAGATAGTTGCTGAACAGCTCCCGCTCTACCTTGCTGCGAAAGGAGAGGGTTAGCATACCCGTGGTTGGAATCGTTTTTTGTTTGACATTTTTGTTTGTTTTGGTTACTTTTTTGGTGACGGAGTCGCTCCGCACTGAGTCAGGGATGGGTACGTTCGAAGAAGCAGAATTTTTTCGCGATTCCGGCGATGAATTTCGCCCTCCTTCCTCGTCATTTTCGTTGTCGTTGTCGTTGTCGTTGTCATTTTCATCATCCGAATCGTTGTCATCAATAACATCCGGAGAAAGTGCGCTGTTGCGAATTGGAGTCAAAGCTTTCGTCTCACTAAAGTACATTGTAAGCTGCGTGGACTTTGACTCACTCCACCAAACCTTCCGGATGCTGGAGAGGGAATAGGTTGACGCATTCCTTTTGCCTATGTGAGTTGTCACAAAGGTATTTTTTTCTGGATAAATAAAAGCCTGGGATTCGGGTGCACGGAATGTAATGTAATATATTTTTTAAGCAAGATTTGTTGTTAACATTGCATTGTTGGTATTTCGATGGCGACGTGAGTATATGGGTGGGCAAAAAAAATGCGGAAGCAATGGCGCAAAGAGAGTGAAGGGGACAACAGAGCAATGAAGCCAAGAGGGCAACTCACCTTCCTGCGCTGTAATTGACCATATCGATTTGCTTTCAACACTTCAAATGTCTCATCTTTCAGCGCCTTCTTCCAGGCTGCTCCGGACGTGTAAGACTCAAAAGTATTGGGCATCACTTAGACGCACGGAACTCCGAGAGCTGAACTGTTGGGGCTTGGTAAGGTGATTACGAGGTCGAGTTTAAATATGAGCCATTGAGGACAAGTCAAGATGGAGACGAGCAATAGCTGATTTTTTAACCATGAAAGCTTTTTGAAGAGATGACGTTCAACTTACTGCATCTCGGGCGGAAACCCAGGATTTTTCGGGGCTCCACAGCACGTGCACAGTCCCACAGCTGTTCTAAGTGCAAGTGGAATCACTAAACTCGTATAATTAAAGTAAATAACCTCTTCAGACCGTGATAGACTTCATTTTCGGACCATCTGAACTTCATTCCTGCGGATAAGTCTTTATTTGACGGCCTAAAACCCTCTTTCTCTCTTTGGAGGACCCATTATCTTTTGGAGGATCCCCCCCCACAGCCTCAATCTTCGCAACTTTTGAAACGATATGGCGGGTTTATTCACGAAACCGAGCTTAGCGGAGAAATATTCTAAACTTGGCCTAGCAGCGTCAGCATCACCTGCACAATCGGCATCAGCAACTTCAGTGTCGTCTTCAGGGTTATCATCAAAGTTGTCTTCCTTGCCAAGACCGGTACGCAGCAGGAGCAAGACCCCACCACAATCGAATGTGAACGCCAACAAAAACATCGCCCCGACGGGCTCACAAGGGGAAGCAACCACAATTCAGCAGGGGTGCATGAGAATTCCCGCCAAGTACATAAATAATGGCGATGGCTTTGGCAGTACAATCGTGGGGAATAGATTTCCTAATGCCGGAGGGGGGAGCGAATTTAGAGAAGTGGTGGAAAACGAAATTATAATACGGCCAGATTTGGACTCGACCTCTTTTGACGATGTGGTTGGACACGAGAAAGCGAAACAGCTGCTAAATGAGGCAGTTGTCCTCCCCCTGATCATTCCCGAGTTCTTCCAGGCCGGTTTGCAGGAGCCATGGAAAGGAGTCTTACTGTTCGGGCCGCCGGGGACCGGAAAAACTATGCTCGCCAGGAGTGTCGCCAACATGAATGGGATCACCTTTTTCAATTGCTCGGCTAGCGCGCTTGTGAACAAGTACAGGGGGGAGAGTGAAAAGATGCTCAGGTGCGTTTTCGAGATGGCAAGAGAAAGGGGACCAAGTATCGTATTTTTCGACGAGATTGACTCCGTTATGGGGACGAGGGGTGGAGCGAGGGGGGAGAAGGAAGGGGGTAGTGGGGGAAAAATGAGCGACGAGGGTATGGATGAGAGCAGCAGGCGACTCATCACGGAGTTGCTCAAGCAGATCGACGGTATCGAGAGCGGTGGCAGCGGTGGCAGCTGTGGTGGCGGTGGTGATGGTGGTAGCAACGAGGTTGATGTTGGTGGCAGCCAAGTTCTCTTCGTCGGAGCCACGAACATGCCTTGGAGCCTTGATGAAGCGCTCAGAAGAAGACTAGAAAAGCGGATATATATCGGTCTGCCAGACGAGAGCGCAAGGGAAAAGATAATGAGGAAAAACTTTGCCGACGTTTTTGTCGACGATGCAGTGCATTTTAGGGAATTGGCAGAGAAAACGGAAGGCTTGAGCGGAAGCGACCTAAAAGTCCTCTGCAGGGAAGCTGCCATGGCGCCGCTAAGGAGGCTTCTAGACGGGATGAGCGTCGAGACAATCGTCGAAATGAACGAGAGAGGGGAGCTTGAAGAAGATAGCGTCCCTTGCATCACTCGGCAAGATGTCGAATCTGCCGTGGCTAATGTTGGTAGTTCTGTCAGCACGAAAGATATTGAGCAGTGTCTGGAATGGAATAGCGAATATGGATCGCAATAATAGGAATCGCTAAAAAGTAAAGATGTAGTGCGTTGAGGAATAAGTATACTTGAGGAAAAAAAAATCAATATGATAGGATAGGATCTGCGGGCAGGGCAGAAACTCGTTTGCACTATTCATTACTGTTTTTTATTACCAGTTGTTGTGTTGGGGGTTATGGTGTGGC
>ENA-OWPI01003743-OWPI01003743.1-marine-metagenome-genome-assembly--contig:-NODE-3743-length-12677-cov-2.757540_pt1 | contig 12677 bp, 12 predicted proteins | sample MGYA00238138_ERZ651775 | MGnify/ENA primary metagenome ERZ651775 (study PRJEB26906, sample SAMN06265043) | marine metagenome | isolation source: Helgoland LTER site | place: Germany:Helgoland, sampling...
CAACAACAACAACAACAACAACAACAACAACAACAACAACAACAACAACAAACAAATAGTTTCATTGCCATCGCTCGGGGAGTCAAGGACAGGTTAATTGTGGATGGAGTGGGTGGAAACAACCACAAGGGGGGTGGTTTCAAGGCAACTGACACCAAGAGGAAGAATGGGGGCGGCGGGTGCTGCTAAGCTGCTAGATTCCATTGATTTAAGCAGTTTTGGTTGGTTCCTGGATGATCGTGTAATATAGTGTTTTTTGGTAACATTAATAACACTGGGTTTGGTGCCAACACTGCATCCTTATTCGTTTTTTTTTTAAAGGGCCTCCCTGCTTCGTGTTCCTTTCGTACTCTTCTGTTCCCGTTGCTGTTACTGTAACTATTACTGTTACTGTTACTGTTATTGTTGCTACCCCTCACTCAATTACAACACAAACTTTTCTATTTTTCGTACAGTATCGGCCAAGTTGGGCCCTCAAAAGGTGTCCCATCAGACGGGTTCGGACCCAGGTCCTTAACATTTTGGTGCCAGCCTACGTTTTTGCGGTATTTCGTGCCCCCAGGCTGCATATGGATAGCAAGCGCCTTTCTCGGCGTATTTTTGTAGTTTGGACCGGAGCCATGGAATGTCAAGGCATGATGAAAAACAACCTGACCTGCCTTCAAAACACATTCCTCGTCTATCCACTCCTCCCCTATCTTCTCTGCCTCTGCCGCAAACCTTTTCGATAACTTTTCGTTGTCTACCTGAAAGAAACTGGCAGAGTCCTTCTGCAGCCCCCACCGGTGACTACCAACAACTGTGTGCAATGTGCCGTTGATATCCGTCGTATCTTGCAGAACTATGAAAGCCGTGATCATATCTTTCGTATCCGAGCACTGCCAAAAGGCATAATCCTGGTGCCACCCAACATTTCCGAGCTGATCCAAAGCGCAGGATGTCGGGTGCGTGGTGTGGTGAGCATTTTCATTGCCATCTTCTCCTGGACTTTCCACTGCACCTTGACCTGGCTTGTAAATAATCTGATCGTGCCACAAACGAATGCTATCGACTTTCAACAAATCCGCAGCAATTTTTCCGATGACTGGAGATTTGACCACAGATGCAACACTCTCATTCACCCACCAGCCATTGTTTATCTTCCGCAGGGCGCAATTTTTCTTGTCTTTTGCTTGCTCCATCATGTCCTTCCAACGAGGGTACTCGTATGGTGATCCATCACCATCAATCTGCCCCTGATAGATGCGTTCGAACTCTTCACTCAAGTCCAAGCATGCTTTTGCATCAAGAACAACAGGTCCCTTCCAATAGCCCCTCTTCCAAAAAACCTTTCTGTCCTCTTCTGATACTTGGTAATCCCTAACTTCTATTGTTCCGTGTGAGGGTGTTATTGTTTGTGGTATGGGAAGTGGATTCGCTGTATCCGTCCATTTCATCATGATTGTTCAAAGTAAATACCTGGTCTAGCTTGTAAAACAACCCCGAAGCCCCGGCAGCGTGGTGCGAAGAAGAAAAAAAAGAAAGCAACAAAATTGAGAGTTTTAGATTTTCTAGAAAAAGACTAGTCAACCTTCCGAAATCTTCCTGGTGGCAAAGTACGATGGGCGTCTGCTCCTCTTCTTTTTCCGCCTCAATTTCCACAACTGAACCCCAAAAACCAACAGAAGCGCCAACTGCAAACACAACTGCGTCATCTTCACCTCCTGAACTGGTAAAACCTGTAAAGAGCGATCAGAGCAGTATAACACACACTCGTACCCTGAGTGGTACGATCTTTGCTGGTACTTTTAACATAAATGCCTCCCCACTGACACCGATTGATGTGAAAAACTACCTTATCAAAAACAATGCTACAAATGCCAGCTTGATCTGCCTAGCGTTCCAGGAGTGTGGAAGCGCCCCGAGAAATCCCATTCCCATCCCCTCAAACCTTATCGCAAGTCCGCGCCTTCCAGACTCCCCCGCCAACGGTTTCAGTAGCAGTGAGTTCGTCCGAAGCAAAGAATCAGAAAATGCTGTCAATGACAAGTTTCTGTCAACCATCAGCGATGGAATCGGAGGCGGCTATGACTTGATTGCGGATGTCGCGCTAGGAGAGAGTCCAACTTTTGGAAAGATTGAAATCAGAGGTACTATGACGGAATGGTACGGTTACATACGTTTAATTGTTTATTTGAAGTCAAGTGATGGATCAAAGGACATTTCTGGTGCATCGCAACAGAAACAACGACAACGACAACGGCTTAGCATTAAGAGCGTAGTTTCCCCCGTTGGTGAAAAAATGAGCGCGTTTAACCTTACCAATTACCGCGAGGGGAAGAGTGTCGATAAGGGAGCGGTGGGAATTTATATTGAAGAATACGACCTCTCCATCTTGTCGCTTCACTTGATGGGTACCAACGTGTACAAGGTGGCTGAAAATGTTTTCGACGAAGAACGCAAAAAGCAGATGTTGATCATTGAAGATAGTTTTGATAAGGTGCTTGGTGGGGCTGTTTTTGAGAAGAGCAAAAAAATCATCATGGGTGATTTTAATTTCCGTTGCGAAATGTACACAAGAGAAGAAGACAAAACAAAAGGGGGGAATGACTGGGTTAGTGTTGTGAAAGAGGTGGAGAGAGGGAAATTAGACCCGAATGCATTGCGCACGCTATTTGATAAATATGAGAGATTGAGCCGGTGGATGAAAGATACAGATGATGACCCTCTTAAAGCAAAATTCATCAAAACATGTAATGATGTTATAGGCATGCCTAAATTCCAGCTGATAAGTCCAACATTCACTTTCAAGATCGGGAGCGATGAAGAGCAAAGTCTACAGATTGAGAAGGGGGAGGGAAGGCGGTATGCAGAGAAGAGAACACCCAGCTGGACTGACAGAATATTGGCCAGCAAGGGCGATTTTGAGATCCTGGCTGCTGGTAAGTGCGAAGATGTTGTCATCAGTGATCACGAGCCAGTCTTTTGCCTCATGAAAATGGCAAAAGTAGAGTGATAGGAATTTTTTTGTAGGAATATTTCGAGTAGTAAATACAAATGTTTCTAGCAGCTCGTGATCAAAGGAGGCAGCAATGGGCTTTCTGTTCTTCTGGTCAAACACTCTTTCTTCTTTGTTTTATACCTACATTTTCAGAGAAAAGGTGGTGAGAGATGTTGTCAACTGCTCCTCGTTCGTTTGGCCGCCGAGATTCTCCATTCGCCTTTTGTGTGCCGCTTGCGCCATCATCTCCCGCTTCATTTGCTTCGATCGCAATGCGAGCTCTGTTCGCCGTCGTGAAGATCCCGCATCTGCAGATGGTGACCCGCCACCAACGTGTAAGACATCGTTGTTATTGCTATTGCCGGCGTCACGTAGCGCCCTGGTTATCGTCACCGGGCTGTGCCTTATCCTCCGGGCTCGAAGCGGTGGTGCTTGTCTCATGCGAACTCTCCCGGCCGTGAGTGAGGTTGGTGCTGAATCGCTCCTCCTCAGGGCGGAGGTTGTGAGAGTTGTGCCAAGATCGTCGTCATCGCCGTTAGGGGGAGTGCTCAATGATCGTCGAGGCCGTGGTGGCCTGCTCGTCGTTCTTACATCTGTAGTCACATTTGGCCGTACTACAGCTGTATTTGTCGCTGCTGTCACTGTTGGAGCTGCGCTCACTGGTAGGGCTGCTGTCGAGGAGAATATGCTGCCAGTGAGCATTAAGGAGTTCAGCCCTGCTCCCCCAAAAGATTCCAACGCACTTTCGATATTCTCCGCTTCTGCAACTATCTGTGTTGAAACAGACGGTTTGCGCCTTTTGGGTTGACGCTTCAGTGCAGGAAACAACGGCACCCCGTCATTACATATTGGGCAACAGACAGCAGGGATCTTGCCAGTGCCGCTAGATTGGGCCTCAACAAAAATATTCATGGCACAAGATTCGTGAACACAGCAGTTGTTTCCGCAAGGAAGTAAGCGTAGACTGTTATCGATCATTAAGGAAGAATTACAAATCGCGCACTTCTCAATGTTTCGTTGACTCCTCATAAGAATAGGATTTGTCTTCTTCAGACCTTGAACGAGATGTCGGTGGAGCGGCGGAACGTTGCTCGCGTCTAGACCGAGCAAAATAGTGTAGTCATTCTCGGTGAGCTCGCGAGACTGCAAAATCGAAAATGTCTGGGTCCGATCGACGGGGGGAACAGCTGACTTCCACTCGACAGGGAAGGTATTTGCCTCGCCTGAGACAAAGGGGTGAGACATATCATGGTAGGTCTTGTTGGAGGGTGACTCAAAGCACCGACGGCAAAAATCATAGGAAGGATGACATATGAGGCAGCGAAAGAATGTCGAGCGAACTACGATGTTACATGCCTTGCAACGTACTGCGGGCATGTCAGTCCGCCTGTTGGACGATAAATTCTTCCGAAGTGACTTAGTTGATTTGTCTTTGCCATTTGGATCTGGTAAGGATCCCCAATCTGCGCGGCACATTGGACAGCAGACCGGCTTTTTCTGAAGAGAGTTAAAAGAGTTGGGTGAAGGAGAAGGAAGTGTTAGGTTTGGGGAGCCGTCGTCAACTTCATCAGTTTGGCTAGGTTTCTTGGGGAGGCAAGCTTTTGCTTCAATTCTGGCGAGCCGTCGTCAACTTCATCAGTTTGGCTAGGTTTCTTGGGGAGGCAAGCTTTTGCTTCAATTCTGGCTCGCAAAAAAATTTGCTTGCTTTACTCACCTCCGATTTCATGTGGGTAGCATACATCAGCAAACACTTGACATGAATATTGTTGCCACAGGATTGTTCGCAAAAGCAAATCTCATTTTCAGAGAGTTGCTCAGATGTCATTTCGTCCTGGCATATGGGACACACTTCATCAGGTACAAGTTCTTGGCGTGTTTTGCTGGGGTTGGAATCGGTGGCACTGCCATTACTGTCAGGAGATGATGATCTCATATCACGTGCTCCTCGGCGCAGGAATGCGTGTCGCTGTGAGGTCGTTGTAGCGTTAAATTTTCCAGCTAATATATTTGTTATCTCGCTGTCAATTAAAGAGAGTTGCCAGCAAAGAGGATTGGTTTCCGGAACCCGGAGCACCTTGTTCATGACAAAAAGGATGTGTTTGCAGAGCTTGCCTGTAGCTTCCCCACCGCCACATGTGCAACGCTGGTTGCTCCCGATGAACACTTTGAATGGCTTCTGCGCCGGGTTATCAGTCTTGATGACAAACACAGTGGGCCCAGATTTTGACACTAGAAACAAAGACGTTGACCGCATTTCTTCGATATCGCTTGCAAAATTTTCGGGGGCTTTGTGTAAGTACGGCGACGAACGAGACATGTTATTATTATTGTTATTGGGAGAAGGGGGGGCAGGGTAGGTAGGTTTTACTTGTGAGTGTTTTCAAACAAGTTGGGAGGGCACCAAGGGGGGCTTATTCGACCACCAGAGGTTAATGTTTACTGTGATGTGTAGAAAAACCAATCAGTGGTGCTGCTGACAAGTCAATAGGTGACGCGATAGTGGGAGCTGGGTCAGATGGAGAACTTCATCGGGAGCTTGAGGGAAAAAAGCAGAAAGAAAAAAAGAAAAATAGAATGAGAATGCAGAAAACTCTGTCCTTCAACGTCCCATAACGGTTCTCTTTGGCTGTGTTTGTCGTCTTACCTTTTCTTCTTTTCTTTTCAATCAGGGCTGATTCTCGGATACTCTCGGAAATTCTTCAGTTGTTCATTTCTCTTTTGGCTCGTATTCTCTGTGACTGCTGCAGTTGGGTAGCCCGCGAATAACCTATGTCTAATGGAGGAAGCAGAGTAAGTAAAAAACCTGCAGCAAAAACAACTGGAAGTGCCAAAGCAAGAGAAGGACTAAGTTGGCAAACAACAAGGATGAGGGGTGCCACAAACCTATCTTCGCCTTGTGGCGACAAGCATGAGTGGAAGCAATGGACTGAGTACGTTAAACATTGTAAAAAATATCGTTGTGAAAGAGAAGGTTGTGGGTTTTTCAAGAAGTGCTGGACAAAGTGCAAGGACATTGACTGCGAGGGTTGTCATGTGCCTCAACATAAGCGATGGTGATTTTACGAAATGAAATACGTGTTTTTTTTTTAATGTTTGCTGCAGATGGTGTGTGCTTGGAGCCGAGTCGCGCTTCAAATCTTGGGCTTTCCCTTCCAATAAGGGTTGGGAAAGAATTGGAGGGAGTTAGTCAAGTTCTTTAAGACGATGTTTTCTTCCCAAACAGAATTATTGGTATTTTGGCCGGGTAGGAATACACTAATGCACTCGGAAAAGTTGGTTTGAAGGAGAAACGGTGCCTTTTTGTTGCCAACACCCATCTCCCAATTTTTGTGAAAAAGAAGTCAAGCAAGAAGAGGAGGAAACAAAGGAAAGAAAGTACCCTCTTAAACTACAACAAGTAGATTTTCCTTTCTCAGCCCACGATTTTGTTGATAGCTTGATTTTCTTGCTTACAATCTGGTTGTCAGCCTCTTTTCATGCCTCCTCCTCAAAAAAATAGTGAGAGTGACGTCCAGTACAAGATTGTCCTGGTAGGGGATGCGGGAGTAGGAAAGACAAACATCTTGGCGTACTATAAGGATGCCGACGTCGATGCCAGAGATGAGCCCTGGCAATTGTCAGTTGCCACAAGCTTCTCTCAGGCTTGCAAACCTACTGTGGGTGTGGAATTTGCGACAAAGATCATTGTACACCCAAATGGCACGCGTATTAAAGCACAGATTTGGGACACGGCCGGTCAAGAGCGCTATAGAGCAATAACGACATCCCATTACCGCCGTGCTGCAGGTGCTCTTCTTGTGTACGACGTTTCTTCGAAAAACACCTTCAAGTCGCTGAGACGATGGGTTGATCTCCTCCGGGACAATGCAGACAGTACGAGCAATCTGCTAGACAACGTTTCGGTTGTGGGCAACAAGATAGACCTTGAATCGACTATGGAATGTGTTAATGAAATTGAACAGTTGAAAGCTGTTGAAGATTTTTTTCCAAGACGGAAGCAGAACAATTCGGTTGTCTGCGAGCGGACGAGCGCGAAGACAGGGGCCGGCATAGTGGAAGCTTTTGAGCGCCTGGTTATTCGTGTCTATGACTTAGATATTTCCGGGAGGGAGACGGAAGGGAAGCAGAAGTCCGCGAACAGCAACCACAACGGTGGTGGGCTTGTTAAGCTTGTAGGAGAGGGAACTACGCAGCAGCTTCAAGAGGGCACTGCTACGTGCTGTTGAATTAGAGTAGGCAAAGGCAAAGTGTTACAAAAATAGTAGAGAGAAACATTACATGGCGAACAAACTTATTCATTACTCTTTTAAGTTTCACAAGAAAAGCCCTTTTTTTTATCACTTCCGGTTGCTCTTGGCCTCGTCTTCTTCATCGGCCATTTTGCCATCATCGTTCAGATTAAGGCTGTTCATGCTAGCCATACTCTCCATACTCTCGTCGCCGATAGGCTTCAGCTGCAACATTTCCTGGAACATAAAATCCTGCAAATCCTCCTTGGGTATAGTGTCACAATTCTCGTATCCTTTGACCTCAAAATCAAAATTGAAGGCGCTGGATGCCTCCGGCTCTTTCATCTGCCTGTGAAGTTCGCCGAGGTATTTGTGTTCAAGCGCTTCCTCTACTGTTATCCGCCCCTCTGGAAGAAAAACAAGCATCTTCTTCATGAGATCGAGTGCCTCAGGGTTGGTGCCTCTGGGGAAATAGTCCGCAAAGTCACGCTGTTTGCCGCTATCGATTGCCCCCTGTATGGCTTTCTTGGCAGCTGGATGGCTAACAAAGCCAATTTCGTCAGGTGGGGGTGCTCCGAGCGCCTCAACAATCACAGCGAGCTGATTGTGGGGATTTTGGCCTTGGAAGAAAGGTCGCCGGCAAATCATCTCGGCAAAAATGCAGCCGATCGACCAGATGTCCACGCCCTTTCCATATGATGAGACATCGCATAGTAACTCGGGGGCGCGGTACCAACGTGTTACCACATATTCTGTGAGTGTCAAATCCTCTTCCGCCGTGACCCCCCTACTCAGGCCAAAGTCACAAACAGCCAAATCACAATTGCCATTCACGAGAAGGTTGCTTGGCTTAAGATCGCGATGAATCACATCTGCGCTGTGAATGAATTTCAGCCCTCGCAAAATCTGGTAGAGGAAGTACTTGTAGTGCTGGTCTGTGAGCGGTTGATTGCTGGACAGGATTTTGTCTGTGTGCAGTACAGTGGGTGGAGGGTTGGTTGGTTGTAGGGGGTGGTGGGGGGTTAGGGAAGGGAAGGGAAGGGAAGGGAAGGGAAGGGAAGGGAAGGGAAGGGAAGGGAAGGGGGTGAGAAAAACTGCAACCATGCCATGCGATAAATAAACTTGGGCTCTCTCTCGTCTCACCTCTCCATGGCAGACTTTCCGTGGGCTTTCAAAATATGGATCGCACTGACGGGGTACTTGAATGTATCCTTGCCGTTGATAATGGCCGGCATCTTGACAGACTTGACTGCATCGACGGCCATTTTCGAGAAGAACTCACTCTCAGGTCCGAGGATCTTGGAGGACATGGAAGTCTTTGCAGAATTGATCAGATTCACGTCACCCAGAGTGTCCGCCTTCACCACTAAGTTCTCCTTGATGTGCTTCACCGCCTGCTTCAGCGCCATTCGATAACCGGAAATAACCGTAGTGGGGTGAATACCATTTTTGACCAACTCATTAGCCTTTCGCAGCAACTCACTAGCAATAATAACAACAGATGTGGTACCGTCACCGACCTCCTGTTTTCCACGAGAGTAGGGAAAAAGAGAGAGAGAAAAAGATAAGGAGAGTTAGTATGAGTCGAGGACCCCGCGTACGATAAAGGGGCGCACATCAGGTCGCCATGGCAATGCAGCCAGCAACTGCCACCCTTTGCTAGTGCTCACTCATCCACACAATCGATCATCATCAACTCATTTTTCCGCACCTGATCCTGCAATTCGGCGAGCTCGACCAACACCTTGCCAGCAGGATGCTCGACACTCAGTTGTTTCAATATTGTAGCTCCGTCATTGGTGATGGTCACGTCACCAATGTCATCCACCAACATCTTATCTAAACCCACTGGGCCAAGGCTGCTCTTGCAGATGTTGGCAATGGCCATGCACGCAGTGACATTTGACGAGCGAACATCCTGCCCAGACTCGCGCTCTCCGTTCAGGAACAGCCCAGTCCCGACCTCTTGCTTCGGTTGCTGTTGTTGTTGCATTCTCTTTGGTTATTTGTTGGAGTTTCTTGTGTCTGTGTGGCGAGGGTTGGTGGAACAGGTTAGTATCGCAGGGAAATATACAGGGAAATGCGGGGTTAAACCAAACTTCCCCCAAAGCACCGTGCGAAAACTAGATTATTGAGTCCCAGTGGGTACAAAGGAGGGGCAACAAAACCAATCCCCCAAAATCAACTTTAAATTTGCTGTTGGTGTGATAACTTTGTGATATTTTAAATGCCGTGATTGATATAACCAGCTTCTATGTGCGCCGTTGCACGGTTTAATACCTCACCTTAACAAACCAAAATTACAAGAAACGACTATCACCTCGTCCATACACAATCACAAAAAAAAGAAAGAAACCACCAGAACTGTAGTTCATCAACCACACACAGTCCCAAAAGCAAAATAAAGTTCTTAGTACCTATCCTAATAGTCTCAGTCATGAGCGGGTTCAATGGCGGTGGTAATAGTGCTCAGGGTTTTGTGAGCCAACCTGCATCCAGTCGATCACAGGGTGTGAACAACAATTACAATGTTGGTGGTAATGGCGGTGGTGGCGGCAGTGGGAGGGGCATGAAGCGTGTCGGAGGTGACGGCAGTGGCGGCCGTGGGGAAGGAGGTGGAAACAAGAAACGAAACCGGAACAGAAATCGCAACAAGAACAATGCCAATGCTCCAAAAAATGGTAATGGTAATGGTAATGGTGATGGAAGCGGGAAGGGGAACGTCGGTGGAAGCAGCAGCAACAACGCTTCTAATGACAAGATCCCCCGCATGCCGACTCGGGAGTCGACCACCCCCCCCCCTCCTCCTGCTAATGCTCCACTAACGTCGACTCAGAAGCAGCACCAGACAACCACTCCCTTCTCTGGACTGAACGTGAATCCTTTGGTGAAAAGCGCCATTCGCGACGTGTTGAAGTACGAATACATGACGGAGGTTCAGGCCGCGACCATTTCTCTCATTGTTGATTCAAGGAACGATTGCTTGGCAAAAGCCAAGACTGGGACTGGCAAGACCATAGCTTTTTTGATCCCAGCACTTGAGGTGCTGCTCAGCGGTCAAAACAACAGGTTCAACCCGACTCCCCGGCGTTCGCCCACTGTCCTAGTGTTGAGCCCTACTCGAGAGCTGGCTGCCCAAATCGCTGTCGAAGGTCGCCAACTTGCCTCCAATTTGCGTGGCTTTGAAATTGTCTCCGTTGTTGGCGGGACCAATATCAACACCGACAAGAATAGGATCAGCCGCGGTGTGGATATTTTGGTGGCAACGCCTGGTCGAATGATTGACCACTTGGAGGTGAGGGAAGCTTGTGAATCCAGTTGTCATCACTAACCAGCTCACCACAGGAACCCAACCTAACACCACGAAATTAACAATCCCACTAACCCTAACAACTAACAAATCCACGCGAACTCTTCAGAACACGCCTAATTTTGCAGCCAACATGTTGAATAGTCTTAAAGTGTTGATCTTGGATGAGGCAGATCAGCTGCTGGAGATGGGCTTCAAACCAGAGATCGACAAGATTATGAGCTTCATGCCCCCTAAGGAGAACCGCCTGACGCTCCTCTTTTCTGCGACGGTCCCCAAGGCCGTGCAAGTGATCGCCAAAAATGCGTTGAGGACGAACTACACTTTCGTTGACACCGTTGGAGAGGAAGCTGACCAGACACACAGCAATGTTCGGCAAGAAATCGTGGTGAGCACTCCTGAGAACACGATAGGCAGCCTCGCGACGCTCCTTCGGCGTCACATGGACCATGACCAAAACTACAAGGTCATCGTTTTCTTCACAACTGCCCGCGTGACGGGTTTTATGGCGGAGATCTTCACCAAAATGGGAGTTTTCGGCGAAGTCTTGGAAATCCACTCGCGAATCAGCCAGTCCAAGCGCACTAAGACGAGCGAGAAGTTCAAGAAGAGCAGGTCGGCCATCATGTTCACCAGCGATGTTAGCGCCCGCGGAATGGACTACCCTGATGTTTCCTTTGTGTTGCAGGTCGGACTCACTGAGCGAGAGCAGTACATCCACCGGTTGGGGCGAACTGCCAGAGCTGGGAAGTCAGGGAGCGGGCTCCTGCTTCTTGCTCCCTACGAAGAGCGCACGATGCGCAAGGCTCTGAATGATATGAATCTGCTTTCCCTTCAGGTTTCTGCCGCCGACGTGGCCGCCTTTGAGGGTACTATTGCCAACGCGCTAGGTATGGTTGAGCGAGACTCTGAGCTTAAGAAAAGTGCTCAGCAAGCATACGGGGCGTGGCTTGGATTTTACAATGGCAACCTGCGCAAGTGTGGTTGGGACAAGAGAGTGCTCGTCGAGGTAAGTGCCGACGCATAAGTGTGGATGGATGCTGAGAAGCGGATGCTGAGAAGCGGATGCTGAGAAGCGGATGCTGAGAAGCGGATGCTGAGAAGCGGATGCTTCGTCCGTGTAACCACTGAAATCGTTGAAACTATTAACTTATCACATTTCTTGTCTCACACTTTTTTATACAGAACGCGAACGAATTCAGCGCCTCTCTTGGACTACGCGAAGTTCCTTTCCTCGAGGCCAAAACAGTGGGGAAAATGGGCCTGAGGGGTACTCCCGGGCTCAATGTCAACAAGGGCCCAAGCGGGAACAGTTTTGGCGGTAGGGGCGGCGGCGGGAGGCGTTAGGGGACAATGGTAAGGCGGAAACAGACACTACGACAATACAATTTTGGGTGGCATGCATGCATGCATGTTGGAATTTGAAGTTTGACAGAAATTTGCGAACGTGTAAAGAAGTAAGAATTAAAGTTATTAAGTTATTTGGTCGGGAATATTAGAGGATGCAAACTCTCCTTATTCATTTTATCTTACGTTGTGTATTTTACGTTGTAATGAAAGCGAAGCTTTAAAATAATATAAGCTGTAAACCATCTTTCTTTGCGACATCAACTTGGACAGGACAGTAACACAATATCAACCCCCAAGATCAATCTTGCCGATCATTCTTCGCTCTTGCCGATCATTCTTCGCTCTTGCCGATCATACTTCGCTCTTGCCGATCATTCTTCGCTCTTGCCGATTAACACCGCGTCATCCTCAAAATCAGTGCCCCCTCCAATTCCACTTCCGCTTTTTGAATTTGCACTGCCACTGACATTGAGGACCTCTTCATTGGACTTGAGGAACCGATTGTAACTCACTCTTACGGCCTCCCCCCCCTCCTGGAAATTGGCCCTCAGAAAGCTCCCATCCTTACCAATGACGACGATCGTCCACGGCTCGGTGGGGACAAAGGCGCAGATAGAAGGAGCCTGAATCCCTCGCACCTGCGCGTAGCTCCACTCAGAGGAGAAGTACTGCCCCAGGGGGTTCTGAGGGAGGAACTTGTTGACGATGCCGAGGGCGCTCTTTTTATTGGAGTTGTTGTTGTTGTTGTTGTTGTTGTTGTTGTTGGCGTTGGAGTTGTTGGAGTTGTTGGAGTTGTTGTTGTTGTTGT
>ENA-OWPI01003744-OWPI01003744.1-marine-metagenome-genome-assembly--contig:-NODE-3744-length-12676-cov-2.375506_pt1 | contig 12676 bp, 7 predicted proteins | sample MGYA00238138_ERZ651775 | MGnify/ENA primary metagenome ERZ651775 (study PRJEB26906, sample SAMN06265043) | marine metagenome | isolation source: Helgoland LTER site | place: Germany:Helgoland, sampling...
CGGTGCGTATGATCCTTGGCAGACGGCAACGTTCCAACATGATTCGTTAGTCATACACACGCTCGCCTTAATGCCATCATCGGCATTGACGGAGCCCGTACGCCGTCGCGAGTTACTCGAGCGTGCCGCGAATCCGGCGCCTCCGAGCCGGACGTTTTACAGACGTTCATCGACGCGCGGTACAAGGACGGGAGCCGCTTGACGAACGACCAGGTGCTCGGCATGCTGATCGCCGTCCTGTTCGCGGGCCAGCACACCTCCTCCATCACCAGCACGTGGACCGGCTTGCTGAGCATCGCGAACAAAGCGAAGGTGATGCCCGTGCTTGAGACGGAGCAGCGGAACGTCCTGAAAAAGCACGGCGACGTGATCGACTTTGACGTGCTCGCCGAGATGGACGAGCTGCACTTCGCCATCAAGGAGGCGCTGCGAGTGATGCCGCAGACCGCGGGCGGGCTTAGGGTTAACCCCGAGACGCGCGAGTTGGCGGGGTACACCGTTCCCGCCGGGTACACCCTCACCGCCGATCCGCGAATCGCCTTTTTAAACCCCGATTCTTTTCCAGATCCGGAGGAGTACCGGCCCGAACGGTTCGAAGAGCCGGTGTCGGGCGACGTTTACTTCCCCGGTGGAATCGGCCAGCATCGGTGTCCTGGTATCTCGCTGTCCAACTTGATGACGAGCCTGTTCCTACTTTACATGACGAGCGTGTACGACAGCTGGAGCCCGGACATGGACGCCGACGAGATGGACGCGGAGGATCCTCAATACATCAAGGTGCCGATCGTCATCATCGACGACCGGTATCAGCTCAAGCTGGACACGAATTGGCAGTACGAGCAAGTCTAGATGCGCCGCGAGGGGTTAGCTTTGTAGTGATAACAATTAATGAGATTGAGATGCGTGCGAAACAAGCGCGTGTATATTTATTAGCGTGTATAACATCGACGGCTGCGTTCATTACAAGTTCGATGCCTAAATATCAAAGCAAAATGGAAGTTTTCGCGAAGAGCGAGCGCGCATGGGTGTCAATGGTCAGTCGACCCCCATAAACGCCGCTCGCCCTTCGCTTAAATCTTAATTGATCTACTGGCTGTCGAGCTCGTCGGAAACCGCCTGGACAACCTTCTCCTTCACCTTGTCCCTCATGGCCGCGTCGAGGAAGCCGGGGATACCAGAAGCGGACGCGCCGTTCTTCTTGAGAGCCTCGGCGCGAGCGCGAGCCGCACGCTCCTCGGGCGAGAGCTGGGGAGGAGGAGGGCTGGGGGAGGGGGGAGGAGGAGGAGGGGAGGGAGGGGGGTTGCACACGCGGTTGGCCGCGGCGCCGGTCTCCTTGGCCGTGCAGGTGTCGGGGTTGACGTACTCGTCGAAGTGCGTCTTCATCATCTCGTGGCAGAGAGTCGCGGTCTGGCACGCGTCGAGGAAGTTTCCGACAATGTTGAAGCCCGGGGGGAGCATGCCGGGGGGGATGACGGGGCACACGCCAGCCTCGGGGTCGTAGAGCTGGTCAACGAGCTCGAAAACAGCCACAACCTTGGTGTAGATGGTGGCGATCTTGTCCTTGACGGGGTGGAAGGACTCGAAGGCGGCGATGGCGACGGCGAGGGCAGTCTCCTTGGCCTCAACCTTCTTGTTGTAGGCGTCAACCTCGGTGGTGTACGCGGAGTAGGCGATGGAGAACTTGTTGTGCGCGGCGACGAGAGACTCGAACGCGTCAGCCTCGGTGGCCTTCTTCATCTGGCAAGTCTCGGCGAAGCACATGAGCTGGGGGGAGGCAATCTCAAGAGACTTGAGGAGCTCCTCGAGAGCCGCGATGGAGGGCTCGCAGAGCTGCTGCCACCAGACGAGGCGACGGGCGTGCTTGCCGGAAGAGGGCTTGAAGTAGGACTTGGACGCCTCGGCGACGGCCTCGGAGATGTCAAACTCCTCCTCGGGGTTGGAGGCGTTGCACAGAGCCTTGAGGTCACCGATGGTGTTCTCCATGGCGTCGTAGTGAGCCTGGTAGAGGCCGAGGTTGTGGACCCAGAGGGCGTGGCCGATGGTGCACACCTCGGTGGCGTCGTTGACGGCGTTGACCCAGTCCACGTAGGCAGCCTCGTACTTCATCTGCGCGTAAGCCGCCTTGGCGAAGGGGGCGTCGGCGTCGACGCGGCAAGGGGGGACACCCGGGGCGAGGGAGTCGTACTCGTTGGTGACGTGGCCGAGCTCATCCTGCATGGTCTCGCACTCGTGGTGGTAGGTGGTGATACCGTTGCAGATGGAGCGGACGGAGGGCTCGCAAGCGCCGAAGGACTTGGTGGTGTAGTCGCAGTTGGCGGGGACGGGCATCTTGCAGGACTCGTCGCAGAAGTCGGCGCGGGACATGCAGAGCTCGGTATCCTTGAACTTGCCGGGGGGAGTCACCTTGCAGGAGACGTCCGCGAGCAGGGTCTTGGAGTCGTTGTAGGCGGTGACCGCGGGGTAATCCTCGCGGGACACGTCAAAGACGAGATCGCGGCGGATCTGGTCAGAGTCGGAGACGTTGTAGCCCTCGGAGGGCTTGGAGTCGTGCGCGACGCAGCGCTGGTACTCAGAGGCACCGAGCTGGGCGCGGGCGTTGGGGGCGAAGACGGGGCGGACGGGCATGGTGGAGAGCATCTTGATGCCCGCAGCCTTGGAAGCCTGGAGGGCCTCGTACTGCTTAGCCTGGAGATGGAAGGAGGGCGGGGTCGCCGTCAGAATTTGTGTTTTTGGTGCACAGGGGTGTTTCATATTTTTTCCGGGGTCGATCCGCCGGCGATCCGGTCGCCGCCGGCGAGGTCGGGGATGATGGCGCGCGCGTTTAACGCGATACGATCGAAGATCGTGCCATTTATCCTCGAAATCCTCGCCTTTGGGGGCGGATATCGTCGGGGGGCGGCGACTAGCGCCTATCGGTAGTACGTAGAATCGGGGCCGAAAACGAGGGTGTTGTGGACTCACCTGAGCGGACATGATCTGCTGGAAGGGGTTGCCGAGGGCGGCATCCGTGTTCATGCGGGAGCCGAAACCGACGACGGCGATGAGGCCGAGGGCGGAGCAGGCGAGCGCGATGACGCGGTTGCGGGTGAAGGGGGATTGCTCCTTCTTGGCGGAGACCACCGCGGGGGTGGACCCGTAGCCGGAATCCTGGGTGGGGATGAGAGAGGCACGGCTCATCTTGACTGTTCGCAGAGCGGAAGCACGGGGCGTTCAACTACTGACGAGGGCGTAGGACGTCGACCAACGAACTACGGAAGACTTCGAAAGCGATGCGACGACCCTTGGGTGCGCTTCGTGTCCGAAGAGGAATGGTGTTCGTACGCGTCGCGTTCCTGCTTTTACACAAAAAGCTTTTCTACTACACTCCGTTTCTACGCGATAGTTGATTTTGATTAGGTTAACACGTATGAGATTCAGTCGGCCCACAAACGAAAATGACGAGGTGTTGAATTGGGTGTTACTCTTCGTGTATTTTTCTGTAGACTGTAGAAATCGGCTGTTGTGAATGGCAGTCGAGTTTTGTAACCGTGCGAATCGTCTTGGGTCATGACACGTCAAAACGTCTCGATGTCCCCGCCGGGTAGACGTGTAACCTGCACACGCCGGCGTTGTGAGACTGGCAGTACCGGGAAGGAGAGAAACCGTGGTGTTACGGTTCCAGGTCCTTCCTGGGTTACCCGGCGGGAACCGGGATGGCCCGAGTGCGGCATCGACGTCGCTCGATACCCCAGATGTTCCTCACGACGCGGCTAATGACCCGGTCGTGGCGTAGAAGAAGCGGGGACGGACTTTGCGCGACGGTCGTGAACAATCTACATTCTTCCAAACTCGCGGTTCCCTCAGAGCCGATCGCCAAATCTACCGAGCCGAATGGACTAAGGACTAAGGCCCGAGGTCATCGTCCAACGACGCGAGGATCCTCCTGTACAGCCTGTTCGATATCGACCCCCACGCGTCAGGAACCAGCCGCGACTCCCTCGCGTCCGGCCCCGATCCCCCCCCCTCTGCATTTGCCCACCGCACCTCTCGCACCGGACGCGTGAGCCGAACCGCGTTGGTCAGGAACACCTCCGCCCACAAGTCCTCCTCGGACGCCAACACCGGTTCCTCCTTGACCGGTAAACCCTCCGCGGCACACGCCGCGATCACCGCCTCGCGCGCCACCCCGGGAAGCACGTCACCCCGCGGCGGCGTCACCACCTCCAGCGAGCTCACGCAATCGGCGACGCCGTGGTACGGCATGTCCAGCCGCGTTCGCACCACGAAGAGGTTCGTGGTCAGTCCCTCCAGCAGCGTGTCGCCGCCGTCGGGGGTTAAGATGACCTCGCCGATACCCTCGGGGTTCATTCGGTGTTTAAGCTCGTCGTACGCGGCGCGTGCGGTCGGCCACGCTACGTCTTTGGCGTTTGGGTTTGGACCCCGGATTGATGCCGGCGCGGCGACGAGCACGGTGGTGGGTTCGCGGTCCATGGCGGGGAGCGGCGTGGCGTGCGCGTGTGTGGTCCACGCGCCGGGTGTTGATGTGCACACGGCGACGACGAGCATGACCTCTCCGCGGTCTGGGTCGTCTGCGTTGACGGGACGGGTGTGGCGCGGTCGGTTAGTCGGGGCTCTGAGGTGGATCTGTGTGTTGTTTGTTGACTGGACACTTGGCTGCGTGGACGTACCGTCGTCGGTGGGACCCGCGACGTTTCGCGCGGCGCACTCCGCTAGGGTTTTGCGCACTGTGGGCTCGATGAGCGCGGCGACCTCGCCGTCCGACCCGAACGTCGTCCCCGTCAGCGCCGCGAGCGAGGATCGGAGCCTGGCGACGTGCGAGCTCCACTGCGCCATCTTCGTCGCGCCCCCGCGAGTGCGGCCGGTCGTGTACGCCCCGAGCTGGGGGAGGGTCTTGAGCCAGTCCGAGGGGCTCGCGGGGTGCATCCCGTCCACGGCGGCGCCGTCCACGACGACCACGGGACCGCTCGACATGGCCCTAACTGACGGGCTCGTCCGTGTGTAGCTCGATGGTGCGTCAGATGGCGAGATGAATCTAAGACTGAAAAATGACATCTCGGAAGCCTCCCAACTCAGGGTATTTGCCCATACGCCAATATCCGGCGGATTTTCCGAGATGGAAAATTCAAACGAGTTTGGGTGCCGTTCAAACGCCCCTCTGCCTGTGACCACCCCACAGATCCACAGTCTCGGGCGCCCGACAACAAGGGAGGACCACCCTCATCGACAGGAGCCATGCCCGCGGAGGAGAAGCACATGTCCGCGATCGACGCCCTGCTGGAGGAGCCGGGCGCGGCGGTCACCTACAAGTTCCTCGCTCGCCACCTCGACGTCAGCGCCAACCTCGCCAAGAAGCTCCTCTTCGCGCACGTCGCTCGCTCCGCCGGCGCGTCCGTCGCGACGCACGTCGTCTCCGGCTGGGTCAAGTCCGGCGATACGCGCGCGCACGTCGTCAGGCTCGCGAGGGGCGTCGACGGCGAGGTCGAGGCTGCGCGCAAGGCCATGGACGAGGTCACCGGCGAGCACGTGTACTCCGTCGCCAAAGCCACCGGATCATCCGAAGATCATCCCGTGCTCGCGTCGGTGCCGCCCGCCAGCACCAAGCAGACCGACGAGCTCTTCGACGCGCCCCCGGAGACGCCCAACGCGCTCCGCGATAACAGGCACAGCGCGGTGGCGTGCGCGCTGGTCAAGCGCGCCGAGGGACCCGCGAGGAGGGTCACCAAGAAGCCCGCCGCGCCCGCGCCCGCCCCCGCCACCGCGCCCGCCGCGAAGCCCGCCGTCTCCATCGGCGCTCGCACCATGATGTCCGGCTCCCGTGTCGAGTCCCGCACCATGCAGGTCGCCTCCGGCCGCAAGGCCCTCGTCTGGTGAGCACCCGGTACCCGATAAAATCGTTTCACGGCGCACTGTGGTATCTTCCCGTGTGGGTAGAGAGTCTCGCGCGTCGCGTAACCCCCCGTCCGCCGGCGTCGGCCGCGGTGCTTTTTCGGGATCGTCAAAAACCGGAGGGTTTGAGACGCCGCAAAAATGCACAGCCAAACGCAGTGAGATTGATTCTCAGACACTGACCGACCCACCCACCCGTCCTTCTCTGTTCAGCAACGCGGGCGGCGTCCAGAAGGCTGCCCCTGGCGAGGCCAAGAAGGTGTTCGGCCTCAACCTCCCCGAGAACGAGTCCCTCTCCTTCCTCATCCTCGCGGGTGGCTCCCTCGGTTCCGCCCTCGGGTTTGCCGCGCTCCAGGAGGGTGTGTTTCGCATCCCGGGTTTCAAGTTTGGCGCGTGGATGACCATCCTCACCACCTTCACCTACTTCCTCTGCGGTGCCCTCGAGATGAAGCTCACCGGCGACTCCCGCAAGGCGTCCTGGAAGAACTACGGTATCCTCTCCGTGTACACCTACGGTGGTATGGCGTTGACCAACTACGCCCTCGCGTACCTCAACTACGCCACCCGCATTGTGTTCAAGTCGGCGAAGATCATTCCAGTGATGGCCTTCTCCGTGCTCATCGTCGGCAAGAAGTACTCCTGGAAGGAGTGGTTCTCCGCCGCCATCCTCGTCGCGGGTATCGTGCTCTTCACCCTCGGTGACGTCGCGTCCTCCCCCGCCTTCGCCCCCATCGGCGTCGCCCTCATCGGCGGTGCCCTCTGCGTCGACGCCATCTGCGCCAACTTCGAGGAGAAGAACTTCTTCCGCTGCGAGAACCCCTCCACCACCCAGGAGGTTCTCTGCTTCGCCTCCCTCATCGGTACCTTCTACGGTCTCATCCCCTTCCTCGCCTCCGGCAAGGCTAGCGTCGCCATCGCCCACTCCATGCAGTACACCCAGGTTGTTCCCATGATCATGGGCTTCTCCGTCCTCGGCTACTCCTCCGTGTCCTTCATCCTCTCCCTCATCAAGTACTACGGCGCTACCGAGGCTGAGATCATCAAGTCCCTCCGCAAGGTGCTCTCCATCGTGATCTCATTCATCCTTTTCCCCAAGGCGCTCAACTGGAAGTACATCGCCGGTTTCGCCGCCGTCCTCGTCTCCACCGCCTACACCTTCTACCTCAAGGGTGAGAAGAACAAGGCCAAGGAGGCCGCCAAGGCTGCCTCCGCCTAAGCGTGTTGACGTGATTGGGAAAGTTTAGGAAACTCGTGCAACGGGAGCGGGAGGATGGACGGACCATCGACCGCGAGTTGCACGAGCGCACGCACGCCGCATACTTATTAACAAATTCTTTAGCACCACGCTCGCGTGGCGCAGTAGCGATTAGCGCCTCGCACACTTTGTGATCAAATAATAATCAAAGGTTGAGAAATTTTGCACGTCCTCGCCCGGTGTGGTCCCTCGGCAACCTACGCGCCAACCTACATTTATCGAAGGAACGCGTTGGTTCGATTTCAAGCGATGTGAATTATTGAATTCCAATGATTGCTAAGTAATTTTACTCAGGCTTGGGTACTTCGCGGGACCACACTGTCCTGTTCCGCACCCAACCGATTCGCCAAGATCATGAGAACCCTCCGTTCAACCGCCCCTGCCACCGCAGCGCTGCGGTGCATAAAAGAATAGTATTATGCTCTGCGTAGTATGTCTAAGATGTTTCTTCCATGAAGAACCCGCGTGCTGATAGATAAATATGCGCACGGCGCTGATGAGCTTCCTTCAACGCCGCGCCGACACGATTCTAACCGTTCCAACCGACTCGTGAAATTTAGGCCGCGTCGAAGTCCACCGGGTCAGACTTGAAGCCCGTGAACAGGAGGACGGTGATGGCCTGGAGCGCGGCGATGGGGAAGAAGAGAGACCAGCCCCAAGAGCCACCGGAGACGGAGAAGAAGTAGCCGGTGAAGAAGGTGGAGAGGGTGGACGCGATGGCCGCGGCGGTGTTGGTGATGCCGAGCATGACGGACGCGTACTTGGGGGACATGTCCTGGTGGCCGCAGAAGAGGCCGGTGCGCACCCACGCACCCATACCGAAGCACACGGTGAGGAGGGACATCACGGTGATGACGGTGGTCTGGGTTACCGCCTCGGGGGGGGTGGAGTTGACCACGAGTCCGACGAGGGCGAGGCAGACGGCACCGCCGCCGAAGCAGAGCGTCTGCGAGAGCTTGCGGACGTTGGTGCGGGTCATGCCGTTCTTCTCCCAGCCGTCGGCGGTGGGCGCGACGATGGTGGTCACCGCGACGGTGGCGAGGTAGGGGAGAATGGAGAGGAAGGAGGACTTCGCGAGGGTCACGTTGAGCGAGGAGGAGAGGAAGGAAGGGAGCCACGCGAGGAGACCGTAGGAGAAGTAGTTCCAGGTGAAGTGCGCCGCCATGAGGGCCCAGAAGGACTTGTTCTTGAAAAACTTGCCGATGGGGATGGGGGCAGCCTTCTCGCCGGCGGCCTCCTTGGCCTCACGCGCCTCCTTCTCCTCGGGGGTCTCGCGGGCATCGGTGGTCTTGTCGTTCATGTAGCCGATGCCCCACCAGGCACCCCAGATGAAACCGAGGACACCGAAGAGGTAGAACACCGCGGGCCAGCCGCCGAGGAAGAGGATGATGGGGGGCGCGATGATGAGGCCGGTGAGGGATCCGACGTCGAGGCCGCCGAAGGTGGCGGTCACAGCCTTGGAGCGCTGGGAGCCGGGGATACCCTTGGCGAGAACGCCGGTGGCCGCGGAGGGCGCCACGCCCTCGCCGAGACCGACGAGGAAGCGGGAGACGAGGAGCGCGGTGAAGGAGAAGTTGGCGCACGCGGGCGCGATGAGGGTACCGAAGGACCAGAGCATCACACCGGCGAAGAGCACGATCTTGCCGCCGTACTTGGCCGCGAGGTAGCCGCCGGGAACCTGGGTGAAGGCGTAGCCCCAGAAGAAGGCGGACTGGACGAGACCCTTCTCGACGGAGGTCCAGCCGAAGGACTGGGCCATGGGCACGATCGCGACGGACATGTTCACCTTGTCAAGGTTGCAGAGCACGAAGGCGCAGAACAGGGCGAAAACCATGGACCAGCGCTTCTTCTGGCCGCCCTCGGTCATGTCGAAACGGACGTCCTCGGGGACGGTGTCCGCGACGACGGGACCACCACCGCCGGCGGTGACGACCTGGGCGTCACCGCGCTTGGCCTGCAGGACGGGCGCGGGGCGCGCGACGGCGGCGATCGTGGAGATACCCATGCGCACGGCAGATTTGCCGGGGATCTGAACAGCCGGAACCGCGGCGGCGCGGACGGTGCGAACGGAACCGCGCGCGGATGCGCGGGCACCGGTGAACACGGCAGCCTTAGCAGGCATAGCCGACATGACGAAGGACATTTCTCACCGACCTATGCCGATCGGCGGTCGTATGATGTGGAGTGATCCGCCGAATCGCCGCCGTCTGGGCTTTTATTGAGAAAAGCAAACCCTGTCGTCATCCACAAACCCTGAAACGTTGGTTTATTTGATCGGGCATCTCTTTTCGGGTTTTAAATCCTCAAAAAGGACGCGGGGCGAGCGAAAAGGAATTTTACAATTTCAGAAAGTTTCAAGACTGGTTTGCACACAGAGTCCAGAGTCGGTTACGTGTAGAACCAAAAAACGACGGTTGGAGGGCCATTTTGCGGCTCGAGCCTCTTCGAATTTGGTAAAGGGCGAGACACGTGTGTGACTGTGAGACACCGAGTCGGGGGATTCTAATCCAAAACCGGATTTTTGCCTCCCTTCCCGCCCACCGGGGGAGGCAAACAGGTTGTCTTCGCACACTTGGTTCGGACTGGATCGCAAAAAATTACAATAAACGTGTTGCGACGAGTCAGACAGCTAGCTAGCTAGGTCTGCCACTCTGGCCTCGGGAGCTCCGCGTCCTTACTTTTAGTCAAACGCACGGCCGTGACCGTCCCGACATTCGAGGGTACCGACACGCGCCGCCCGAGCCGCCGGTCAGGAGCCTGTCCGTCGCCACTTCCCTTGCCGCTTCCCTCGACGTCGCCACTTCCCGACCGCTTCCCCCCCGTCCTCCCCCTGTCGCCCCCACCCACCCCACCCACCCGTTCGTGCGTCTCCACGCCGAGCGCCGCGTCCGCCGCCATCGCCGCCCGCTGCGCCAGCGCCAGGTCAGCGTCCGCGGTCGAGTGGTCCACGAGACGCACGAGGTCGAACGGCGACGACGACGCTAGTCCTTTCGAAGCCTCGCGAGCCTCCGTCGCCAACGCCCTGAGCTCCTTGACGAGTGCGCGCGCGTCCGCCTCGTCCCTCGCTAGCGTGCTCTCCCGCGTTTCGTACGTCCCGCACCGTTCCTGCGTCGCCTGCAGCTCCCTCAGCAACGTCAGCACGAGTGCGGGGGAGCTTCTACCCGCCGCCGCCGCCGCCGCCGCCGCTCTCTGTCTGCTCCCGTTCAGCTCCCAGGACGAGGCGTCGCTGCCGAGCTCGGCATCGAGGAGCGCGGCATCGCCGAAGGATGTCGTCGCACCATCGGTGACGCGCTCGCCGTCCGCCTCGGCCGCGTCGGCGAGCAACTGGTCGAGACCCGCGCCGCGCCCGCCCACGGGCTCGTCCTCGTCCTCATCGCCACGGAGGATGCCGAGAAGCGTGGGCATATCGCGGACCCTCGCGCGTCTGCCCATGCCCTCCGTCCACACCAGCGTGTCCGGCCCGATCTCGCCATCCTGCCACATGGTGCGGAGGGACCACAGCTTCGCTTGGAGCTGCGAGGGGGGGAAGGGTGGGAGGTCAGCGAGGGGCGACGCGGGGCGCGCGATATTTCCTTCAAAAACAACAACGATCGGCCCTTCGGGAACCCGGGCTACTTCGGGGATGACACTTACCGGCCGCTCGTCGCCGTAGAACCATCTACACTCCTCCGGTCTTTGCACCCACGGCGGTATCGGCGACGCGGGCTCCATCGCGCCGGCAGGAGTGGGGAGCGGGGCGAAAGCTCACGGCGATTTGTTAGGATACTGTCCAAGAAAAAAACTTGCTAACTGAACTCAAGGGGTGTCGTAACCGAAGTCGTTCGTCTCCCCGTCGAACCTGTCGTAGTGCCTAAACCCCCGGCCGCTTCCCCCCGTGAACGCCGCCTTCATCGCGCTCACGAGCTCGGCACCCCCGCACGCGGCGTACGCGTAGTACCCTAAACCCCCCGCGACGACTACGAGCGCGACAACCGCCGCCGCCATCGTCCCGCGGAAGACTCTCTCGCCCGAAGACCCTCTCGCGCCGCGGACCGTGTCGGGGTCGCACGTCTCGCTCAGCCTCTTGGGCGACCCCGGGTTCGCCGCGACGCACCGCTTCACGCAGCTCACGTCGCGCCCGGCGTCGACGAAGAACAGGTCCCCGGCGCACTCGTCCGTGACGCACCCCGAGCCGTCCGCCGCTGACCTCGCGGGCGGATCGCACGACACGCGGTCGCACCCGTCGGCGCGGTGCTTCCCGTCCACGCACTCGCGGTAGCACGTCGTCGCGGCGTGTCCTCCCTCGGGATCCTTGAGAGGCACGGCGATGAACGACCCCTCGGGGCACGTCCTGAAGTTGCAGTCCGCGGCGGTCCACCCCGTCTTGCACTTGCAGGTGGCAAAATCTGGGGAGGTGACGTCGGCGACGCAATCGCCGTTGTCGGAGCACTCGCCGTCCGTCGCGGACGGGCACACGCCTTTTTTGCGGAACGACATTGAATACTCCATGGGCACCGTCCGCGCGGGGTTGTACAGCGCAGCCTGCCACTTGGCGCCCCTCATCTGCGCGGCGCACAGCTGTATCGAGTATTCCTTCGACCGCGTCTCCATCGTCACCTTGAACGTGTAGTTATCCGCGGACGGGAACGCGGTTCGGTCGTCGCCGTGAAGCAGCAACAAGACGGGTCTCTCCGGGCGCCAGTAGTAGCTGCTCTCGTCGCGCGTGTACTCGGCGCTGAGCACGAGCTCGATCTGCCTCTTGCTCTCGCGAACGTCCACCGCGGGCAGCATGAAGAAGTCGTAATCCGCCGCGCCCAACGTGCCGTTGACGTGCCACCCGTCCTTCGCCGGCGTGAGCCCGGAGTACTCCTCCTCGCACCCCACGCCCAAGTAAGGCCCGAGGGGTCCGGTGTCGCACCGGCACGCGCGCGTCCCGTTTTGCGCCACGACGCACTCGCCCCGACCGCTGCAGTCGCGGGGGCAGTCGTACTTTCGCACGCTCACGGTGAACTTGGACGGGGAACCGGTGCCCGCGTGGACGCCCGCGTACCACGTCCCCGCCACGAACGCGACGTCCCCTTTGGTCACGGCGACCTCCTGCGTCGGATGCGTCCCCGACACAAAGTCGTCGGGGAGATCGTGGTGTCCCCATCGAGAATCGGGAAGGGTCTCGTGCCTCAGGAAGAGCCGCGCGCTTCCGCCGTCCGTCTCGTCTCTCTCCATCGTCACCAGCACCTGGTAGTCGTCGTCGGTGATCTCGAACCGGTAGAACGCCCACGAATCCGCCTCCAGACTCACGTCCTCCCACGTCTTCCCCTTGGACCCGGCGGGGACGAAATCTATCCTCGAGCCGCACGAGTCAAACCCGAGTTCGCTCGGCACGTCGTCGTGCTCGCTCCCTTCCGGCTTGACGAACGTGTGGTCCTCGTACGCCTCGCAGACGCACTCGCCCGTCGACTCGTCGCACCGTCCCGGAACCTCGCCCGCCGCGCCCGACACCGCCGAGCACACCGTCGCGACTGGAGGACTGCCTTCACCCGGTTGAACCTGCGTGAA
>ENA-OWPI01003750-OWPI01003750.1-marine-metagenome-genome-assembly--contig:-NODE-3750-length-12654-cov-3.852429_pt1 | contig 12654 bp, 12 predicted proteins | sample MGYA00238138_ERZ651775 | MGnify/ENA primary metagenome ERZ651775 (study PRJEB26906, sample SAMN06265043) | marine metagenome | isolation source: Helgoland LTER site | place: Germany:Helgoland, sampling...
CTCAGGGACAGCACTAGCACCAACGACGTTAGCGAAACTTATAATACGACTGATTCCAACGAGGCGAGCAACGCAGGCGATGTAAACGGTGCCAACAGCGCCAACGATAGCGCCACCAATGATTCTGAAAATACCCAAACAAACAGCCAACAACCGAAACCGAAGAAAAAAGGCGGGCCCTCTTCTCCTCAAATTCTTGCACGCAAAACAGAAACGACCACGACTACCACGACTACTATAACGACTACGACGTTGAGCAATAGCATAGAGAGCTTGAAGGGTGAATGTTTTGTGGAGGGAAATGTCGAAACCACAACCTTGAGCAACAGCACAGAGAGCTTGAAAGAAGACAGCAATGGTGATAATCAAAATGACTCTAAACTACCTCCCCCACCGAAACAGCAACCACCTGAGGAGGAGCACCCGCCGAAGGAGGGGGAGGAGGTGGTGGAGGAGGTGGAAGGAGAAGGAGAAGAAGAAGAAGAAGAAGAAGAAGAAGAAGACAGTAAATTGCCTCCGCAAACCGTCGAAATAAACGCTGATGAATTACCGCAGACTGCTGATCGTGATGGCGATGGCAGTGTTAGCAATGGTGACAGAGATGGCAATAATAACTGCGATATTAATAGCAAGGTCGATGTTGGCGGTGAAGACGAGAACGAGAACGAGAACGAGAACGAGAACGAGAACGAGAACGAAAGCGAAAACGAAAACGAAAGCGGTGGTAATAGCGACACAATCGATAGTCAAACTGATATTGGAGTCACGGCTACAAAAGTCGTTTGCGATAAGCAAGGACAATGATGACGACGACGACAACAACGACAAGAACGTAAACCTTCCTGGTGTCCATGAACAGGCTGCGGTATTTTTTAGTGGAGTAGTATTGATTATATACGAGACCCCAATTTTTCTTCGAAACTACTCAAACGCTTTTTATTTGCTTTTTTTTGTGCTGCTTTGCTGACATTTATACTCCTATTCAATCACGAAGCTATCCCTGATATTCTTCATGTCGTCAAATCCTGCCTCTCCTTTTACACTTGAGGTGAACACGAACAATTTCTGATTCAATACATATGTCCGTGTACTGACAAATTTCTCCCCTCTCTTCCCCTTACTGATGTAATCGACATCGACGCCTCCACCCTTGACAGGCGCAAAACCAGCAACTTTCACCTCGAATATTCCGTCCCTACCCCTTTCTGCGTCTGCTATTCTTTCGACTATTTCTTCTGGAGAGCCGAATTCAGAGAGCGACTTGATTTTTACAGGGTCCACGGTCACTCCAAATGTTTTGGCCGAGCAACGCTCACTGGAATCAGAGGGACAGAAAGTCAGCTCTTCAGCGTGGGTTTTCAGCGGCTTCTGCTTCAGTGAAAATTGGTCGGAAGAGGGGAGAGACAGACTGAGCTTAAAGCTTCCGTCCTTCGGACTATAAGTGAAGGTTGTGTCATCGCCGGCAGCATTGGCATTGTTTGTTGTGATTGTGACGATTGGGACAGACACAAGAGAGTGTACAAAGGAGCGACGGGTAAGGGGAAGTGACAGTGCATTGGTGCTTCTTTGAAACAGAAGAGTAGCGAGGAGCATCGAGAGTGGGAGCACCATGGTAATTTCAATCAAGGGGGGGCAGGAGATGTGTCCAAGTGTGGGGGGTCCAAGTGTGGGTTGATTTTCGAGAAATTGGGAAGTTTTGAAGAATTGATAGCTTTACGTTGAATTCTGGTTTTTCCACGACAGTGGTGTGGTGGAAGTGAACTCCCCCCAAACGATTTACTTTTCCGGAATGATAATAGGTGCTATAAATCATATCTACCGTGCGGGGAGCACGTTCGTGTATATTCATTCTTGCAAACAGCAAACTGAATAAATCGCTAGAGTTAAGAAATTGTGAAAGCTCAGCAATTTCGTATGAAATTGACGAGAGCTATATTTTCGTCCCTGAGATTATCTTCAACCAGCTTGTCGTCAATACCAACATCTTCAACCAGATTTGCTTCGTCCACCTCAAACACAAAGACCGGCTCTACCATGGTTCTCCCGAAACTAATCGTCTTCGACTTGGACGACTGTCTGTGGTCTCCAGAGATGTACACCCTCTCATCCTGCCCCTCTGTCCCTGTTAAGGACAAAGATGGTCTGTTGTGCATTGGACTGCAGGTGCCGCGAGGGCCAACAGTGACCTTGTTCGATGGTGCTCGGAGAGTGCTTGAGCACCTGTACGAGGAGAAAGATACCACCTACAAGAATGTGAAGTTTGGACTCGCTTCTTCTTCAGAGGAACCTACATTCAGGTGAGGAGGAGGAGTTGGGGATTTTGGATTGGAGTGAGGGGAGGGTGTTGCGACGAGATCTACTGTGCTACTTACTATTACTTACTTACTGGTAGCTAACAAAAGCGACGAAACACAGCAATGCATGCCTAAACAATATTGAGATCGTCCCAGGAGTTAAGATGGGGTCTCTCTTTGACTTCCAGCAGGTTCGTACACTTCTCCTTCCACAAACTTTGTTTGCCCTCTTTTCTTTGTTTTGTGAGAGAAGCGTTCTGAATGCATTCATTCCGCTCATTCTTTGTACTCCTCAACTCGCTGTCGCCCTTGCTCAACTCGCTGTCGCTCTTGCTCACATACCCACTGATTACGCAGATTGGCAGAACAGGAAAGCTTACCTCCAACAAGACATCACACTTCAATGAGTTAAAGGCAGAGTCCGGTATCGACTTGAAACACTCCCTTTTCTTCGACGATTGCAATTGGGGAGACCATTGCAGTGTGGTAAATAAGGCCTTCGGTGTGGTGGGCATGAGAACTCCAAACGGACTGCAGTGGTCAGAATGGGAAAGGGCTCTCGAAAAATATACCAAAGAGAGGGGCTAAAAATAATTTATTTAAAGGTGTTAAGGTAAAAAAAAACGAACGATGAGAAGATGGCGTTTTTAGTAGTAGTGCAAGTCAATATGTGCAATATAAGAGGATTTCAATTTTTAGTATGTTATTCAGTGCAAAGCCACATCTTCTAACAGGGGACCACGACCCCTGGGCCCCAACGGACCGTTTCAACTACTAACTATCCTCACGGCCAAAAAAAGAACCTAAATGCAGCGCCTTAGACCGCTCGGCCACATCTCCTATTATTTTTGAAGACGGCGAGATTCGAACTCGCGCCCGAAGACTGCAGGTTTATAATCTTCCAACCATCATCAGATTGGCTTTGGTTCTGACAAAAATTCTCCCTTTTCCGGCCTGAATTTCAAGACGAGAAATTGCTTTATCTCTGTAAGCAGCCATTTTGTACCCCTTTCGCTATTTTTCCTATCCCAAGGGTCTCTCTTCTTGTTCTTTACGCCCCTGAGGAAGGAAGAATTTGTAAAATTCAAATTTCGTTTACTTAAATACATTTTTGATATACAATTTTATTTTATTGTGATAAAAGTATATATTTTATTTATTTTCTGAATGAAATACTGTTTTTTAAAAATTAATAAAACATTTATGATTTATAATTTTTTTTTATAATAAAGTTTTTTTTTAATAAAATATTCAAAATTAAAATATATATAATAAAAATAATTAGTGATTTATAGATTCAAAAAATATGATATGATATAAATAAATAATATCATGAAAAAATGGTATTACAAATATGTATTTGAAGTAAACAAATGCCATTTTTTTAGAAAAAATCGAAATCGCCCCTGCTGCAACTTCCCGTATCTGAATGAAGGTTGGGAGGAGGTTATTGGATGGAGGAAGGTACGGAGGTTCTGTCTACGAAGAAGGGGAAGCAGAGAGGATGAAAGACGACGAACGAGAGATTAAGAAATGACGCAAGAAAGACGAATGAGAGAGAAACAAGAGCGGCGCCATTTCTCCCACAACATGCACTGGTTGCACACACAACACAACACACTCTATTTTAATGTAATCAGGCAAATCAAAGTATAAAATCAAAAAGAAATGCAGTAAATTTATTTTTGGTCAAAATGGTTGCTACTCATCCCTCCAGCTATCATCATTAATGGTTTGGTATTCTTTAGTGTGGCTATTCCATACCATTCCCTCGCCTTTGTTGTTCTCCATCTCTCTCAGTCTTGCCTCCCTCTCTTCTTCCTCTTTTTGTTTGCGCTCCCTCTCCTCCTCAACTTGGAGTTTCTTCTGAGCTTCCTCCTCGAGCCTGATCCTTTTTGCTCGCGATGCCTTTGCTGCTGGTTGTCGTTTCTTGAGTTCCATTAGCTGTGATTTAAGCACCTCGCAGAGAGTGATCTGAGCTTCGTCTGATTTGATACTATCAATTAGCTCGACGAGCCGAAGTTTTGCAGCTTTATTCAGTGTTGATACACGGTCCTCGCTAGCGCGGGATTTCAAAACGAATTCTGATACTTTAGCTATTGCATCTTCGATTTGTGAGCAGGTTTTCAGTAGCTGTGAAGGTGAGGGTGGAAGGTGAGGGTGAGGAGAATTGAAATGTATTCGTGAGAGATTGTGATAGAGCTGATGGGAATACCAAGCTCAGCAGATCACAAGGTGTCTATCTCCAGCCTATTCCTATCATTGAGATCTTCTTGTTCAAGAAAAAATCTTCTTACCTCTTCTTCGCCAATTAAGGATGGCACAAAAGCAGGGTCATATACACGGAAATTTTCGGGGAGTGAGTTGAGATCAAAGCTGGGAGTCGAGGAGTGCGAGGAGGCACTGCTATTGCTATCATTCACCAATAGGTCCTCTAGCTCATTAAATGACTGCTCAGCATTCTGGTTTTGATCATCCTCGTTGTCATTATCATTATCGTCGTCATTATCGTCGTCATCGTATTCATTGTCATCGTCATCGTCGTCGTCGTCGTCGTCATCGTCATCGTCTTCGCCAAAAAGTTCCACCTTTCGTTTTTTACTATCAGGAATACTTGGTCTGGGGCGATTCAGGGAGAGATACGTGAAAGCCGCCTTCTGAGGTAGCATCATCTTAAATGCCTTCAGTTTTCATCTCATTTTCCAGCGACCCTATTTCAAAGTCCGTCATCTCTAGACCCCCATTTCCCCCATCCTCCGATCCTAGCAGATTGACCTGGTCTTCTTCAGAGCTGCAGTCCCCTCTAGAAAACCACAGTTTCCACAGACCATGGATGAGTGGGACCGCAGACACCCCAACAATCAGCGAAACGATAATTGCAGCCACCGCGTCGCAATAAGAGCCGTTTGCACCTGATATTTCTGCAATTAAGGCAGCAACCAGGACAGCTATGCTGCGAAGAGTATCCGCAAATACGTGAGTGTATGCACTACACATGTTCATGTTGCTCTCAGAAGTTTTCGACTGTTCGTCATGGCCATTAGCGTCGTCATTGCCACCATCACCACTGGAAGCACCAACAGCATCGAAATCCACCTCTACTGCATCGTTACTACTATTTTTCTTGGACCGAACGAATTGGTAAATATTTACTATGTCAATAATCAAATTGATGGACGAGAACAACAGCATAATTTCCACATTTGTATCATCCTCCACCAGAACACCGCTATGGAATTCTCTGATTGTCTTAAAGGCTGACACAAATATATACACCGTTACACCAATCAATGTCATTACAGAAAAAGATGGGCCAATGCATTCTAGATACAGAAGTGTCTTCGACCTATGCGATGATGACGATGATGACGATGATGACGATGATACATCTTCAGTTTTGCCGTTAGCTGTGGGGCTTTTGTTTGCTGCATTTTGACCAGTGTCACATTCATCCTCTGCACGCTTGTGCTGTTTGCCCTTGCTCCATTCTGCAAGGCCATTCCCCCCGTATGTTATCGCATCTAGGATCATTGTCAGGCTGTCGCCAAGCATAGCCTCAGAGTTGGCCTTGATAGAGTAAAAAAGCTGGAGAACCGAGAAAGACATAAATGTCAGGAACGCGAAGAACAGGGCATAGAGGTTTGTGTTGCTGCCGTATGCTGGGTTTTCAGTGGGAGCTGCCATGGGGATGGACGATCAAAGATTGTAAAAAGGGAGATTTACAGGCGAGACGAGGCGCGCTAGACGATACAGAAACAATTGAAGCAGTCAAAAGACAAATAGTGTGTGTAAAGTGCAGAGATTGAGAAAATGCGAGAGAAAAAACAAAAAACTTTAAATAAGCATCAATTAAGCACCAATTCCGGCTCTTTATTCTCCTTTGAATGTCACTTAGAGAGGGGGAAGGGGTACAGCTGTCTTGGGGAAGACCGTGAGAGATTATTGAAAGATTTCCTCCCGAAAACAACAACAAATTCAACAAATTCCTTATTCCATTAGCTCTACAGGCAGACAATTCGCGCCGTAACCAGCACGCTTAACATTCGGGAGACATCCACCAGTAACACAAGCAAAGTTTGCACTAAAGGTCATGACCATTTTTGTCCCATCGTCATCATCGATCCAGAGCGAGGGGAACGAGACGAAATACGCCTGCTGCCCAAATTTAGGCAGATAACTGATCATTTCGAACGGACCAGATAGGCTGGGAGCTTCCATTAAATACGTATCGTACGGTCCTACGGTCGAGGGCATAAAGGTGGGTGTTGTCACAACAAAGATGTATTTTTGGAGAGGTTTGTTGTATGTTGCAGTGACTGTCCCAACATGTCCATGCCACTCAAAAACTGGCTTAGCATCTCCTATTGAGGAGGTCCAGCACTCTTCTCCACACCAGAACTCCCAATTCCCCTTATCATTCATCATCGCTGGATTCGATGCGAATTGATCCACGTTGTTGGCCCTCGATAGAAAAATAGCATCGCCGCTGATCCAGGAACAGTTGCTGTTGGTTTTTCCATCATCAGACATGCACCCCGTTCCGATCATATAAAGCTTGTCGTCTTCGCTGTACTCATTCTCCCTTCCGTGATCGACAATATGTGGCATTCCAAATTTGATTGCATCGTCGCCCCTTTCTCCGAACAGACCCAGCTCCACACTAAGTTCGCTTGGTGTCTGGGTCCAAGTAGCCCCCTCATCGGTGCTGTACCGGAACCCCACGAAGGGCATGATTTCGCAGAGCTGCGGTACACCTGTGTCTGCCGCGCAAGCACCATCCCCCTCATCACCACCATAGCTTCCGATCCACCACGTTCCATTTTTATAAAAATTAGCGGAAGTATACCTCCCGGTTCTCTTCCCTCCGTCCTCAAACTGTGGTCCCCCCCTTTGCCTGGCCGTCAGATTTCTCCAGTTCTTAGCACCCGTCGCCGTCCCTTCTCCTCCCTCCTCATCAACTTTGGCACTTCCTGTTTGGAAATCAGGCGCCGCAGAATTCACCCCGGCGTCCTCAACACCTCCATCATCATAACCACTGTACATGACCCCTGACGATGATATTGTGGGGTAAAAAGTGTCAGCACCGTAGTTCATTATCTGGGTAACGTTCTCCGGGATGAGAACACGGCTAAAGGACGAGGACTGGGGAATGGGGCTCGATGGCGGAGGGGTATTGGGGTATATGCAAGGTGTTTGGATGTAAGGGTACAGCATCGTGCTGTTGAGCGACAGGCAAAGGCCAGCCAGTTCATCCGACTTAGGAGCGATAACGCCAGAATCACTGTCATAGGTGAACTGTTGGTGAACGTAATCTTTGCTGTCAGCCTCATGGCAGCTCCACATGTCCACGACGGGACCTGCACCACCGTAGATGTCCAAGCAAGCACCAACTCCTTTTCCGCGCATTGTGTCAGGACTTTCACGAATGACAGCGATTTGACCGGAATCCAACATTGCGAATGTAGCGCCGTCGGCAGCATACGCATCGAGATTTTTTACCATCACAGGCGAGTTCTCCTGCGTGGAGACAAAGGTGCTGTTGTTGTTGTACAATGCACCTGAAGGCTGGAAAGACCATCTTTGATTAGGAGCGGGGTTCGATCTATCGCAGGGGAGCAGGTGCAGAAAATTTGGATCAGAGTACGTTATGCTTCCGTCAAAGGAGCACTCCGGCGCAAAGAGGGATGAAGAGATGGCGAGTTTGAGGGTCACAGAGAGGGTGACGAGGGAGAACATCATTCTGATTGGAAGGCTGTTTGGGGGATGAGAGTCTACAAGTATTTGGGGTAGTTTTTGGAGTAAAACGTCGAATGGTGATTTGGCTTAAGGCGGTGGCACGTGGCTTGTGGCAAGTGGCACGTTAAAGGCTGGATTTAGTTTGCTAAACAACATGAAAAAAGAAAGAAGTCCGAAAGATCGTCGAAAATTAAAGAAGAGAAAAATGAATCCCTCAATAAAGACCTAAACGTGAGATTTCATCATTTAAACTGTCCTTGGAGCGGAGATGGAGAAGTTTCATAGATAATCTACAAAAAAAAAACACACTACACACAGTAACACACAACAAAGAATCCAACATGTTTCTCTCTCACCAACAACCCCAGCAACTGTCACCACAGTCACCCAGTCCTCGCTGGCGTTTTTTCAGGCGCTATATATCAGAATTAGATGACGAATTCAGCGGCGTGAACCCAACAGGTTTGGGAAGTTCGATTTCTGTGTATTGCACAATGCTGTTGTCGGCTCTTGCACTTTCTAGGTTAACTTGTGTATTTTTGTTCAACAAAAAAAAGGGCGACCGAAGCTGGATATTCGTCGACTTCATATTTATATTGCTTACCATCAACTTAATAGCCGATCGGCGAAAAGTCTGGCTTCCTGGACGGCTATTTCGTCGCAAAGCAAGGGATTTGGGCCCAAAAGGCAGATACTTTTTCCAACGTCCTCGATCGCGGTCTAGCACGACCCGCCACGCAACAACGCGTTTCGGGTCCACATCTATTGTCATCCCCAAAATCGATGTCATTCCGTATTCCCACGGCGGATACTTTGGAGCATCTCTGTATTGTTTGCAAAATCACACCTGGCTAACAATTCTGGATTCTTTGAACCCGGAAGTCTTTGACCAATTCTCCAGGAGGATCCATTCTGCTAGGGTTGGAAACCTTATCAAATGGTCCGAGAATAATCCCATCTTTGCGGCATATGGGGTTGTGGAGAGTGGTGGAGGCGGTGAGTGCAGTTGAAAACTTGGTTCTGAACAAGGAAGGGGGAGGAAATCATCACAGCAAATCATCTCATCTCCTAACCTTAACAACAAAACCTCGCTCGCATTTATAGGTCCCCAATCGTCAAATATAATCCCGATCGAGTGGGATATCTTCTTGGATCCAGCCCTTGTCAGACTTCTTAACGAAGTCAACAAAGCTGAGGACCTCACTCCCACATTGGAAGCTGCAATTTTCAGCCAAGTACTCGTCGCGCACGGCTCCCCTCCTCAGTTGGTCCTAGAGCAACTGCAATGCAACCCAGTCAGCAAGTATGTCTTCCACAGAGTAAAAAAATGCAGCTTCACTCTCGGGGGTGGTGTTTTCATAGACGAATGGCTATCTTGCTTTGCTATGGCGACAAGGATGCATTATGATGAATGTGGCAAATTTGGGGAGCTGAATTCGATGAAACCTAAAATGGCCATGGAAATCATTCGAAAATACGTCGGGGGTTTCGCTTGCGTCCTCGACTGCAAGTCTCGAAATGTACCGAAGCATGTCTGGGCGCTTGTCATCGACGCTTTAACAAATATCGGCATCGATGTGAAATTTATAGCCGGCTTTACCATTGATGAAATCCGCGGAATCGCGAATTTGACGGAAAAAAGCCGCGTTAAGGAAGCCTACTTTTTTCACACACTTGGCGACGTCCAGCACGCGGCAAGTTCACACCTTTTGCGACCTAAGGACGTCTGTTTCTTCAATGCGGGTTGCTTGATCGAGTTTGTCCGTCGCAAGGACAAGCCATACACCCCGTCAGGTGACGAAGAAGAAGACAATGAGGAAGACGAGGGGCGCTATGTATATAAGCTGAGGAGCTGGGTCAAGGAGGTGCCGGAATTCGTTAGGTCAACAGGAGTCATGCTCGGTTGCTATGTGCAGGAATTCGCGACGGACTTTTCCGCGGCAAGCTTGATAATTTCTCACGTGAACCAAAACAAAAGTACATTCGCTCTCGGGTTGTCTTGGGGTGGGCTAAACGGTAAGCACACTCGCACAATCGGTAATGCTCTCCGCAAGACGGACGGATTGTGGTCGCAACGTTACGTAGGTAAACACTGGAAGCCAATGGCAGAATAAGTAGACCACATTTGATTTTGGTCGCAACGTTATGTAGGTAAACACTGGAAGCCAATGGCAAAATAAGTAGACCACATTTGATTTTGACCCTCCAGAAGCAAACTACCTTTCGTGTTGTTTGTTGTTTTTTTAACTTTTTCTCTCCCCCCCCCCTCTCACTTGGTTTTTGGTTTGATCATACTCTCAACCTTTTTCTTTTTCATTTTTGTGAAGGGGGTGACGCGACCGGTCTCGTCCTTCTTCCACACGAAATAACCCGTGTTTGTCGGACCCTGATAATCCTCGTCAACTGAAGCGACACGAGAGTTTCGCTTCCGGTTCCTGTCGTCCTTGCCGTAAAAGGTCGACTTCCTCTTCCCATAGAACTACGAACGGAAATAGAATAGAAGCGTGAGTTGAAAGGCTCACGAAAACAGAAAAACAGAACCCCCCCCGCTCCCAACGCACTCACCTCAGATCCGTTCCCTAATCTCCTCGCCGTCGCATCATCAACGAAGTTATCCAACTCCGTAAAAAACCCGGTGAAGAAGTTTCCCTCCTCCTGCTCCGTAGCAAAAAGCCGAGTGTGTCGGGCGGGCGGTGTAACCGGCACGCTGGGGAGGAGGAGGAAGGAACTTACACCGACGATCGCGGTAGTTAGGAGCATTAAACGCATCTCAGATATTCTGATTCAGCGGCGGGATCGAAGTCGTTCAAAGATTCTTCAAGGGAAATTTACTGAGACTACTACTACGCAGGATTTTCAGAGCAAAGAGCTTTAGTTTGAACGCACAATAAATCAGTAATGGGTGCAAACTTCGTCGTTCTGATTTAGGGAGTCGAAAACAAACTAAAATTTTCAATTAAAAAAACTCCCAATCGACCAACAAACGTGAATATGATGATAAAATAAATAAATCGGAGAGTTGTCGTTTTGGATATTTTGGATCAAGTTTTACCTGCAGACTTAAATGGTGGCCATTGTGGAAGTTGGTTTCACCACTGAATATTCCCCACTAAATTAATTGTTAGCTTTGTTTTCCTGCCAGAACGTCTCACAGAACTGAGCTTCTCCTTCTCCTTCTCCTTCACCTCTTCCCTGTACTTCGTCCAAGCTTCCACTTACGCCTTTGTAGTCTTCTGGGCACTGGACGAGCGCGACCATTGTGTCCAAATTAGGGTACCCTTTTACCCTTTTCTCCGCTTCCCTCTTGAGTTCACCAAACAAGGCCGTGTGTGTGCTAACTATCCCCCCTAATTAACCCCCCTATTCACCCCCACACCTTGCGTTTTCTAGTAGAAACGCGCCTTTCCTTCATCTGTTTCTTCATCTCCTCTTCCTTCACCTTCATCTCTTCGATGAAGTCGGTGGCACGCGGCTCTATATCCGGTCCCAGATCATTCAACGCCGCCATGTCGGCATGAAACACGTCGATGGTGTCATCGGTCAGGTCGCGGATGGAGATGCCGCGTTCATGCGCACGGGCATTAATCTTATCGTCCAGATCGGTGATGTTGCGCACGTAGGTGACGTTGTCCGTGCCATACACATGACGCAGCAATCGGGCCATCACGTCGAACACGACGATGGGGCGCGCATTGCCGATGTGCGCCTTGTCATACACCGTCGGGCCACAGACATACATGCGCACGTTCGCCGGGTCGATGGGCGCAAAGAGGCGCTTTTCGCGGGCCAGGGTATCAAAAATGCGGATCGTGTCGTTCGTCATCAGATCTGTTTCGTAAAGCCATTGGTGATGGGATAGCGGCGGTCTTTACCGAACGCGCGCAGCGTGATTTTGACACCGGGTGGTGCCTGGCGACGTTTGTATTCAGCCCGGTCGAGCATCCGCCATATCCGTTTTACGGTCTCGGCATCATGGCCACGCGCGACCACGTCATCGACGGATTGTTCCCGTTCGATCAAGCCATGCAGAATATCATCCAGCGCATCATACGGCGGCAGGGAATCTTCGTCCTTTTGATCGGGGCGTAGTTCCGCACTCGGCGGTTTGGTGATGATGCGGTCGGGGATCACCATGCCGCCGGGGCCAAGCGCATCCGTCGGACGGTTTTCATTTCGCCATCGACAGAGATCAAAAACGGTCGTCTTGTAGACATCTTTCAGGACCGAATACCCGCCACACATATCGCCATACAACGTGGCGTAGCCGACAGACATTTCGGATTTATTGCCCGTGGTCAAAACCATTTGGCCGAGCTTGTTCGACAGTGCCATCAATATCAATCCACGGGACCGCGCCTGAATGTTTTCTTCGGTGATATCGGGGTCGCGGCCTTCGAACGAAGGCGCCAGCATCTGATCAAAGGCGGCCATTGCGGGGCCAATGTTAATTTCGTCCAATTGCGTGTTCAGATACCCTGCGCACTCTGCAGCATCTTCTAAACTCTCGGTCGATGTATAGGGCGACGGCATCATCACGGTCAGGACTTTGTCGGCACCCAACGCATCGACGGCGACGGCAGCGGATAGGGCGCTATCGACGCCGCCCGACATGCCAATGACGACG
>ENA-OWPI01003753-OWPI01003753.1-marine-metagenome-genome-assembly--contig:-NODE-3753-length-12651-cov-2.647447_pt1 | contig 12651 bp, 9 predicted proteins | sample MGYA00238138_ERZ651775 | MGnify/ENA primary metagenome ERZ651775 (study PRJEB26906, sample SAMN06265043) | marine metagenome | isolation source: Helgoland LTER site | place: Germany:Helgoland, sampling...
GGGGGGGGGGGGGGGGTGGGGGGGGGGGGGGGGGGGGAAAGGGAGGCGAAGGTGGTGTTCGAGCTTGTTGATACCTCCGGAGAGGTGGATGTTGTCGTCGCGAAGTCGTCTGCGGAATTTTATCCTGAGCCGGGACGAGGCCTGCGAGGACCGAGGCGATCGACCGTGAAGATAGACGACATAAAGTTGGAGGAGAAGACGAAGTTGTGGTGGCCTCATACATTAGGTGAACCGTTTTTGTATGATGCTAGGGTTAGGTTACTTTCGACCTCCGCCTCCAACCCCATCATCGACTCACTCACCTTCAAAGTCGGGCTCCGAACGATTGAATCCTATCTCCACCCTTCTACAAAGGGGCGATCCTTCTTGATCAACGGCGTGCCGTTTTTTATCCAGGGGGGGAACTGGATCGCGACGGATTCGATGTTGATGAAGGGTACGTTGGAGCGGTATAAGAGTGAAGTAGAGCTGCATAAACACGCAGGGATGAATCTGATACGCGTGTGGGGAGGAGGGTTGACGGAACGGCCAGAGTTTTATCAAGCTTGTGACGAGGCAGGAGTGATGGTTATGCAGGAGTTTTGGATGTCGGGGGATAATAACGGGCGGTGGGCGGGGGATTATGACTGGCCGGAGGATAAAGGGGCGTATTTAACGATGGTGGAGGATATGGTTATGATGGTACGTCACCATGCGAGTTTGTTGTTTTGGTGTGGCGGGAATGAGTTATGGCCCAGGGAGTTGAATCCCCCGCCCGAGATCCAGAGGGGGCTGACGGCGATTGTGGAGGAGAGGGACGGACGGTTTCTCATCATGAGTAGTATGGACGGAGGGTACAACGGATTGAACATGAGTGACCACGATGATTCTTATGGTTTATCTGTAAAAGACGGACCATACGGGTTCCTCAACCCTTCAATATATTTCAGCGAGGTTAATCCCGGTATGACCAATGGATCTACTGTACAAGTTAGTTTCCAACCGGAGGTTGGTGCGGGGGGGATACCGAGGTTGAAGGGAATGGAGAGGATGGGTGTAAGCCAGAAGGGTGAGTTTCCAGGGATTTTCGATAGTGAAGTTCCTGAGAATTGGGTGTATCATAAATTCGAGGGTCTGTCGTTCTACCAAAACACTACTCTTATCGATCCGATCTATGCATATGGTGCGCCTAAGACCTTAAAAGACTACGTCGTCCGAGGGAACCTTGCTTGCCATCAGCAGTACCAGTCACTCTTCGAGGGATTCAGCAGTAAGATGTTCGGGAAGGGAGAGGAAGGGGGGAAGACGGCGATTATCATGTGGAAGACCCAGAGCCCGTGGCCTGCGTTGAGAGGGTTTCTTTATGATTATTGGCTAGAGGGAACCGGCTCGCTGGACGGAGCGCAAGCTGCCCTCAATGCTCCCGCGAGCGCACAGTGGAATCTACACACCAACGAAATCGAGGTGGTTAATCGGGGAGTGAAGGACGTTGATGGGAGTGTTTTTGTGGACGCTTTTGATCTCAATGGCCGGAGGATTGACGGAGGTGATGTATTTACCCCAGAATCGCCCGTCCTGCCCGGGACGGTATGGAGAAGTGAATCTCCGCTGAAATTTGGTACTTCTGACGTATTTTTCGTGAGAGTCCAATTCGACGGAAAGGAGAAGTGGTATTGGAGAAGGGTGGATGATGAGGGTTTGGATAGCTACGACTATGGGGAGCTCGGAAAGTGGCGGGACGAGGGACCATTCCCACATGTTAAAATGAATGTCGATACCACAGGCATCGATGCTGACTCGGGCAACACAAAACTGAGTGTGAAGATATCGGTAACGGGAGATACTGTATGTTTCGCGCCAGTCTTTACACTACTCGACGGTAATAATGGTGAGCCGATATTGCCCATTTTCGTCTCTGGTGGACACACGATCGTACTCAACGACGGGGTGGAGGTGGAATTCGAAATCAGAACATACAACCCTAACGCCAAGAAGCTGAAATTAGAAATGTGGGCGGGGGAAACCATCGTCGTTCAAATAGACGATGATAAGAACGGTGGTGGCTATGGAGACGACCTGAGCGATGACTATTATTCGTCGTCACCTTTGAATTGGCTAGCTAAACTACTTTCTTTTTTTTGAAGACTACATTTCTCTCCATATCCATGATGTCTTCTTGCCTTTGAAAATTCAAACCATCGATTGCAGTAACGATATCGTTTTCTGGATCAGCATCTTTTCCAAGGCCTCGTCGATACTGCTCATTTTTGTTCCAAACCTCTGCTATTACAACCGAACCATGAACAGCCTCGGAGAGAATGTCTCTAGCGCCTAAAATCGCCTTAGCTTCGTGACCCTCGATATCCAAATGCAATATTCCAATAGGAGATATCATCTCTTTCATTGAATCGAGCGTGATCATATCTATATCTCCAGAACTGGAATCTCCAGACACGGTATCGTATGCCAAGCTGCCGTTCCATACCGCTCGTTCTTTTGAGAAATCCTTCTTTTCACGGCATTTCGTGTGTTTATCGCTTACTGCGGTGTTCACAACTGTTATATCTAATTGGTTATCTTTCGCAACCTGACGAATGAAATTAGCTTTGATTTTATTGGGTTCGAACGCGAAAAAACGAATGTCATCTCGTTTGTGCTTCCTGGCATGAACTGCATGAGTGATTACCGTGTCACCAAAGTGAGCTCCAACATCGCAGAATGCCACGCCCTCGGGCATATCAAGCAAATATTCAGCCTCAACCTTTTTGTGCTTCTTACAACGCTTTAGTTGGCCGTCATCAGGGCGAGCCCCCACGGCAGTCATTAAAGAGAAATTCCATATTACTTTGTCATTCAATACAGTGTGGGCTTCGACGCTATCTGCCTTCATTTCCTTGTTCTCCCGCCTCGCCTTTTTCAAAAATTCTTTCCACCGCGTCTCGTTGTTGTACGTTGGACACATTAATGCACGGTGCTCCGTAGAATAGCAGATGTGACAATGGTCATGCGAACATTCACAGCCATCATTTTTCCGACAACCGTCAATGCGGTAGTTGTGAAATCTACAGATTGGGGTTCCAACATTTGGTAACAGCCGTGATGGAACTGTGAGCGGGTGAGTAGCTTTCAAAGGTTGTGCCATAAGTTCTTTACGAAGAAGAGAGGGCAATGTCCGGGCCAAATTCTCCTATCAACTTTTCCACAAAGAAAACGACTATTGACCCTCTCTCGGGTCTACCGGCTATTATTGTCCATTGAGTATCATAGAAGGGATAAAAGATATAATGCACGGTGCCATCCTGAAGCATTCAATCTCAAGATCTTCTTCTGATCATTCACCCTCCCCCTCGAGAGAAGTAAATAGTGGGTTGGTGAGGGATCCATCTCTCTCGTTCAATGCTGATAGAGATGCTGGTCCGAATGATCTGAAGAATAGTTTTGGTGATAAATTTGACCCGGCTCTTGTCCCCAACAACAAAGGCCAACAGGAAGAACAATTGGGAGGCTTCTCCGGCCTTGCCCGAAAGTTTTTCAGCTCTCCGAATCTATCGGTTGAGACATCGATGCCAATGAGTTCTCCTTCTTCCATTACTCACTGTACGTCTTCGTCATCGATAGCATCTTGTCCCACTCCTACAAACTCAAACTCTGACAAAATCGACAAGAATAATGGAACCGGTAAGAGGCTTTCCCTGAATTTTGACGACCGGGAGATATTGGGTCTGAATGAGAAGGAAATGAAATTTGCTGGCATAGCGGGGATCGGGGCAGTCGCTGGAGGGATCACGATGGGCATTGCAAAGGCTCTTTCACCAAAGAAATGAAATGTGTGCAATGCAGACAATTTTAATGCGCACATATGGATGTTGTAGAGAAATAGTTCGGCATGCATACTACTACTACACACAGCGCCAGATCCGCAGAAATAGTTTAAGTTTAGTTTCCACGTAATGGTAGCCACTGCCCGCGATGTTTAGCAATTACTCTTACAGTATACAATATTTTCTCAACAACCACGACCAAAACTGTCAATAACCCACAAACTCACAGCGATCCGTAGTCTCCGACATCCTTCAATCTGCTCACAGGGCAGACTCCGTCTCTTAAATAGACGAACTCAAAGTCCTCCTCGTTGAAAAATCTGTGGCTCGGTTGACTGATGGCGACCGCGATCTCGGGGATCATGTTTTTAAAGAAGCGCATCCTCATTCCCTCGATAATGGGCTTACAACAGAAAACCTCCTCCCGTCGCATCTGTAACAAGCCCTTGGCGTCTACCGTGACAGGTTCGTAGGTTTGGGCACCGTCTTGGTGTTCCAGGGTTGCATTCACAGCCCTGTTGAAAGCGTCCGTGTCTCCATCCCCGCCACCATATCCTCCGTCATCGTCGTCCCCCCCGAAGGTCATGACGTTCGCATCATCCCTCTTGCCCTCGTCCCACATGTCCTCGCGCCCCTTCCTCCCACTGCCGCCGCCACTTCCTCCCCTGTTCTTCAACATCTCCACCGCCTTGGCATCACTAATGTCCATGTTGGGAAAGAATTCGACCAGTGGAAGAATGTCGAAGTTGATGAAACTCCTGATGAAAGGATGGCCGCAGTTGGTGCACCTATCTCCCATGGTGAATTTGTTGCTAAATGGATTGAGCAGTGGATTAGTGCTGCCGCACCGATAGCAAACAGGCGCAAGCTCTGGGTTATCTCTCACGGGCTTGGCTTGAATTGTCATCATGTCGAGGTCGATGTTATCCTCCCAGCTCTCGGGCACCTTGAGCTGCTGAAGCCTGTCGTACGAGAAGCGAGCGAGCTTGTAGGCTCCCAACACCTTGCTTTGCTTTGCCAATGTGTAGAGCGTGTTGACGAGGCTAATTCCTTTAGGAGGATCACTCTGACTCATGCTGTTGATCAAATAGCGCGACACCTGGAAGAGCATCTCGGGCTGCAGGGCCGTGAACGGATCATTGCAGAATGTGTGGATGTGCTGGTAAGCGTAGTACCAGTCGGCCTTGACCATATAGTCTTCGTAAACCTTCAAGTGGCTCTCGTTACCCCTCACATCGCTTGCGCTGAACTTTGTCCCCTTGAGCACCTCGGTTCCGAGCAGATAGTAGTAGTATGCCGCGTCCTTAAAGCGTCCCTCCTTCACCGCATTAATCGTCAGCTCCTCCATCATCTTCCTGCTCTGATCAGGGCGACCGGCTTTCCTGAACGCCTCCAGAGCCTCGTCGAACCTGTCTTGCACCGCCAACCACTCAGCATATGGCAAGAAGACTTTTTTATCGAACTTGCCCTCGTGCTCATCAGCCAGCTTGGTCGCCTCGGCCCAGTTCTTGCGACTGACGAGCATGCTCATTAGCATGCTAAAGTCGTCCAATTTATAGTAGACCTCCTTGGCGTATTCGTCTTCGTCGCTCTCGCTGTAATACTTCCCGCATGCTTCCAACACTTCTACCTCGCTCTTGGGGATATTTCGCACAATTTCAATCATCACCGTCTGCCAGTCTTTGCCCTTGTTCTCACCAATAATTCGCACTGCTCGCAGAGGCTCACCGGCCGTCAAAAACATCTCAGCCGCCTTCTTCCAGTCGTTGGTCTCCTCGGCCCACTCCGCCTGCCGCCTGACGAGGTCACTGCTGTCAATGCTGTTGGTGCCCGCAGCAAAGACTTTGGCCTCCTCCCACTGCCTCAAATCGACAAACAAATTGATAGCCTTGCTAACCTCTCCCATTCGCGCGTAGCACTTGGCGGCCTCCTGATACTTGCCACTCCAGGCAAGGATCTGAGCCTCGCATAAAGCCTTCGCATTGCTGACTGCATCGTCGTCTCCGGCAGCTAATTTAAGGCGCTCTTCCATCGTGTTGACGAGATCGATATACCTCATCTCCCTTATCCGAATGAACGCTTTCCTCGCTACAATTAGATCTAGCGCCTTCAAAGCGCTCATTCCTAGCATCCTCCAATCTTCCTCCGTCACACCTAAACATGCGATCTTGTACGCGTCCTCAAATTTGTTGGCATCAATATATCTACACATGCTCGTTGTTTGGGGTACATCGATCGTCTTCATGGCCAAGTAATGCAGCACAAATATCTTGCTCCCTCGGAACCCTACCACAAAGCCCTGCATATTCTGAGAGTGGACCGGGAATTGACCCGTCTTGATACTCAGTTGGTTGTTCCCTGAGTAGCTCAACATGTCGCCCGACTCAGTGTTGAAACTCACTGAGTTAGCATTGGATTCTTGAAAGACGATTTCCTTCGTCTGAAGGTCGTAGACCAGGATCCTATTCTGGTTGTCAACGACGGCAAGGCGGGTCCTGTCAACGGAAATGTCAAGACAGCGAATCGCGTTCTGCTGTTTTATGAGCTCAATTGGGAATGCATTGTCGCAGAAAACCTTCAGCACCGCCCCATTCTTTAAGCCCACCAGCACTCCCTCGCTTCCGGCGGGACCGCCGTCCACCTTGATGTACCTAATCACGGCGTCTAATACCCACTCCCGAACCTTGACCCCATGAAAATCGAATAGCTGTAATTTTCGTTCTTGGCACAGAATTATATGGTTGGTGGTGACAACCAATAGGTTGCAAGGAAGCGACTGGTAAATCCTCTCCTTGATCCTGTAGTGCATGTCATAGCTGTCTTCGTAGTGGGCGAGGTCGTATATGTGAATCCGGTCGGGCAGCTGATCAGCCAACCTGTCCCGAAAGACGGCCACTTTTTTCACGTAATCACGGCACTTGATTCTGACCTTCTGCTCAGTGAGTAGATGCTGAACAATTACGTCCGTCATATGCTCTCGGTAAGCATAACGATCCCGGTACAAACCGTGCACCGTAGCAAATTGAAGATTAACCATGCTAACTCCGCCACCGTGGTCTCCTAGCGCCACTGCATTATGTCCGGGGCGGGATTTCAGTGCCCACACCCATTCATCACGGGAGGCAAGCTCAAAAAGCTTGTTCCCCTCCCTGGTGCAGAGCCACGCTTTTTTGTTGCTTCCTCCGATGAGCATATATTCTCCAGACCCGTAGTAGCTGATGCAGCATGGATTGAAGCCTAGCTTCTTATCCTTCTGGTGCTGGATTCCAGAAAGCTGGTAAAAGGAAAGAGTTTGGTCCCAGCAGCCAACCGCGAGCAGGTCAAAGGGTTCATCCTTAAAAGGCGACCAATTCAAGCACCAGACAGGGGCTTCACGCGCGATGGAAACCTTTTCGTTTCCTTTCTTGTCGCGGATTGAAATTTGGCCGCTGAACATACCGATGGCAAGGAACTGTTGTGTTATTGATGTTGTTTCAGGGTTAGTTGCCATTTGTAAAAAGCATTGTCAACATGAAAGCAAAAATGCAGCGAATTCGGACAAAGGGGAGGAGAGGGGAGGGTCATTCATGTTAGCCAATCTGTAACGGTGGCTGCGGTGTCGGCTTGACGTCGTCCTCGCAAAGAGGGCGCAACATTCCAAAGCGACTGTCTCGATTAAAGCTCAATTTGTCACGCACCTGGCCATCATTGCTCCAAGCAGCACTAAGGATCTTGCTCTGGACTTTGTATTTCGCCACTGTCTTCTGCTCTGGACTCCAGAGACCGAAGTCGCTATTTGTACAACTGGCCAAACTCTCGGTACTCGGGTTGTAAAGAACCCTCTGCACTGAGGAGCTGTGGCTATACTTTAAAATTCCATCTCCCTTGGAGCTCCAGATAATCACACAGTTATCCGCACCCCCACTGCAGAACCGCTTTCCGTCTCGAGAGAATCCGACACTGTATACGGTCTCCTTGTGACCCTTCAAAGACAGGAGAAGGTCACCATCAGAAGCATCATAAACCAAAACACGGGTACCGACAGCAACCAGGAGCTTAGAGCCGGAAGGGTCAAAACCGATGTCGTTGATTGATGACTTCTGTCCGTCGTGCTCCGGCTTTGGGGGAAGGTCGGGGAAGAGATAAGGATGGATAGGAAGTGCAGGGGGGATTGAGGGGGGAGATGGATAATGAAGCGGCGAGTTAGTACGATGACAGGGAATGAAAGGGAAATAAGGGAACGAAGAAAATCACTCACCACAAGGTCGTTCCAAGCCTCGACGACCTTCATGTTTGTCGTTTAAAATGTTGAGCAGGAATTTGGGTAACGGATGATGAAGTTTGCTATTTGAGTTCGAAAAAAGCTTTGAAAAGATAATTGTGTTAAATAGGGATTTTTCTTGGACCAAAGAAGAAAACGAAGGGTCAGATGGCCAAGATTCAAACGAAGACCTACCCTTACACCCTCACGGACCCTACGGATAGAGGGGAGGTGTCAGCAATCCAAACATCTTCTGACCCTCTTCTCGAAAGCATCAGAAGCTTGGTTAACAAACAGAACAAGCTGATCGGTTATGAGAGAGTGCAGAAGGAGAGAGCAGTGCGTGAATTGCAGAGCGAGAATGAATTATTGAGAGAGCAAATTAGGACATTAAACGGAGGTGCAGGCGATGGTACGTTTTTAAGTTGTGTTGTTGTAAAATGCTCAGCATGAGCGCCGCTTTCAGGCATTTGCGAAGCGGGCCGATGCGAGCGAGAAAGCGTGAACGGATCCGCGGCTGAGATATGGAGGATAGCTGAAACCGCGTGCACAGCGAAGAGCGAACGCCGAAGTAATGTGAGGGCAGGCTGCTCAGCACATTGTATTGCAACTCCCTTGTTGCTTTTTTCATAATTTTTCTCACCCAAATAAAAACGCAGACGATCGTCGGGAGAATGATGATGTGACAACCCTCCCTCCGTCACTATTAGTGAACCTCGACCAGTCCCACAGGGCAATGGACCGTGATGGCCTCCAGACTCTCATCAAGCATTTGAGCGATTTGCCTACCGTTGAGACTATCGACCTATCCCACAATAACCTAAACGATGAGAGCAGCGACGAACTTGCACGCTTGGTGACTTTGGACAAGGGCTCTAGTGCGTTAACTTTAAACCCCATTACAACAGGATTTAATTGTTTGGACCTCTCCTTCAATGATCTTGGTGCTCGTGCCGTAGAGAAGATTTTCAAGTTTGGGGTGGCGTACAACTTCCTCACAACACTTTGTCTGGAAGGCAATCTTGACTGCGGCTTGGAGCCAGGAGTGGGCGAGTTCTTGGCGGGTATAATTAAGGGGGGGGTCGGAAAAACTGGCTCGGGAAAGAGAGGAAAGAGGACGACCGTCACTCGCAAGGCTGGGAAAGGGGCTGTGGGCGGGGTTCGTGCTCCCCCAACTAAAAAGCTGAGCACATTGAGGCTCACATTATTTGACTACACTGTGGTAGTAAAAGACCAGAACTCGGGAGTGAGTGTTGGTGGGGCAAAAAAGGGGAAGAAGTCAAGCACCAGTCGTCGGGCCCCCTCGCGAACGAAGAAAGGCGCTAGGGAGCCGTTGTCTAGAGGGAATCCAGCCTTAACAGGGCCCATGAATGCTCTGACTTTTGTTCGGGCCATGTTTGGGGCCCCAGTTAAGGCTGTGGGGGCAAAGAATGGGGCGGCGAGGCGGCCTGTACGCGGTATGACAAAGAAGAAGGTGAGTGAGGGAGTGAGGGAGTGAGGGAGTGAAACCGACGATGCACGGCAATAAATTATTGACGCCTCTTCTTTCCTACTTCTCATTTGTTATCTGGTGCTGTCGTTATAGGGCGCGGACAACAAAGGAATGGGTATGTCTACGTTTTTCCAGTTGTACTCTTTGATTTTGGACTCTGATGCGGACGAGTTTGAGGTTGCAATTCCCTTCACATTGCCTGGGGAAGGCACTTTTCTCGATATTCAGCACCCCCAGAATGAGACAAAGGATACATTGTTGTGCCACGCAGTGAGGCACGGAAAGAGGGAACACGTCGAAGTGCTTATTCGGCACGGGGCCAATCCTACAATCACAAACGGGGTGGGGAGCACCCCTATGATGATAGCCAAGGCGATAAAGAACCTTGATATTTTCAATATTATGAAGGAGGCAATGCGGAACTACGTTCCCAGCGAAAAAGAAGAGGAGGGCGGTGATCTGAGCGCTAGTGCCACAAGTCAGCATAACGTTAGGAGCTTAGGGCTGATGCACGCTAGACTGTCAAAGGACACAGTATTACACCTGAGCAAAAATTTGATCGGGCTGACCGAGCTGGACATCACGGGGAGTTTTGTCGGCGCCTTCGGGGCTAAGTGCTTGGGTGAGGCGCTTAGCAGGAAACCGACGGCTTTGATCAGCTTGACGGTCGCCAATAACAGTATTGGATGTACCGGTGTGCTGAGCCTCGCCTCCATGCTGGGGATGAACGAGGCCTTGACGAACCTTGATTTGAGCAGCAACGACGTCCACGACAGGGGCGCCGAGGGTTTGTGCAAGGCCCTTAAGCGCAATAGTGTGCTGGCGAGCTTGAGGATCGGGGACAATCCCATAAGTGCGGAAGTCGTTAACAAGCTCCTTAGGGTCGCCAGAACCTGTGAGAACATCATGAGCGTCAAGGGGTGCGATCAGCTGCTCGCTCCCATCGCCCTTAGGAGAATGGTAGAGAATAATAGTGAAGGGAGAGTGAGAGGAGGAGAGGAGAAGAAGAGTGAAATTTTCGCCCCCGAGGAGATTGGAGAGAGGAGGAGAGAAGGTGACGACGGTGACGACGGTGATGACGGTGATGACGATGACGATGAGGATGACATGGAGGAGCTGAATGAGATAACGAGATTGGGGGCCAATGCCATCACCGCCGCAAACAACGGTGGAGAATGGGATTGCGTGAAGATGAAACAGATTGTTTTTACCACTGAAAATTTAGAACTCGAATTTCACCTCAAGCTCGGAAGGAGTAATATCCCCGGGGGAGTCAAGAAACCCACGAGAGGCTACACTGTGTGCTTGTGCCGAAAGAGGTTCGGCCTGCAATGGAGCGTCGTCCGAAGTGAAACGGTCGAGGGTCCCGAGAGCAATAGCTTCAAGGAGTTCAAATGGGGTGGGCTCCAGGCTTTTGCGGGAGACGACGTCAGTATTTGGGTGAGGGTGCTCCCGCTCGGGAAGGGGAGTATTGTCGGGGTGATCCGGAACTTCAAATTCAACAACAGCAAATACACCTTGAATCACAGCAGAAACGAGTGCTGGAATTAATTGATAAGAATATGTGTGCGTGTATGATGCTGCAATGCAATAATAGTGTAGTACTGTGCGTTTTTGTGAAGCTATTTTGTCGTTGAATTCTAAAAAAATTGTCAGGCACGCTTTTCGAGTCACGCTTTTCGAGTCACGCTTTTCGAGTCACGCTTTTCGAGTCACGCTTTTCGAGTCACGCTTTTCTCATTTCAATCGTTCGTTTGTGTTAACTGTTTCAATTAAGTACTAATAATTAGAGCTCCTCGCCGAAATCTTCCTCCAAAGCATCCTCAAACTCAGCCTTGGCCGCGGCCTCCTCTCTAGCCTTGGCCGCAGCCTCCCTCTCCTTCTCCTGGATATCGTCGTACATCTTCTTCTCCCCCTCCTGCTTCTTGAAGAAGTTCTCCTCGGCATGCTTCTGGGCCTCCTCGAGACTGTCGGTTACAATGATGTCGTCGAACATGGTACCAGCCGTCACCTGCCAAAGCTCGAATCCAATGTGAGTGCAGTCGGGATTGCACCTCGCGTGGAGGTTCACATCGTCCTTGAAATCGGGGTTGGGGATCATTGGGTGCTCCCACTCCCCCTTGTAGTCCGGGTTGTCGATCATCTTGGGCCTGGGTTGCGGGAGGGGGGGGGAGAAAATGTCAATGTCAGTTGTCAGTGTGAGGTTGATTCCAGTTTCAGTGTAAGGTTCGTTTCGGTATTCATTTCGGTATTCATTTCGGTATTCATTTCGGTATTCATTTCGGTATTCATTTCGGTATTCATTTCGGTATTCAGATTACTCACCTCCAGGTTCCCTTGAACTCGGGGTTGTCCAACATGGGTGGCTCCCACTCGCCATCATCCTCATCATCCCAGTCGTCCGGCTTCTTGGCCTCGGGGTCAGGGATCTCGGGGGGAACATCGTCGTAGCCCTCGGGCTTCTTGTCATCAGGATCAGGGATCCGCCTCTCATCAACCCAATCCGAGGGTTTCGACTTGCTGGGGTCCTTGATCTCCTTGGGCTCGAGGAAGTCGAACTCGTCGGAGAGAGATCCGACCCGCTCGCTCTTGTTGTCGATCAGGACTTCAAAGGTGTTGTCGGCCTTGACGACCAGCGTGTAGAGGTGAGACAACTTGTCCGTCTCAGTGCGGACGTCCTTCTTGATGAGCAAGTTATTGTCCTCGCCGGCCTTCTCGGAGCCCTCGGGGTAGTTAAAGATAACGTGGGTGCGACGGTTCGAAGAACCGCAAATGTCGGGCCCAAACATAAGGGCATAAGTGGTATCGCCACCAAACTTCTTGGCGTCAAACTTTTTACCGCCGGGAAGGAGCTTGATGTACGCTCCCCCGCAGTCAATCGCCTGCTCGTGCTTCACGGAATACTGGATGATCAAATCCTTGCCCTTGTTGTTGAAGGGGGTGTCCAAGGGAGCGGACAGGCCGTAGAATCGGGCGTCCTCGGAGGTCTGGAGGGCCAAATCAGAGGAATCACCGTACCACTTTCCACTAGTAGCCTCCCACTTTCCCATATCAGACTTCGATTTCCAATCGCTCGGGACGGTCCATTTAGACTCCCACTACAAAGCAACGAGAGATGA
>ENA-OWPI01003754-OWPI01003754.1-marine-metagenome-genome-assembly--contig:-NODE-3754-length-12649-cov-2.291282_pt1 | contig 12649 bp, 7 predicted proteins | sample MGYA00238138_ERZ651775 | MGnify/ENA primary metagenome ERZ651775 (study PRJEB26906, sample SAMN06265043) | marine metagenome | isolation source: Helgoland LTER site | place: Germany:Helgoland, sampling...
GGACTTGGGGCCGATCTCCAAGGGGAAGAGTCGCTCGAGCTCCACCATCGTGGCGTCCACGATCTCCTGGTTGGACTTGGCGATCCAGTTGGTGTTGCCCCCCGCCAGCGGGGAGCACGGCGCGAAGACGAGCTCGATCATGGATTTCTCCTCGTCGTAGTACTCCTTGCACGTGGTGGACATGTCGGCGTAGACGGAGAGGAGCGGGGACCTCGAGAAGCAGAGGTGGTCCACGTTCTTGAGCTTGCGGTCGAACCACAAGTGGATGTTGATCACCGGGATGCCCTCGAGCTCCTGGATCTGGTGGAAGAAGGGCATGGTGGACCACTTCTTGGGCATCATCCGTTTCATGATGTCCACGGGCACCGCGGAGACGTACTCGTCCGCAACGATCTCCTCGCCGGAGACCATCTTCAGGCACTTGACGCTCCCGTCGTCGTTGAGAACGAACTCCTTGACCCGCTGCTTCATTCGCACGTCGCCGCCGCCAGCCTTGACGTGTTCAACCATCGGGGCGCAGAGCCTATCCGGTTGGTTGCCGTCGAGGAACGCCATCTGGAGCCCGTCCGTTTCGTTGAGGAAGCGGTTCATGGCGGTCAGCACCACGGTCATGGAGAGCTTATCCGGGTCGATGAAGTCCAGGGCTTTGGCCATGGAGATGAAGACCTCGTCGTTGATGCGGTCGGGCATTCCGTACTTTCGCATAAAGTCCAGCACGGAGAGTTCGTCCTGGTCGTCGATGAAATCCTGGCCCTCGATGAGCATGGGGATGAGCGGCGGCGCGGTCTGGAGCTTCTCGCCGAGGGTGAGCATCTTCTGGTTGAGGAGGATGGCGAGGCCGAAGTTGAGGGGCGCGGGGATGCCCTTGACGAAGTCAAAGGTGGTGAACTCTCCGGGGAGTTCCTGCATGGCGAAGATCATCTTGTGCACCTTCCACTGGAGGCGGTCCTCGATGTCGAGCTCGGCGAAGAGGTTCATCATGTTGGGGTACGCGCCGAAGAAGATGTGAAGGCCGGTCTCGATCCAGTCGCCGTCCTTGTCCTTCCACGCGGACACCTTACCGCCGAGCACGTCGCGGCCCTCCAGGACAATCGGCTCGTGCCCCGCGTCGACGAGGTACTTGGCGCACGCGAGGCCGGAGAGGCCGCCGCCCACGATGACCACCTTCTTCTTCTCGCCCATGCCCTTGAGGTCGCGGAGCTTCTTGGACAGCGCCTCGCCGTCGCGGTAGTTGTCCGTGTTCTTAATCTGCGCGGGCTGGGGGAAGTCCTCGGCGACGACGCGAAGGGGGCGGCGCCTCGAGGTGGACGTGGCCATCGATGGGACGGCGAGACGCGCGCGGACCTTCTGGCCCATCGCCGCGCGGCTGGAGAGCGCCGACATCGCGGGCGTGGAGAGACCGACGACCATATCGGGTGTTGGCGTCGTGTGTACTGCGGACGTTCCTTGCGTGAAGGGGCGTCGACGAGTGGAGGCCGTCACGTCGTCGACGGGCATTATCTGAGGATAGGGAAAAGCACTGACCTGTGACGTCGTGTCCGCTGATTGGTCGAGGGCACGATGGGTCACAACTCAAGAAATCGCCCCCATACAAAATTCCGGGCCCGCTCTCGCCAACTTCAGTCTTCTCCCTCGGGGTTTTCCGTCATTATTTTTTAGCGGCGGTGGCCGGGGGCGGCGGAGAGAGGACCACGGCGGAATGGACCTCTCCGCGGTGGCCAAGCAGAAGGCGAGGGGCGGCAGGGCGGAGCCGGCGAGTCCCAGCGCCACGGCGTCGATGGAGTACGGCGACGATGACGAGTCCGGCAGCGACGACGGGCACGATCTGGGCATAGACTCCGAGAGCGCGAAGCAGGTGCTTCGCGCGTTCGTTAAGAACTCGCTGGACGGCGTGCGGTCGGGGCAGCGGGCGCAGTACTACGAGGTGCTGGAGCACCTCGACGGGCTGTCCACCGCGACGCCGGGGGATGAGAACACGTACCTCCACAAGAGGCTGATGCTGGAGGTGCTCGGCGAGAACGTGTCGTCGCTGGACGAGCGGCTGCACGAAGAGCTCCTGCGGCGGGTCATGGGCACCTCGCTCTGGCTCTGCCACGAGGACATCGCGAGGCTCGTCGTGCAGTTCTGCGTCAACCTCATGAGCACGCACACCGGCTCGATGCTCGCCACGTGCCTGGAGATGCTCGTCGAGTCCTTCCTGCCCCCGCGCGGGTACCCCGCCGGGCGGTTGGAAGATGAGCTGGAAACGTTCATGCGGAGCGGCCAGTCGCCGAGCCCGATGAGGAACTCATCGGTGGACATGGACGAGGATTCCTCCGCGCGCGGTGACGGCGACCTCGGTCCGCCGCCTCGGTCCGCGGCGGAGACCACCGTCATCGTCGTCGGCGCCATCACCCAGATCCTCACGCTGGTCCCCTTGTCCGCGACGGTGCTACGGGGCGTGTTACTGCGAAGGATCCCGCACAAGACGGCGAACAAGGCTCGACAGTGCCAGTACCTACGAGCCGCGTTCGCGCTGGTGGAGACACCGGCGGCGAGTACCTTGCGGGACGCGCTGCTGCAGGCGGTTGTGAAGCACTTGCTCGACGTGGACGTGGAGATTCGGTGGGACCAGATTGTTCCGGATGACGAAACCGACGACGAGACGGAGATGGACGACGACGAAGACGCCAAGGAGGAAGCGAGCGGCGCGGGGGGTATATTCGAACTGGAGGATATCGAGAAGACCATCGAGCAGGAGCTGGTGCGACAGGCGGCGGCGTGGGAACGCGGCGGCGACGAGCACCCAGGGACGCACGGCGGCGCCGGCGAAGGTAGACACCGACGATCGCCTATTCATCACCACGGCCGCGACGAGGACACGGACATGTACGTGGACTCGCTGGACTCGATGATGGAGCTGGTGTTGGCGCACGTGGACAGGCGGATAGACGCTGGGGACGGGCCCGCGTTGAACGAGTGCCTGGCTCGGGTGTTTGTCAGCACCCTGCTCCCGGCGCACGAGTCAAAGTTTACGCAATTTTTGGTATTTCACGCGTGCGCTCGGGAGGCGGCGGGTATGGCGGCGGCTTCAGCCCCCCACGAGCTCAAGTTGGAGAGCGCCGGCGGTGCGAACTCATCATTCACGGAGCTCGATAGCACCGGGGCGTTGAGCACGCGGATCGTGGACGAGCTCATCGAGCGCGTCACCGACCCGATGCAGCGGCCGGCGCTGAGGCTCGCGGCGGCGGCGTACCTCGCGAGTTTTTTGGCCCGGGCGTCTTTCCTTCACCCGCGGTTCCTCGCCCAGACGTTGAGGCGGCTGGCGAGCTGGTGCTGGGCGACGGTGGAGAGCGCGAGCAGCGGTGCGGGGGTGACGGGTGTCGCTCGGGTCAGGGGTGAGGGGCTCTCCCGGGGGTTCGGATCGTCGTTTGCGATTGATGAAAACGGCGGTGGCTCCCAAAGCAGATCCGAGGGTGAAGATCCGAGGGTACCCTCTGAGACGCGTCCGAATCCCTCGACGGAGACGGAGCACACGCGGGAGTTTGCCAACGCGACCGCCGCGACGCTCACGGTGTTTGACAGCGCGTGCCAGGCGCTGATGTACGTCCTGTGCTACCGAATGGAGAGCCTGGTCAAACACGGGGGTGAACCCGCGGAGCATCTCCGTTCCATGCCCCTGCGACAGATTTTATACAGCAGGCTCCAGCCACTGCACACGTGTCTGGACTCGGTGATTAAAGAGTTTTTGTTCCGCGCCGCGGCGGCGGGCGTGGAAGGGTTCGACCAGGCGCTGTTCGAGCAGTACAAGCTGGAGAGCGCGGCGCGCAAGGAGGTGGAGAAGGCCAAAAAGGAGATGCTTTCCAAAAAAGGTGGCGGATTGATGTCCGTGGAGGACGTCGCCGCGCAACACCACTCAACCGGTCACAACAACAACATGATACGTCGCACGCAGTCCCTCGCGGTGCTCGGACGGGAAGTCGCGGAGGCTGTGAAGCTGCGAAACCCGCTGAAGATGTTTTTCCCGTTCGATCCCTATCTCCTAAGGCGGTCCGCCGCGCTGCTGAGACTGCCGCAGAATTACGTCACGTGGCAGGGTAACGCCCGGGACGACGAGGACGGATCCGATAACGACGACGACGACGGCGACCTCGAGCTGGACTCCGAGCTCGGATCCGAGGACATCGGCGAGAGCTCCTCGGACGACGACGGCGACGGGGGGATCGGCCGGCGTGACTCGCAGAGCTCCCGGGGGATGAAGCCGGGCAGCGGATCTCTGCCCAATTCGCTCGGGTACCCAAACTCGCTGAACCCGCGGCCACGGAAACTGACGCGCGGACTACGCGGGCCTCAGCCGCTGTTCGGCGGCGGGAGTAACAACTCGCCGTCGCCGACGGGCGGGCCGGGCGGTGGTAACAACGGCGTCACTCCGCCGGGTGCTAACCCATTCGCCAGGGCGAGCGTCGGAGGGGGCAATTCGCCGGAAACTGTAGTCGGGTTCGGCGTGCCCGGTGCCCACAACCAGGCGTGGGCACGCGGTGGGGTGCCCACAGGGGTGCCCACCGGTTCACTCGGGTTCGGGCGGGGCGGGAGCGTGAGCCCGACGCGGCGGGAGCCGTCGCCGCTCGGGTCGTCCCCGCTGCCGCCGCGACCTCCTCGGCCGAACTCGTGAGATAGATTGGGGCGAAACCAGCGCGACGCGATTGTATTCCACACACACGACTAAAAGCTTTCACCTTCAAGTCTACGTTGAGTGTCCCACTAAAGGTAATGAACTAGTTTACTATGAACCGTCACCCTCCGTACCATCCTCGTCTATGTCCGTGTCGTTGAAGAACACGTTGTACAGGTCGTTGTCCTTCACCTCCGTGTCCCCCGGCTCCGGCCTGATCAGCGCGTTACGTTCCGGGTCCTCCTCTACAACGAAGGGGTGGTAATACACAATCTGCCCGCACATCTCAGCTCCGTGCGCGACGCCGTAGTCAACCTTGGAACCACCCGCGTCGCTCGTGTCGAACGTGCACGTGATGTACATCACGTCGCTTGGGCCCATCGTGACTTGTGTATCCGCATCTTTGGTACCCAGCGGCAGCGGGTGAAACGACTGATCCGGACCGTACCCCCGGTACTGCGGAATCACTCCGAAGGGTTCCCTTCTTCCGCTTTCCTCCCCCTTCCCGTCTCCACCCACGCCGCCCCGCACGAACCCGGTCTCGTACCGTTTCAGCATGTTGTGGCCGTGGAGGTGCGCCGCGACGAGCGTCACCTCACCGCCGCCAGCCTCAAAGTCGGGCGCCAACCGGTCGCCGAAAGGACCGACGGTGTACGAAAACGGCAATGCACTTCGCCCAGTCTTCAGACGCATGCTCGTGTGCATGGCCGCCATGATGCCCAGCGATTTGGGCCGCGCCGCGTGCGCCGCACCTCTCGCGATGTCGAACACGATCCCGCTCGAATCCGCCCACGGTTTAACGGGAACTTGCTCGTCCATGGGCACCAGGTAGTGGACCTGGTACATCACGTGCGTGATCCCCGTGCCTTTCCCAACCTTCACCGCCGTCCCCTCTGGGGTGCGAAAACCCTTCGCACCCTTATCGTACGCGTACAGCATCACCCTGCACGGCGCCTTTTTTCCTTTTTTGTTCATCGTGAACGCCCAGACCGCGCACGGGGTCCCGAAGGATGTCTCCGGCGTCGACTGCTCTACCGATGAGTCGCAGCCGAAGGCGGTGATGTGGTGCGTAGCCTCCGGCCGCGTGGTCACCGGTTCGAAACCTATTAAGGACAGAGGCGTTGTGTCCGCGCGCGGGATGGCGCGGCGGTGGCAGATGAACCCTAGGCGCTGGTCGGGCCCGCGCATTCCACCCGCGCGTGGCGTGCCGAATACCTTGTGGTCAGCCTGAATGGCGGGGAGGAGCATTGGCCATCGATCGGTGTCGGCGTCGAGTGGCTCGACGCTGGTCTTGTCCTCCGCGGCGGCGACGACGGCGGGGTTGATGTCGGGATTGGTCACCGTACGCGGGACGCGCGGGTCCACGACGGAGGCGTCCGTGACCCGTGGACGTACCCCCGGTCGCCACCGTTCCCGACCCACCGGCCCCGCGCCCTCCCCCCCCGACCGGCTCGTCGCCACCCCGCTCAGCAGCAGGAGCACGAGCGCGACCCCTACGGCGCCCCCGGTCACACCGGATGGAGGATGCCACCAGCCGGTTTGTTTCCTACCGTGCGCGGGCGTCGGCTCGGTCTCGAGCTCGAACGCCGCCGCCGGGCGCACCTCGCCGGCCTCCTCGTCCATCGTTCACCCCGCGCCCCCGAAATTGATGCGAGGTGCCGTCGCGGATTCGATTTGGCTGCCAAAAACAGTTGGGCTTCGTTTGGAATGATGGTGGAGCTCGTCGGGCGGGCGCGACTTCACGCGGGGTTGATGACTTATACAGAGTACACAGTTACAACATACGCGCGTCGCGGGAGGCTGGTAATATTCAGCTCCCGTCTCACGCCGCGCTCTGCCCCTTCGAACGCTTCTTGTCCATGGAGGTCCGCCTGCTCGACGGGGCACTCCCGTGGGGGGATTTTATTCCTATTTCATTCCTCCCACGTCCCCGCTGCATCTCCTTGGCGATGAACCCCCACGTCTCGATCCAGGCGTCGCGCTCCTCCTCGCTCGGACGGTGACGCGCCTCGTCCAGCGCAGCGATGAGCGCGTCGCCCATCAGGGTGAAGTGCTCGGGCAACACGACGCCGTAGGTGAGGTGGCGCTGGCCCAAACTCCGCAAATCCCTCTCCACCTTTTCCAGGTCGTGAAGGTTGGCCACGAGCGTCGTCATCGTGTCCACGAACAGTCTGGCGTGAAGCTTGAGATGCGCGCTGACGAACAAGGTCCTCGCCTGATTCCGAAACGGGAACAACCGGAGGACGTGCGAGCCGTGCTCCTCGTGGGTGAACAGCTTTCGAAATATCAACGCGCCGATCGACATCCGGTCGTTGCCGTGAGCCGATAGGAGCGCCGCCCACGACGACTGTACCGCCGCCCGTTTCCGCTCGGTCCATCGCCGACGGAACTTGCTCACTCGCTTGATGCCGAAGATGGCGAGGAACGGCGCGAGCCCGACCATCGCGCTGCGACGGGAACGCCTCGTTCCCGTGCGCGACCGACAAGTGGAAAACGCGAACGACGAAAGCGAAATTGTGCTTTTTTTTCGGTCGAGGGAATCATTAGCGTGTTCTAACTGTTTGCGACTGTGTCTGTCGCCTATTTATCGCGTATTTCATATTTACGCTGACTGTTTGAACCGGTCCTCACGGTTTGAGAGCGGTCGTTGTTGCCCTTTTGAAGCGCCACCAGTTAGGGCATTGCGACGCGCGCGCACCGAGGCGGACGATCGCCACCATGGCGCCCGAGCCCCCCGTTACGGAGTCGGTGAGCAAGCTCTCGGAGCTCGATCACCTTCCCGGCGAGAGCATCAAGGTGATCGCGCAGCACGTCGGCATAGAATCCCTCGCCGACGAGGTCGCGCGCGCGCTCGCGCCCGACGTGGAGTACAGGCTACGGGAAGTGATCCAAGACGCGTGCAAGTTCATGCGACAGAGCAAGCGCACCGAGCTCAGCACCGAGGACGTCAACTCGTCGCTCATCATGCGACGGTGCGAGCCCCTGTACGGCTTCCCCGCGGGCGCCGGGCCCATCCCGTTCCAGGAAGTCCCCGGCCACCCCGAGCTGTACATACCGGTGAACAAGGAGCTCGACCTCAAGGATATCCTCGCCGCGAAGCTCCCGCGGCCGCCCATCGCCGTCAACGTCGTCCCGCACTGGCTCGCGGTCGAGGGCGTCCAGCCGCTCATACCCGAGAACCCAACCCCGCTGGCCACGGACGATCGAACCCCGCACTTGCGAAGCGCCGCGGACGCCAAGCTCTTCAGATCGCCGGTGGTCCCGGCCGACGTCAAGCCGCCGCCCGGCGCTCACGACCCGAACGTCAAGAGCGAACCCGGAGCCGACGGCACCGGAGCCGTGATCCAACCCGTGGTGGCGCACGAGCTGAGCAAGGAGCTCCAGCTGTACTTTGACCGCATCACGGCGGTGGTGAGAGGCGGCGGGGAACGAGGCGAGGCTCCGTTGCTCAGAGCCGCGCTCGAGTCACTCGCCACCGACAGCGGCTTGCACCAGCTGATGCCCTACTTCACCCAGTTCGTTCAAGACGAGGTGGCCAAGTCCTTGCGGAACATGCCGCGGCTCAAGGCGCTCGTGGGGACCATCGAGGCGCTGTGCGGTAACCCGGAGATTCACGTCGAGCTCTACCTGCACCAACTCATGCCCACGCTCATCACGTGCATGGTGGCCAAGCGGCTCAGCGCCGAGCCCGACGAGGACCACTGGACCTTACGGCAGTACTCCGCGGAGGTGATGGCGGGGATATGCGCGCGGTTCGGGGGTGACTACCCCACCATACAGCCACGAATCACGCGCACCTTGCTCCGCGCGATGCTCGACCCGAGCAAACCGTTTTCGACGCACTTCGGCGCCATCGCCGGTTTAGCCGCGCTGGGACCACGGGTCACGCGCCTACTCATCGTTCCCAACCTCAAGGCGTACCTCGAGGTCCTCGAGCCGCACCTCGAGGCCCCGACCGCACCGGGCGCGAACGCCGGTGAAGCCGATACTAAGGAGTATTCAAAGAAGAAGGTTGCCAACGCCGAGGCGAGAAAAGTTCACGACGAGCTCAAGGAGGCCATCGGCGCGTGCCTACACCAGGCGCTCGCGGCGAAACAGCGGGAGGAACGCGAGCGGAAGGAGCCCGGGCGGCGCGCCGAGCTGATGAAAAAGGAGATGGGCATCGCGGGTGCCAAGGCGGAGGCGGTCAAGCCGGTGCCCGCGAGCGTGGTCAAGGGGTGGACCATCGCCAAGAACACGCTCAAGGTTGACGTGGGCCCCCCGCCCGCTTTGAAGACGAAAAAAGCGACGGAGAACCCTAAAGAACCCGGGAAGAAATCGCCCCCGCCCGCGAGGCGGGGTAAACGCAAGGCTGCGGAGAAGGAGGCGGAGGAGGAGGCGGCTGCGCAGGTGGAGGGTGTCGAGCTTCGCATCGACCCTAACGCGGCTGAGGGCGAGGAGAGCGAGAATCCATCCGCGGTGGCGGCGCAGGTCGCCGCGGCTGCGGCGCTGCTGGGCGACTGCGTGATGCCGTACGCGTCGAATCCAACCGTCGCGGACACGTTCCTGTAGAGTTGTCACTTATCTTCATTGTACACGAAATGATCAGAGGGTCTTGACTACGCTACGCTATCCCACTCTTTTGGTTGCTAACGCCTCAGTATCCAAACGCGCTCCAGAAGGAGGACTTACCCTCGCGCGCCTTGAGCTGCTGGCTGAGCCACTCCATCCCCTCCCACAGGCCCTCCCCTTTGAGCGCGGACGTCTTGAAGATGGCCCACTGCCTGTCCTTGACCCCGTTCAGTCCCAAACCCTCCGTGATCTCAACCTCAGTCGCCGCCTCGGGCAGGTCCTGCCTGTTGGCGAAGACCATGATGATGCAATCGCGCAGCTCATCCTCCTCCAAAATACCCTGCAGCTCCTCTTTACTCGTCGGTATCCGCTCCTTATCGCAGCTGTCAACCACGTACACTATCGCGGTCGTGTTTGGATAATAGCACCGCCAGTACGGCCGTATGGAGGTCTGCCCGCCCAGGTCCCAAACCTGAAACTTTACGTTTTTAAAAGTCACAGTCTCGACGTTGAAGCCGATAGTCGGGATGGTCGACACCACCGCCCCGACCTGCAGGCGGTACAAAATCGTCGTCTTTCCAGCGTTGTCCAGGCCGAGGACGAGGATGCGAGCCTCCTTGTCACCGAACGCGGCCATCATGCGGGACATCAAGACGCCCATCTTCACCCTTCGCTCGCGCCCCGTTTCGCGCCTGTTTCGAGGTGGACAAGTTGATGACGGGGGAAAGGGATTCATCGTCAGGACACGTGCACGGGGTCATCGGGAAATGGGCTGGAGCGTGGGAGCGTATCGTGTCGTCGACGCGGCCCCGTGCGATTCTTCATATCAGGTCTCCAATTAGTTGGTTATTCCTTCACGATGTCGTAGGAAACATACAACTGTCTGAATCATCAGAAACCGCGGCCGGGCGAAACAATGGATGGGGTCGGGGAAACCGTTCGGGCGCGACGCGCGTTCCTCAGTTCTCCAAGGTGAAAGTTCTCCGCATTGTCACGGACCTAGGTAGAACGAAAGTTTTTGTTCTTCATCATCGGAACGCGCGTCACAAAAGGGGGTTCACAAAGGCGGTGGTCGATCGATCGGGTGTCGCGAAAACCGCGGCGAGAAAAAGCCTTCCCGGCTCGGAGAGTCAGCGTTTCAGATTAGTTTCAAAGCTGCGCACATGGCATTGGCGTACTTGTTCAAATACCACAGAGAAAACATATTCATCGTCCTCTCCTCGGGAAGGTCTGGTCGGCGCGCGACACACCGCGGGCGTACATGGTCGGGCAGACGAGCGGGGACACGACAGAGAAAAGATGGTTGGCGGATCGGCACTGGAACGCACCTGCGGCAAACCTACTTCACGGATGTGCTCTCGCTCAGCGCGACGACGCGACGCGATGGACCGCCTCGCGCGTCTCGGTCGTTTCGATGGACCCCCTCCTGCGTGTGAAGGTCGTCGATAGCAGCCGTATTACAACTGCGCCGCGTGACCGATCGCCCGCGTGCGCGTGCGCTGTCAGCTCTGATTTTTCGCCCCGAGGCGGCCGCCGTTCAAACCCTCCTGTCGGGGCGTTCGCGAGTCCAGTCTCGATTTTCCGCGTCGTGGTTGCATTTGCCATTCGGGGGCGCACAGTCGTCCGTGTCGGGGGTTCGATGAGCGCATCGGCGTGCGTTCGAGGCGTGCACACGGGACCGAGACGCGCGAGGAGCACACACGCGGGCCCATCGCCCAGGTGTGTGACATGGCGAGCCGTCCCACCACGCGGTATCCATCGATGCCACCGGACAGTCACACTGATGGCAGCCACGGCTGGGGGCAGCGACGAGGGAACGTCCATCCCGTCCGCCACCGACCCGGCGTCCGCATCGATGAACGACGACGACGACGATGCCCTCATCCCGCCCCCTCAGGCATCCACGCCTCCCGTCGAAGTGGACGTCACGGTGCCACACGCGGACCCGACGGCTCAAGTGTGGTTCATACCAAACTTCCTGGACGAAGCCGCCGCCGCCGCGGTTGCGAAGGGATGCGGTAAACTCCGTAAACGGATGAAGAGCGACCACTCGTTCGCGACGGGGCGACTCTCCGCGATGGTCCCGATGGCCTCGCCGGTGTACGCGGCGTTCAGTAAAGGCGTCGCGATCGAATCGATACGACGAGCGACGGGCGTCGATACGTTGAGTTTGGGCGACTTTCCGGTGGAGACGAGGCTGTACCGGCCGGGTTCGGAGATGACGTGGCATCAGGACGTCAAGCTGTACGAAACACCGCAGCATGAGCTCATATACACGGTATCGAACGACGGGTGGGACGGCGCGACGGAGTGGGTGGGAAGCGACGGGTTACGTATGAGTATACGGGCGCCGGCAAACTCCGCGTTGGTCTTCGCGGCTGACGGGGCTTGGCACAGGGTCGTGGGCGCCGGTGTTGGGATTCGGACGATCGTCAAGGCGCTGTACGTGGAGGACTTCGCGAAGACGGAGGCGTTCGCGGAGGTCATGGACGAGGCGCCGTGGAGGCGTTGAGATTAGTTAACCTCAGTGAGAGTGCTAGCTTAGCGGGTGACAATAGCCAAAAATTGATGACTTCGGATCCAGTTCGGCGCCCCGACGAGCCCCGAGGCTTTTCTTCGTCGCCCCGAAGCCGCGGCCGCTCCCCACTCGCGCGCGCGCGATGACGCCCACGCGCCGTCTCCGCATGTGCGGCAGCCTCGCCCTCCGGCTCCTCTTCCCTATTCTCGCGCTCGTCGCGTCCGGCGCGTCCGCGCAGGTTCCGCGCGGCGCCCCCATGGTCGTCGAGGAGGACGGCGTGACGAGGGACCCGAGCCCGGGGGAGATACGCGAGGTCAACTCGCTTCGCACTCGCGCGGTGGACCTCGCGAGGCGGTACCAGACCTACTCGGAAGCCGCCGCGGAACGATACTCCACCGCGATGGACCCCGACGCCCTCGAGCAGTGGGTCGAGGACGCCAGGGCCGCCGCGCAAAAGATAGCCAGCCCCGAGGTTCGCAAAGCCATAAACGACATGTACAGGCCGATATTTTACCCAGAGACACGATACGACCAGGACCCTTACGAGGACCAGGACTACGACGACACCTGGGCACAGGCCGATGAGTTCCAAAGAGATGAGTCCTACACAGAGCCTCCGGAGACGCTGGAAGACGCAGACGCTGGAAGACCGTTCCAGCGATGGGCCGAGTCGGCGCGGGACCGAGTCGGCGACCTCTGGCCCGGAGCTCCGTGGCGTCCCGACGGCGGCCGAGACCCGGTGATCGGCGAGGCGGTCCTCGACTCGATGCGACTCGGACTCGCCGGCGCGAGGCTCGCGGCGCCCTCCGCGGCGAGCGCCGTGGATGACGCGGCGGGGGTCGTGGGCGACGTCGCGGCGGTCGCGGAGGCGGACGGGTCGCTGGCAGCCGATGAAAACGGAGGGCCTTTCGCCCGCGCCTACGCGCCCA
>ENA-OWPI01003760-OWPI01003760.1-marine-metagenome-genome-assembly--contig:-NODE-3760-length-12627-cov-3.579363_pt1 | contig 12627 bp, 3 predicted proteins | sample MGYA00238138_ERZ651775 | MGnify/ENA primary metagenome ERZ651775 (study PRJEB26906, sample SAMN06265043) | marine metagenome | isolation source: Helgoland LTER site | place: Germany:Helgoland, sampling...
TCCCCCCCCCCAATGCTTATATTAGCATAGAGACTCGGGCCACCAGCCAATAGCTCTTCTTTCAACTTCTCCAACTTCTTCTCACGGTTGGTCTGGATTTTCTTTTTATCATCTATTACTTTTTTATCATTTTTTTCGATACTTTGTTTGAGTTTTTCCAACGAAGTTGCATTTTGTTCTTGCCAGGTGGCGTCGGTGCGTTGAGATAAAGCGATCGCCTTTTTCAATTGTGCTTCCTTAACCAGCGAATCTATACTTTCGTTTCCCTTATCATACTTGATGGAGCGCTTGAAGGAACTAGTATGATAAGTATGATACTTGATGGAGTCCTTGATGGAACTAAGGTAAGCTTCCAAACCAACTTTCTCAATATATGCTTCATATTTCTTCCAATCTGTTTTATTACGATCGGGCGAGTTCGCATCTTTCGACACCTCTGCTTTTGCTGCTGCTTCCGCCGCCGTCAATCTTATGTAGGTTTCATAGTGCAGTTCATTGGCCGAAATATTGACATTGCTTCGTTCATTGGCCGAAGTAAGGTCAATGGAACTGTTGTCTATACTTTCTAATTCGTATTTTGCATTGATGTGTTTGACATTAAGCTTATTTGCAAATTTTTCATGCTTCAATACTTTAAGATCATCTGCATTATCTTCTTCCCACCGCTTCAAGGTCTCTGTCAGCCTCTCTCTCTCTCTCTCTCTCTCTCTGTCTGTCTGTCTGTCTGTCCGTCTTGTTTCTTGGGGTGTGTTTCGCCCTATCTCTCTTTTCAAAGCTTCCACAAAGGCATTCGTATAGGCGCAATTGATATTATTCTTATATTGAACTTCTACTATATTCAATTCAACTTTCAGCCTATTTAATATACTTTTAATGCCAACTGCTTCATCGATATTGGCGACAATTTTTTCCACACTTGTCTTCTCCTTGTTGGCCGCCTCCCGCTTTGCCTGGGTGGCCGATAAAGTAGCGGCCGCGATGCTACGGAGTGCGGTACCACCAGGATATAAGGACGGTAATTCTACATAGTCTGTTGCTTTGGTAATTTCTATCTCCACCTTGGCTAAAACAACATTAGCACGTGCTTTCAAAAGTTCGGTTTCATTATACTGGCTGTCTATCATAAAGTAGAAGTTACCCACCTTTATGAAATCGTCTGCGGTCACAACTGTCTCATATTTCTTCCACTGTCCTGGCGTGAAATCCTGCTTCGTCAGCAAATCGGTTGACAGGGCGGTGTTTTCCAATTCTTTACCTCTGTAAATTGGTCTAAAATGGTTTTCACCATCCGCGACAAAGTTGTCATTACTAAGGTTTGTGATGCCAAAGCTGTGCCACTGGCCCTTTGTGAATTTGATGACAGAGGGGGGGGGCGAGAGCCTGGAAAGTTCTTTCAGAGCTTCCACAAGCGCGGGATTTTGCAGCTTTTTGCCCAGGACATTGCTTCTGCTCGCATTAATCTTTTCCCATATTAAACCCGATACCGTGGGCTTTTTATCGCCAATATTCTTCCACTTTGTTCTCTTATCTGCTTCATCGTAGTATTCTTTCACTTTTTTTTCAATACCTTCAGCACGAACCAGCTTTTCATTTGCATTATCGATTTCATCGTTATGTATAGCATCTGTTGTTTTTTTCAATGCATTAATAGCATTCAGCAAGGTTATTTGTTTTTGTGTCCGGTCAATAGTTAGGGTTTTTAATTTAATCTGGGCAACACTTAATTTCTTTTCTGCTTGCGTTCGGGCGGATGCTTCGATACCAACTTTTGTTAATATATCTTTTTGTGTTTTCACACGATCAGTTTGTTTCTGTAATTCTACGTTTGCCTTTTCGTACTCTTTCGATGCATCTTTTGCGGAGTTTTCTAATTGTTTTTTTTTTTCACTTTCCTCATTGGAAAAGACTTTTAGTTTTGCAATCAAATCTTTTTTTTGTTTAATGATTGTGGTATAAAAATTGGGATATTTGTCTTTTTGCGTATTTAGAATTATTATATATTCGTTATGAATATTTATCAGATGTTCTTTCGCATTTGCTATTGTCTGCGCATTTATTTGATTCTGATATTCTATCAGATCCCTTGTCGGGGTTTCGTACTTCTCTTTTATTTGGATCACATCTAATAAAACTTTTAATGATTTCAGTGCTTTATTTTGCGTATCTATCAGAACACTATGCGCCTCGCGCGTTGCCGACGGTCCTGCATCTTTTATAATTTTTATATTTTCTCTTGCATAGTTGGGATACAAAGATAGAAAATAGGCGGCAGCCGCGTGCTTTGCATACATATCTTCCCCTGGCTGGCGCGCACCCGTCTCTTCAACAGCATTGTTAATCTCTTGCCTCCGCGCCGCATTTGCTTCACCCGAAGGAAAAAGAGAAGAAGATATAATTTCTAATATTACAATTTTCTTTGATATGAGATCTTCATTTGCGTTGGTGACTTTGGCTCTGGCCGCCTGCGCCGCCTTGCTGCCGAAGCCGCGCAGTTTGGCTGCTTCCTTGGCCTCGCCCTTGGCCATCGCCACTTTAGATTTTGCATCATTAAAAGCTTTGAAATGTGACATTTTATTCTTCTCCAACTCGAACTCATTATTTGCTTTGATGAGAACTTGTTCTGTTGCATGGTCGTTAATTTGTTGTTCGAACTTTTTTTTTGCGATGTTTACAAGTTTTATCGCTAGTAATGTATTCTTGTAAATTATATCATCCTCTGTCTTCAATACCTCTCTCTCTTCGGGGATTGGAGGGAACCCCGCGGAGTTAATAACACCGCCTTTTTGTTTTGAATCGTTATATGTTTCAATCTTACTTATTTTCCATATAGTATATTCTTTTTCTTCATCATTAGATTTAACATCGATGTATTTATAACATTTAATACCATCATTAATTAAATCTAAATTATATTCAAGAGAATTATTATTTGGAGTCAACCCACCTTTCATAAAATTATAATTCATATTCTATTAATATGTTGTACTATTATAATTAAATAAAAAATAGCAACATGTATATAATAATAATATCTATATAAATTAATAATAATGAAAAATTATATATTAATTACAGATATTGGGCGCGATACTGATGATACACTAGCATTAATAATTTTATTATATTTACACAAAATCAAAAAAATTAAATTATTAACAATCGCCGTATCTGGGGCAAAATTAAAAAACAGAGCTAACTGTATTTTTTACTGGTTATCCAGGTATTCAATTGTAGATATATCCGTGGTTCTTTCTTTAAATGAAGAGTTTATATTTAGTCCAATTGATATTGATGAGAGAACTAATAAAATCGTCAAGGATATTGACAGTAATGTATGTATATTACCATATGATGATACGGATATAAATATAATAGAACTTAAAAAAAATATAAAGACTTATGATAATTTAACTAGTTTTTTCGATAATAATATTGATAATAATATTGATGTAATATCAATAGCGCCAGTAAGACCATTATATAATTGTTTGATAAATAATCCTAAAATAATAGATAAGATAAGTAATATTTATTTTCAAGGAAATGTATATTATTCTAAAAACTCAATGATACCCGACATAAGAGGAGGTGGTAGAGGGGCATATAATTTTGGAAATGGATTTCCTAATTCGGAAGAAATACAAAAAGAAACGAAATATGTAATAGATGTATTTCATAAAAGGTATATGCGGAGCCAGGATAATAGATTATATTTTCTAGGTAAAAACACAGCATATCTAATTGAGTTTAATCAAAAAGACCTTAATTCAATAGACAAAGATATTGCTGAGTTAAGTATAAAGAAAACCTTATTATTTGCCAAAAACTTACCAGACATATTCAGTATGGTATTCAAAGATAATATAGATAATAAAGCGAAGAAAGTGGTTATAAGAAAGAATATTGCACATATCAAAGATATTATTAGTGATGAAAAATCAACAATGAATCAATATATCAGCGATTTAAATGATAGGATAAATATAATAGATAGAAAGAATATAGCGAAGATTAACTATCTTGAAAAAGAAATAGGTACAATAAAGAAACATATAGATAGTATAAATAAAGGCGATGAGGATTATTACGACAGTTGTTATATATTATTCACACAATTTTTAATGGATAATGAAGATATCAGAAATAAATACACTATTGATTTTCTTAGAACAATTACAAAAATAAGTAATCCATACGACCTAGTATTAACGTATTTGGTAATATATGGTAATTTATTTAATTTAAATAAGAGTAAGTTTTTAATAAAGAATGATAATGAATATATTAAAAGTAAACATATTCAATTTAATGAGAAAGATAAGGGTATATTTAAAAGCAAGGGTATTAAAGGGCATATGAAAAGAATGTTAAAAAGGGCTTTGTCAAAAAGGAGTAAAACGAGTACATAATTGTTTTAAAAAGCTAAATTTATAAAAGTTTATAAAATTCTAGAAAAATAAAGATTATGTACTCAAAATATTGATTAAAGTATAAGATATTCGGATACGTTAAAGATATTGTGATGGTTACCGTGTATTACACATATTTTCAAGAATTCTATATCATAATCTAGGTCATTCGGTTTTATGTTTTAATTTACGCGTAGTTAATTTTTAAAGTTTTTTATGATATAAATATTTATTTTTCTTAATATAGAGAATACACATATATATGGAATGCCAGTTACATTGAATAATACAAATATTACAATTAACGATGGCACGAATAATTTTGTATTAGAAACAGTGAAGACACATGTCCCAGAAGTTGATATAGATATTGATATTGTACCGGCGATAACATATCCCGATACTACTACACGAAATTTGCAATTAGCAGCAGAAACAGCAACCGGAGTTAATGGTTGGCGAATTGTTAGGTTTTTGCCACTTAGTTTAGGAAGATGGTATACTGGTAACTATTTAACAACAACAAATATGGAAGTAACTGACTCAATAGGAACGGCTTATGATTATACTAATGAGTTTATGGTTCCATTTGGAACATATGATGAAATATGGTTTGGAACATATGATATGCAATATTGGGTTTATACATATAAATCATCAGTATTGGGAAATTATTCAGATTCACCAAGAAATGTCATTTCATCATCTGAAAATCCAAATCCTCATACAATAGAATGGTATAATAGAACAGGAGCTTATATTTATGATCCTGTAATCACTCATATTAATTATGGAGATTCTGGATTTCATAGATTATATATTGAAGATGAATATATAATTGCTATTCCTCAAAATGGTGGGATGTGTGTATTTGTAAGATCTTCAACAGATACAATTAGTCGTTCAATAATACCTGCCATGCCAGTTTATGAAGCACAAACAACCGTGACGCAATATCCTGTATTACCAGCTGATGCTACTAATTTAGTTGCTCATTATAAGTTTGATGGTGATTTTACAGATAGTAGTGAGAATGGTAATGATTTAATTCCTTCAAATGTTTCTACTCCAACCCTAAATTCGCAGGGTATAATTGGTAATGCTATGAGATTTGTTGATGGTGTTAATACTAACACAATCACAAATGGTGTTAGAAATGGAACTCTTAAAATTCCAACAATTGATTTAGTTAATAGTGAATTTAGTATATCTTTTTGGTTTAAACAAGTGAATACATTAAACCAAAGTGGAATTTTTGTTTTAGGTGAAAATGAAAGAGTAGATATTAATGGAAGTATTGAATTTTATACAAAAGTAAATGAATTGAAATATATTTACAGACCAACATCAAGTATTGCAGTTGGAGGTTTCATATTTGGAGATACATTTCCTGCTCCTCAACAAGATAAATTTTATCATATAGTATTATCTGTTTCTTCAACTGATTTAAAAATTTATGTTGATAATAATTTACGAGTTACTGAGACTTCTGCCTTACCAGATGGTATTTGGGATACAAATTATTTAGGTTGTTTTCAGAACTCAACATATGTAAATACAAGTAGTGATTTTATTTTAGACGATTTCCGTATATATGATAAAGCATTATCAGCGTATGAAATAGATATTTTGGCCAATAATAAGATTGAAAACCCTGATTATAATATTTTGACATTTGAATATCAAGGACCTTCATATCCTGTAATAGATGCAGATGCTACTAGTTTAGTTACTTGGTATAAGTTTGATGATACAAATGATAGTAATCCTACGTCAACTAAATATAACTTAACAAATAATGCTGTTACTTTTGTTGATGGAAAAATAAATAAATGCGCTTTGTTTGATCACAGTTCAGATTTATTATCAGCATCTACAATTAATTTATCAAACTTATTAGGAACAGAGTTTACATTTTCGTTATGGGTTAAAGTTAAATCAGGGATCTCCGCGTATGGACAAGTATTTCAATATTTTCAAGATAATAATAATAACATATATTTTAGAAGACAAAATGCTAATTATTTAGGATTTTGGATATGGCAAAATGGCTATTTGGGTGGCGGGGGTGTATTAAATATGCCAAATTATATCGTAGACGTATGGACTCATTATGTTATTACTTACACTGGCACAGAGGCAAAAGCGTATGTTAATGGAATATTACATCAAACAGATGCGAAAGACGGTACTGTATTCAATATTGGAAATAGTACATTGAGAATAGGTGATAGACATGGTTTAGACCAGCATTTTTATGGAGAAATTGACGATTTCCGTATATATAACAAAGCCTTATCAGCTACTGAAATATCAGATTTATACAATCAATATAATCAAACAGTATATACTGTCAATTTCCAAGCAGAAAGCGAATGCGATATCCTTATTGTTGGTGGCGGTGGTGCAGGTGGTGGTAATTCGGGTGACGGTGGACATGAAAATGGAGGCGGTGGTGGAGGCGGTGTTTTATATATGGTTAATAAAAAATTAAATGGAGAATATAAATTTATCGTTGGAAATGGAGGGATTAATTCGGGATATGATGGTTCAGATAGTAAAATTATTAAAAATGACCAAGTTGTTAGCTATGATAGTATTCAACTTATTGGTTATGGTGGAGGTGGTGGGGGTTCCGGTAATACAAATACACAAGGTACATATGGTCGTTCTGGTGGATCTGCGGGTGGTAATAATTATCAACAGACTGCTTATACTTCTACGGCTACACAAGGTAATACAATATGGAACGGAACATCTTATATTGCAGGAGGATATGTTGGTAATGCACGTGGTTCAGGAGGTAGTCATGGTAATACAGGCGGAGGTGGTGGTGGTGCTGGTGGTAGTCCAATTGGTGTTAATAATGGCGGCATTGGTGTTGAAATAGATATTACTGGTGTACCAACATATTATGCTGGTGGGGGAGGGTCCGCCGGCAGTGGAGTTGATGGTGTAGGTGGTTTAGGTGGTGGTGGCGATCCAAATGCTTCATCAACAGATTCTTCTTTACCTGAAAACGGTGAATCGCATACTGGTGGTGGGGGTGGTGGCGCATACACTAACCCGACTTTAAAAAAAAAAGGTGGCAATGGCGGTTCAGGTATCGTAATAATCCGTTATTATACAAAATACATAAGACAGCATCCCGCGTATGACGCTCAATGGACTTATCATTCAGCTAATCCTAATGTACATCATTACGGTAACGTGGGTATAGGAACGTTGGCGAGCGAAACTAATAAATTAACAGTAAAAGGGGATATTAATGTTATAGGTGATATCTATGAAAACAATAATAAGATAGCATATGGATGGGATGTATATGACAATAGTGTTTATAATCAATATGGTAATGTCGGAATAGGTACAAATGACCCAAGATACGCTTTACATACAACGGGAGTTATTTATGCTGGTCAAGGAGGTATTACAGAAACCGGTTCTACCACATGGACTATAACTAGTGATAATAGAATAAAAGAAAATATTGAAAAAGCATCTTATGATATATGTTCAGAAAACATAAAGAATATCAATTTATATAGATTCAACTATAATACTAAATATGTAAAAACAACGGATAAAAATCAACTAGGGTTTATTGCACAAGATGTTAGAAAGTACTTTCCAAAAGCTGTTAAAAACAAAACGACAAGATTTGATAATGACGTTGTTCCTAATTTATTATCCGTGGATGTGACACAATTGAACTATACTATGTATGGTGCTGTAAAACATATAGGACAAGATATAGATGCTATAAAAGAAAAATTAGGTATTACGGAAGTCCCAAATGATGTTAAGAATCAGCCGTATTTTACGGAGGTTATTCCATTCAATGACCCTGATGCCGAATTACCAATTGTAAATGAAGAACCAGCAACTAACTAAAATCATTGGATTATTTTTATATAAATATTTATACTAATTTATATATAGAGAATACTAAATAAGTCTATTGAAAAATGCCTGTTACACTTGAAAGTAATAGAATATTAATAGATACCGTTGAAGTTGAAACAGTGAAGACACATGTCCCAGAAGTTGATATAGATATTGATATTGTACCGGCGATAACTAATAGCGAAGGTGATCCTGCTTTTGAACTATTAACATATACTCATAGTGGAGGCAGTGAAGACCAAACAGAATTTAATTTAACAATAAATGAAGAAACTACTTGTGATATATTGATTGTTGGTGGTGGTGGTGGTGGGGGTAGTGATAATTCGGGTGGTGGTGGTGCAGGTGGTCTTGTATTACTAGAAAATATTACACTATATAATAATATAACTATTAAAGTTGGTCGAGGTGGTGCAGGTGCCGTAAGCGGACAAACAAATACAGGACAATTAGGTAAGGATAGTAGTATAGTATTTAGTGAAACTTATGTAGCAAAAGGTGGAGGAGGTGGTGGTACAGGACAATCAAGTGCAACTAGAAATAGTGGAACAAGTGGAGGTTCTGGTGGTGGTTCAGCTTATGAATCCCATGATGGTTCTCCTGGAACATCAACGCAAGACCAATATATATTAAATGGTTTAAGAAGAGGTTGGGGTTTTGCAGGTGGTGATGGTAAATCATCAACTGGATCATCACAAGGAGCTGGCGGAGGAGGAGGTGGTGCTAGTGAAATAGGCATTGATGGCAATGTTGCTGCTAATAAATTAGGAGGAAGAGGTGGTGATGGTAAATATGAAGTAAATGGTAGAGACTTTAAAACGTTTTTTAATATTACTGATACTACTATTGGTGATCATATAGATGGTAAAGTATACTTCGCGGGAGGAGGAGGTGGTGGTAATGACAATGATACAAATTCAACAAATTTATCTGATGGTTCGGGATATAATAATCGTGGTGGTTTTGGTGGGGGAGGAGATGGTGGTTATAATAGTAGCAATAGATCTAATCCGGGTATAGCAAATACAGGTGGTGGAGGCGGTGGTGCTACATTCTTTGCAACTAATTATAAAGGAGGTGATGGTGGTTCAGGTATAGTAATAATAAAAAAATATTTAAAACCAGTCGCATTATATGAAACGCAAACAACCGTGGTGCAATATCCTGTATTACCAGCTGATAGTACTAATTTAGTTGCTTGGTATAAGTTTGATGGGGATTTTACAGATAGTAGTGAGAATGGTAATGATTTAACAGAAAGTTCAACAATACCGTTTATATTATCTGGATTAATTGATGAGTCTATTGATTTAAGTAGTTCAGCTTTTTTAACCACTAATACCGTATCTATGACTAATAAAACATTTAGTATATCATTTTGGGCTAAGTTTAATACTGCGCCAAGTGGATCTAATCAATACTTCTTTTCACAAGGCACAGAAAATAACACTGGTAAAAACCTGACATTTAATTATCAAGATACTAATCATTTAAGATTTTCATTTTGGGGGGGTAGTGGTTATGATATTGATACAAGTGGTTATGATATGACTAATTTTTTGGGTTCTACTTGGCATCATTACGTCGTAACTTTTAATAATACTACACGAGCCGGTGAAATATGGGTTGATAACCAAAAATTAACAACTAATATATCTACATTTTCTACTAGTTTTACAGGCGGTGGTAGTTTTTATATCTCAAAATCATCAACTTATAATTCGCCTTTTAACGGGCAAATAGACGATTTCCGCATATATGATAAAGCATTATCAGCATATGAAATAGATATTTTGGCCAATAATAAGATTGAAAACCCTGATTATAAAACCCTAACATTTACTCACGATGGTTCTGCTAATAATCAGACCGAATATACTGTTAATTTCCCAGAAGAAACCGAATACGATATCCTTATTGTTGGCGGGGGTGGTGGTGGTGGTTCAGATAATTCTGGTGGTGGTGGTGCAGGTGGTTTAGTATTTTTAGAAAATGAAAAAATTAATGGTAATATTATTGTCAAAGTAGGAAATGGTGGAATTGGTGGGTCAATCGTCTCTCAGGTTAGAGGATACAATGGTAATAGTAGTTCTTTAAATAATTTTGAAGCATTGGGTGGTGGAGGAGGTGGAGTGGGAAATGGTGATAACACTGGATATGATGGTGGAAGTGGTGGTGGAGGTGCAGGTGAATCAGACCCAGGAACTGGTGGAAATGAATTACAAACTACTCACGCAACAATTGGATTTGGAAATAATGGAGGAAATGGAGGCTCTGGAAGTGATAGAGGAGGTGGTGGTGGTGGAGGTGCAGGAACTATTGGTGGAAATGCTGGAGCTATCGCCCACAATAGTGAATATGGTGGTCCAGGTGGAGATGGTTTATATATACTTAATTCTAAAAATTTTAAAACTCATTTTAATATTACTGATACAAGTGTTGGAGAACATAAAAACGGATATGTTTATTTTGCAGGTGGTGGAGGTGGAGGAAATAAAAATTCTCGAAATGCTATGGATGCAACAGATGGTTCTGGTAAATCAAATCGTGGTGGTTGGGGTGGTGGAGGTGCTGGTGGATTGGATAATAGTTCTAATCATGGATCAGACGGATTACCTAATACAGGAGGGGGTGGCGGTGGATCTCATTGGAATGGTAGTACAACAAAAGGTGGCAACGGTGGTTCAGGCATAGTAATAATTCGTTATTATACAAAATACATAAGACAGCATCCTGCGTATGACGCTCAATGGACTTATCATTCTACTAATCCTAATGTACATCATTACGGTAACGTGGGTATAGGAACGTTGGCGAGCGAAACTAATAAATTAACAATAAAGGGGGATATGAACATGATTGGAAATTATAAACAAAATGATGTTAATTTGGGCAACTGGTATTCAAGTGACAATATCCATAACATTCATAGACTGACAGGTAATGTAGGGATAGGTACGACGGATCCTCAATACAGTGTTGATACATCGGGTGTATTATATGCAAGCCATGGAGGATTTACAGGAGGTACTTCAACAAATTGGGCTACTAGTAGTGACGAAAGAATAAAAGATAATATAACGTCGGCGTCAAATGAGACTTGTTATGAAAACGTTAAGAATATTAATTTATACAAATTTAATTATAAAGAACAATTCGCCAATAATAAAAATGAAACACAATATGGTTTTATAGCACAAGAAGTTCAAAAGTATTATCCGAAAGCCGTAAAATATGAAAAAATAAAAGTTAAAGACGATACTTATGAAAACTTTTTAACTATTAACCAAACACAGCTAAACTATACTCTATTCGGAGCCGTAAAACATCTTCAACTGGAATTAGAAAACATAAAAGTCAAACTTGGAATGACTGTTCCTGTCACCGAGGAGCCTGTCACAGAGGAGACGAATACCACCGAGGAGCCTGTTGTGGAGGAGACAAATACCACCGAGGAACCTGTTGTGGAGGAGACAAATACCACAGAGGAGCCTGTTGCTGAGGAGACAAATACCACAGAGGAACCTGTTGCGGAGGAGACAAATACCACAGAGGAACCTGTCACAGAGGAGACGAATACCACAGAGGAACCTGTTGTTGAGGAGACGAATACCACAGAGGAACCTGTTGCGGAGGAGACAAATACTACTTAATTAAATGAAATGCCATTGACTAATTTTTTTTATATAAATATTTATACTAATTTATATATAGAGTAATAACAAATATATGCCTGTTATATTAGATTCGAGTGAAATAAAAGTAATTGACGGTGATAAAAACTTTACAATAGAAACGGTAAAATCAAATGTGATAGTAAACCAAGATACGGAAATTAATGAACCCACAATAACACCACCGGATGTATATGTGGTAAAAACGGCTCCTATTACAGAAGATTATCCTGTATTAGAAGCTGATGCTACTAATTTAGTTGCGTGGTATAAGTTTGATGATGATTTAACCAATAGTGTTGTTGGTAGTAGTATAGGAACATTAACAACCACTAATATACCTGCAACGTTTATAAATACAGTTGGTAATTTTAAGTTTGGACAATCTGCATTAATTAATAATACAACTTTAACCATTCCCAATTTTCATTTTAGTAATTTATTAGCTGGTTCAACAAAAAGTTTTACTGTATCATTTTGGTTTAAAGCAAATAGTATAACAGGCACATGGAATATATTATTTGATGCATCAAGATATGCAACAAGTAGTGATAGAGCTGGTATTAGAATTTATATTAATATTAAAAGCACTACAAATGAACTTCTTATAATTGGTTATAATGGTAGTGGATCATCAA
>ENA-OWPI01003761-OWPI01003761.1-marine-metagenome-genome-assembly--contig:-NODE-3761-length-12620-cov-10.420394_pt1 | contig 12620 bp, 9 predicted proteins | sample MGYA00238138_ERZ651775 | MGnify/ENA primary metagenome ERZ651775 (study PRJEB26906, sample SAMN06265043) | marine metagenome | isolation source: Helgoland LTER site | place: Germany:Helgoland, sampling...
CATTCTTTTGCTAATAAGCAGTACCTCCATAGGACATAATCTTTATCAACCCCCATTCCTCCATGCAAGTGTTGGGCAGAATAACTAATTTTATGACAGGTATTACCAGCCCAAATCTTAGATACCAAGGCATCATTTTCACAATCAAGGTTAGTGTTTAAGTTTATAGAAGCCTGCTGATTAACAAGTCTTAGGCATTCAAGCTCTATAAAACAATCTGCAGCTCTATGCGATACAGCTTGGAATGTCCCGATCACCCTTCCAAATTGCTCTCTCTCAGATGTATATCCGGCTACTAAAGATGTCATCTTTTCAGTAACGCCTAGTGCAATATAGCTTCTCATTACCATGTTTATTTGAATGAGGTACCTCAAAGCCTCTAAACCCCGTCCTGGCTCATGAATAATAGATTCTCTGCTTACTTTTATTGAATCTAGCTCTACTTTAAAAAGAGGAGAGTTGGCCGTACTAGATAACTCTGTTAATTGAACTTTATCTGATTCAACGAGCACCAATAGAACGCCTTCACTTGAATTAACTGAAATAAGAATACTTTTAGCCATTGATGATATTTCAGATAAATATTTAGTTCCTGAAATTATCAGCTGATCATTTTCTATTTTAGCTGTGGTAATTGGATTTTCAGGATCTTGGTTAGAGGGCTCTAAAATTGCTGAGGTGTAAATTTCACCCGCAATGATTGAGCCGAGTATATCTTTGCAAGATTTCTCATTGCCAAATTTCTGAATTGTTTGAGCTACATCTACCAAGCAGCCGCTTAAACTCAATGGCGCTGCATGATATCCCAGTTGCTCAAATAATATACCCAGATCATAGAGATCTTCTCCACTGCCGCCATATTTTTCATTTAGGCCTAATCCTAAATACCCATTGCTAGACAATAAAGACAGTAAATTTTCATCATGTTTGAAGTTTGAATCATATTCTTTGAGGCATTCTTGCGAGCAATGCTCCCTGAGAATCTTATCCAATGAAGCTCTGACTTCAGTTTGATGTGATTGCTCAGAAAAATCCATTAGCGTGTCCTTGGCATTAACAATCCAGCCATTGCAATAATATCTCGCTGGACTTCATTGGTTCCACCGCCAAACGTTAGAATTGAAGCAGTTCTGTACATGCGTTCGAGTCTCGCATTTAAGATTGTTAAATCAGAGTCATTTTTTAGAATGCTAAGTTCACCCATGATTTCCATTAAGAGTCTGTAAGCCTCAATAAAAAATTCAGATCCATAGACCTTTGCAACAGATGCCTCAGCCATGTTCAATTGATCTGATTCCATGATCCAAGTTTGTTTCCAGCAAATCAATTTTAAAGCTTCAATGCCTGAATGAACTTTAGCAAAGTTATGTTTAACCCATGACAGATCACTTAAACATTGATCATTATTAATTTTTGTAGATTGAGCAGTTTTTAAGACATCCTTATAAAGTTCTTCTACGGGCCCATGATTAACAAGCGCAAGGCGTTCTAAGTTAAGCTGACTTGTTATTAATGACCAGCCTTGGTTGAGATCTCCAACAAGGTGAGTTTCTGGCACATGAATATTGTCATAAAATGTTGCATTGGTTCGGACATCTCCCAAGGTGTTTATTGCAGACATGGAAAATCCAGGATCATTGGTTGGAACAATGAACATAGAGATGCCTTTATGATTTTTGGCTTCAAAATCAGTCCTTGTTGCTAACCAAATATAGTCAGAGAAATTAGCTAAACTTGTCCACATCTTCTGGCCATTGATAAGATATCCATCTGCTTGTTTAATAGCTTTGGTTTGCAGTGATGCTAAGTCAGTCCCTGAATTTGGTTCTGAGTAACCAATTCCAAAAATCAATTCACCTTTAAGAATCTTGGTTGCAATTTCTTCCTTTGCCCATTCAGAGCCATGTTCTGCAATCATAGGACCAACAGATTCAGTCGTTAAAAAGGGGAAGGGGAAGCCAGTTCTCATGACTGTCTCTACAAAGATGTATTGCTCAATTGAGCTCAACTCCTTGCCGCCAAATTCTTTTTTCCAGCTTAAGCCTATCCATCCATCAGAACCCATGGTTCTCATGGCCTTCTTAAATTCAGGCCCACCACCTTCGAAATATTCTGGTTGATTCAGCTCTGATTTGAGAGCAGGGGTAATTAAGTTTTCAAAATATTCTTGAAGCTCAGTTTGGAGTTTTATTTGCTTTTGGTTTAACTGTATTAACATTTCAAATCTTAGTATCTCATCTCCATTTCTCAAGGCAATATCTTAGTGTATTATTTAGCTATGGCTAGCTACTCACGAACAATGGACTTTCTTCACAAAAAGCTCCTGCAAGCCACCTCAAAAGATCAAGAGGATAAGATAGTTGACTGGATGCTTGCTGAGGCAAAGCTAAAGCAGACTGCACAAAAGAATAGTCAAAATATCACTTCAAATAAAAATAAATCAAATAATAAAATTTAGAATTTTACTATTTCAGCAATGCAATAACTTCTAAGTGTTGCGTATTAGCAAATTGATCAAAAATAGCAATCGCTTCAATATTTCTCTCTACTTTTACTACGTCTCTTAGAAATGTTTCTGGGTTACAAGAAATATAAATCATATTTTTAAATTTTTTTGATAGAGTAATTGTCTCATCGCTTAATCCAGCTCGAGGTGGATCCACTAAAATATGACTAAATTGATAGGATTGCATATCAATATTTTCTAATCTTCTGAATGGTCGTTCATTGGCAAGCGCAGATGCTGTTTCATCGTCTGAGAGCCTTGCAGTTTCAACATTAGAAAGGTTATTTAATTTTATGGATTCTTTTAGCAGTCTAATTGAATGTCTATTATTTTCTGTTGCAAAAACTTTATTAAATTTAGATGCCAAGGGTAGAGTGAAGCCTCCACAGCCACAATATAGCTCTAATAAATCCTTGGCGCCCTCAAGTTGCTTGGTAATAAATGAGACCATGAAAGAGTAAAGATAGAAATTAGGTTGAAAAAAAACTAAATCATTTTGTAAGATCTTGAAACTAGAGTTGGCGTAATTGCAGATAACCTCGAGATCTTCTCCACCAATTAACACTTTTTGTTTTTTACTTCTTCCAATTAGAGATAGGTTTTTATAATTATCTTGAATTTTTTTTGCAGCTTGCATCCAATCTTTTTGAAGTGGTTTATGGTAAATCAGTGTGGCTAAAACTCTTGTTCCTGAGGTTCTAAAATTTATTTGAAACAATTTCTTTTGCATTAACTCAGAATCATTAATTCTAGATAGCAAATTAGGCATTAGCTGCTGAATACATGGATGAGGAATCGATGATCTATCCATATATTTCTTCTTCTCATCTTCTACCATTGTGTAGCAATGATTGCTGAAACCAAACTCAGCTCTTGCTCTATAGCCAGTTGCTGGTGATAAATAAATCTCAGGCTTAATTTCTGTGTAGTTGCTTAGTTCGTGACAGAATTTGGCCAGCTTATTCATATCAAATTAATTGCGAGTATAATAAAGGCAATAAAAACTACATTTAAGGTTAGAAATAGAATAATAAATTTAGGAATGCTGAAATTGTTAAGATCATCTTCAAGATCTCTCGACGAACGCACACCCATTAACGAAGCTAGTATTCTTTTAAACCACATATTATGACAAGCAAGATTATCACAATAACAAATACTGCCGAAGATTATCTAGCCAAGTTAATCGAAGATAAGAATGAGCCTGGTACTGCTGTCAGGGTTTTTATTTCTGACCCAGGCACACCCAATGCAGAAACTTGTTTAGCTTACTGCAAACCTGATGAATTAGTTCCCTCAGATACTTTAATTTCATTGCCTAAACTTTCAGTATATGTGGAAGAAAGAAGTATTCCTTTCCTGGTAGATGCTGAAGTTAACTATGATGTAGATAATTTTGGCGGCCAGCTTACCATCAAAGCTCCAAATGCAAGACTGCCTAATATATCACCCGATAGCCCTATAGAAGATAGGGTTAATTATGTAATTTATAACGAAATCAATCCTATGCTTGAATCTCACGGTGGTGTGGTGAGTCTCATGGAAATAACAGACGATATGTATGCCATTCTTCAATTTGGAGGGGGGTGTCAGGGTTGCGGAATGGTTGACGTGACATTGAAAGATGGCATAGAAAAAACTCTTTTAGAAACACTGCCAGAACTGGCTGGTGTTAAAGATATGACAGACCATAGCCTAGATGAAAATGCTTTTTATAAGGATGAATCGTAAACTGAAATAATGACACCTATCTTTGGGTGGTCAAAATAGTGAGCTTCATTTTTAAAAATTCTCCTTTCTTCACTCAGTAAATATTTTACTTCACCGAGTTTTACAACCGCGGATGAATCTGCTCTAGTCTCAGTTATTTCAGGCTCAATTTTAAATATTTCATCTGAGTTTATTATTTCGGAGCCTATCTCGATTTCATGCTTTTTAACATTATCTGGAATGGATCTTTTTAGAGCATCAAATCTTATTTCTTTGATCAACTCTTGATTATTCTCTGGCTTCAAATTGCCTTCAAGATAAGCAATCACATCAAGATGCAAATACCTGCTTTGGTAAAGCTTAATTAAAAATCCATTATTGCCAAATATTTCATACACAAAGGGAGAGCTATCCTCACTCAAAGCAGGTTGGAGCCAAGATGCTTTATGAAGGATTCGATATTCTTTTCTTCGATCAAGGCGTCGATAAATATTATTGAGCTGATTAAGGCTTTGTTGTTTCTCATACCATTTTGTTTCATCTATTTTTTTTGATGATGGTGGGGGATCAGAGTCTTCAATTGTTCGCTCATCTATCATTTGATCGATTGTTTGCTGATCTACTAAAAAGCCAGGATGATCGTGGTTAAAAGATTGTGAAATTATTTCTTCATTAACAACAATTTTAGGTTTGTCCAATAATGCTATAGTTTTGATGTCTATTAGGTTTAAATTTTTTGGTTCAAGCTTTTCATTGCCGATTATTTCAAGTTGCTCAAAAACGATCACCTCGATCATATATTCTTTATCATTCTCACTGTAAGCAAAAGAGCTCAAGCCATACATAAATAAAGTTGCAAGCAATTTAAATGAGTTCATTCAGGAGCCCAGCAACAGCGATTCTTTTATTATTTGTTTCAGAAACATCAAGAGTGATTTTATTTTCTTTATCAAGTTTTATCTTAGCTGATCCAGTTTGAATCAATCCAATTAATTTTTTATAAACTTGATCTGTTAAATTATCATTAAATGTAATCATTGCATTCTCTAGATTCGAATAGATTTTTTTAATACCTACTTTATTTGCAAGTATTCTTAGTTTTGAACTTTCAATGAGATTTAATAAATCTTCATTTGGTTTACCGCAACGATCTTTGAGCGCTTCAAGAATTTTATTAATTTCTTCATCGCTTTTAGCATCATTCAAAGATCTATAAATTTTTAATCTTTCATTTGCAACTGGTAAATAAGTATCCGGAATTAAAGCTCGATCATTAAAGTTAATTTCAGTGTCTAATATCTTTTCTTGTTCATGACCCTTAAGATCACTAACTGCATTTTTTAACATTGAGAGATACATGCTCAGACCAATAGCTTCTATATGACCGCTTTGTTTTACACCCAGAAAATCTCCAGCACCTCTAATTTCCAAATCCTCTTGAGCAATAAAGTAGCCAGATCCAAGATCGGAATATTTAACCAAAGAATCTAGTTTTGCTTTAGGTGCTTTTTTAAGGTCTGGAGTTGGAATTAATAAATAACAGTACGCTTGTCGCATAGATCTTCCAACTCGACCTCTCAATTGATGTAACTGTGATAGACCAAAATTATGAGCATCAATCACAATCATTGTATTTGCATTTGGGATATCTAACCCCATTTCAACTATTGTTGTGCAAATAAGAATATCTATTGAATTAGAATTAAACCCATTCATTGTATTTGTAATGTCTTTTTTTGATAATTTTCCGTGAGCAATATCAATATTTGCCTCTGGTACTAAATTTTTAATTTGAGTCTTTAGGCCGTCCATTTTTGATATATCGTTTTGTACCAAAAATACTTGCCCACCTCGAGCTAGCTCTCTATCAATTGCATTCTTAATAATTTGCTGATTCTGAGTATTTAAAAAAGTTCTTACACTCAGCCTTTCTAAAGGAGGTGTATATAAATATGAGAAGTCTTTTAATCCTGAATATACGAGATTTAATGTTCTGGGTATTGGTGTAGCCGACATATATAAAATATGCGTTGTTGACTGCCTTGATTTAATTATCTCTTTTTGTTTTATCCCAAAACGATGCTCCTCATCAATTATCAATAGGCCAAGATTTTCAAGAGAAATATCATGATTTAATAATGCATGTGTGCCAATCAAAATATCTATTTTCCCATCTTTAAAATCATCGTATATTTTTGATTTATTTTTTAATGAGGTATGCCTGGTTAAAAGTTCTATATTTACAGGAAAGTTAACAAACCTCTTTGTAAAGCTTTCTAAATGTTGTTTGGCTAAAACAGTGCTAGGCGCAAGAACCATTACTTGTTTTTTTGAATGCACTGCAACAAATGCACCTCGCATTGCGACTTCAGTTTTTCCAAATCCAACATCTCCACATATAACTCTATTCATAGGCTTAATTAGAGCCATATCTTTTAAAATATCCTTAATACAATTAACTTGATCTGCCGTTAGAACATATGGAAAATCTTTATCAAATTCTTGATAAGATTTTTCTTCGCAGATTAACTGATGTGAAGTTGCCACTGAACGTCTAGATTCAATATCAAGTAACTCCGCCGCATGATCTCGAGCCTTAATTTTTGCTTTATCTTTTTTGATTTTCCATTTAGCAGAAGATAGAGAGTCAAGACGGACCCCATGAGATTGTGATACCTGAAACTTGGAAACTAAATAAGCCTGTCTAATCGGAACATATAAAATTTCTTTTTCAAGGTATTCAATTTGAATATATTCTTCTTCGCTTGAATTAGTTTTTAAAAGCTCTAAGCCTTTATAAATACCTACGCCATAATCAATGTGTATAACAAGTTCATCATCATGAAATGGATTTTCAAATTTTTCTATAAGCGAATCTTGATTTGCTGGGGTAGATTCTAGATTCAATATTTCTGAATTCATCACCTCATCCAAATTTAAATGAGCAAACTTTCCATTTTTGCTAATAAATGAACGAACAGGTAAATGTATACAACTAAAAATTCCATTCTGAAGAGCAAATGGAAGAGAGGCAATATTTGTCTTAAATTGCTTGTTGATTTGATCTAATTTAGTTTGCTCAGATGAAGTGATTAGAAGTGTGTCGATTAATCCATTTACTTGTTTTTCTATGAGTTCTTTTAATTGAATATCTTTTTCTTTGGAATAGTCTATAGCTAGATTTGAATCTGAAAAACTTAATTGATCAGCTGATTTCAAATAAGCTTGCAGATCTTCAATTTCGAAAATATAGTCCTCAGGTTTTAATATAGGCCTAGAGGAGTCAATTGATTCTTCAAGATATCTCTCCTCAACAAAAGCTTGATGAGAGGTTAATATCTGATCTATTTGATGAGATTTAATAAGTTTAAATCCAGAAAAGTAATCCATTAAATTAGAATCACCTAGCTGTATAAGAGGGTTATATATCTCATATCCCTCAGGATATTTTCCCAAAGCCAAGCATTGAAATATTTCACAATGTCTTTCATCATGATTTTGAAAATAATTTCTCCAGGCTTTTTTAAATTTACCGATTGATTCATCATCTAAGCTAACTTCCGAGCCACTAAAGAGTTGGAACTCAGAGATTTTGTTTGTCATATTTTGTGTCAATGGATCAAACTCTCTTATTTCATCAATTTGATCTCCAAAAAAATCAACCCTTACAGGGTTAAGATGAAATCCTGAGTAAAAATCAACAACGCCGCCTCTGACGGCGTATTGATTTATCGCATTAACCTTATCTGTTCGTTCATAATTTAAGGAATCCAAACTTGTTGTTAAATCTTTGATTTTTAACAAGTCGTTGGTTTTAAAGCTTTTTCTAGCAACAAAAAATTTTTTTGACGGTAATTTTTCAAACAGATTAATACAACTGGTAATAATTAAGTTGATATTTGATTTATCAGAATTTAAAAGCTTAATTCTTTTTTGAATGATTGAATCTGCAGTTGAAAATCTATCATATGGAAGTATTTCTCTTTCAGGGTAATATCCAATTTCAGTATCATCTAGAAACAGTTTGAGTTCATTTTTTATCAGTCTAGCCTCTTTATCTGAATTACAAAGGTACAGAATCTTGTGATTGTGTGTTTTTACAGATTGAGCTAGCTCAAATGCTATTGGTTCATGCTGTTTTTCTAACATATCGTGCAGTATAATTTGCGGCTAAAGAATAATCTAAAAACAGGAACACTAACATGGATATAAGCTTTTCAGAACAAGATCTTCAATTTCAAGAAGAAATTAGAGCTGGTTTAAATGGATCAGAATACCCTGCACATGTGAGGGAAAAACGCGAAAAGGGCATAGCGCTTACAAAACAAGATCAGATTGATTTTCATAAATTTATTCATAGCAAGGGTTGGATGGGTTACAACTGGCCTGTTGAATATGGTGGAACCGGTTGGTCTCCTGTTCAAATTTATCTATTTCTCAATGAGCTTGCTTTGGCTCAATGTCCAACAATATTGCCTTTTGGTCTAAGTATGGTTGGCCCCGTTATTTATACATTTGGCAACCAAGAGCAGAAAGATAGATTTTTACCAGATATTCTCGAGTTCAATACATGGTGGTGCCAAGGCTATTCAGAACCAGGTTCAGGCTCTGATTTGGCTTCATTAAAAACTAAAGCTGTCTTAGATGGCGATCACTATATTGTGAATGGCTCTAAAACTTGGACAACTCTTGCTCAACATGCAGATTGGATTTTTTGTTTGGTTAGAACAGAAACCACCCAAAAGAAACAAGAAGGCATCTCTTTTCTTTTAATCGATATGAATACCCCAGGAATAGAAGTTAAACCTATTATCACGATCGATGGAGATCATGAGGTTAACTCAGTTTTCTTTACTGACGTGAAGGTTCCTGCCGATCAATTAATAGGTGAAGAAGGTAAGGGTTGGACTTATGCAAAATTCCTTCTTGCTCACGAAAGATTTGGTATTGCTGGAGTTCCGGTTGTTAAAAATCAATTAGAAAAATTAAAGAATATCACTATTAATCATGATGATTCTGACCTATCTAGAAAAATTGCTGAATTAGAGATTGATCTTGCTGCGTTGGAGTTTACAGAGTTAAGGACTTTGGCAGCTATCGCTGAGGGCGGCCACCCAGGTGCGGAATCCTCAATCTTAAAGATTAGAGGCACAGAAATCCAACAAAGATTGACCGAACTTTTTGTTGAAGCAGCTGGGCAGTACATTCTTCCATATGAAGGTCCCGAGGGTTTTGAGTCTAATAGAACGCCAGCTGGTCCTGACTATGCGAGTCCATCAGTTGCTCAGTATTTAAACTATAGAAAAACTTCAATCTATGGTGGAAGTAATGAGATTCAAAAAAATATTATTGCTAAAGCTATACTGGGAGTTTAAAGATGAATTTAAATTATTCTGATGAGCAGAACATGCTGCGTGAGCAAGTTCTTAAGTTTTGTGAAACTAACTATGATTTCATTGATAGAGAAAAAATATTAGATTCTGACTCTGGTTATAGCGAAGATAATTGGAAACAGTTTGCTGAGCTTGGCTGGTTAGCAGTTCCATTCAAGGAAGATAATGGTGGTTTTAATTTTGGACCTATTGAACTTACAGTATTATTTGAAGAATTTGGAAAAGCTCTTGTAGTTGAGCCTTATCTAAGCTCTGTGGTAATGAGCGGTACAATTTTAGAAGGTTCAAATCATCCAGCAAAAGCTTCTATTATCGAAAAAATTATTTCAGGTGAACATCAAGTATCAGTCGCTTATGCCGAACCGAATATTGGGTATAATTTTTTAGATTGTGTAACCGCTTTATCTAAAGATGGAGATATGTTTATTCTTAATGGATCTAAATCGCTAGTATTGAATGGTGGTAATGCAGATCAATTTATAGTTCTTGCAACTCATGATAATTCTCCTGCATTAATTATTATTGATGCAGATGTTGAGGGTCTATCTGTTCAAAGCTTCAAAACCTTAGATGGACAGACTTGCGGTGAATTATCTTTTGAAAATGTTTCATTGAATTCTGAGTCAATCTTGGCTTTAGGTGATGAGGCTGCATCATTGTTTAATCAAATGGTGGATCTTTCTATTTTATGCATAAGCGCAGAAGCTGTAGGTGCAATGACATCCTCCTATATGAAAACTGTCCAATATACAAAAGAACGAGAACAGTTTGCACAACCAATTAGTAATTTTCAGGTTTTGCAGCATCGCATGGTTGATATGTTCATTGAAACTGAGCTAACGAAATCTTTATTAATTAAGGCTACTCTGCAACTTGATTCAGATGACCCTGAGTCTGGAAAGACTATATCAGCTCTTAAAGTTCAAGTTGGTAAAGCTGGAAGATTGGTTGGCCAACACGCAGTCCAACTGCATGGAGGAATGGGTGTCAGTAATGAAATGTCCATTGGTCACTACCTAAAAAGATTCACTGCCATTGATTCAATGTTTGGTAACACGCAACATCATATTAATAAATATCAAGAAAAATAAATAATGACTGATCTCACCAAAAATCCTGATTTGCGTTCTCGCGAAAAAATCGATGATTACTTTGGAGACTGGAAGTGGAGAGAGGGTTTGGCTGAGTTAATGGTCCCTATTGTAGGAAGACTGTATCGTCACGGAGTTCATATCATGATTTATGGACAATCTCTTGTTAATAAATCTCCTATAGATATTATGCATGCCCATAGATTCGTTAGACAAATCGAAGAGAACGAACTAAGTGAGCTAGAGACATATCCATTATTAGAAAGACTGAGTCAAATGGATTTACCTGACTGCGAAGTAGACATAGGCGAGCTTGCAATGAGGTGCACTTTTTTTCAAGATCTTCCAAATAATCCGGACTCAATTGATGATTTTTTACAAGATCAAATACATGTTGACAGTATAGATCTCAAAAGACCCGATCAACCTCAAGATATAGTCCTATATGGCTTTGGTAGGATAGGAAGGTTAATGGCAAGAATGCTTGCACAAACAACAGGTCCTGGAAATTATTTCCGTCTAAAGGGTGTGGTTGTAAGAAGAACCGGTGAAAATGACTTAATCAAACGTGCAAGTTTATTAAGAAGGGATTCCGTGCACGGAAGATTTGATGGAACTATCAGAGTTGATTTAGAGAATGAGCTTTTGGTTATTAACGGCAATCCCGTTAAATTTATATATGCAAATTCACCTTCGGATGTTAATTATTCAGATTTAAATATCAATTCTCCAATTGTGATTGATAATACTGGAATTTGGCGTGATGAAGATACACTATCTCAGCATTTAAACTGCGGTGCATCAAAGGTTATATTAACTGCGCCTGCTAAAGGTGATATTAGAAATATAGTTTTTGGAGTGAATGATTCTGCTTTGCAAGAATCAGATAAGATAATTTCAGCTGCCTCATGTACTACAAATGCCATAGTGCCAGTACTCAAACTTATCAGTGATAACTACGGTATATCTAATGGTCATATTGAAACTGTTCACTCATACACCAATGACCAAAATTTAATTGATAATTTTCATAAAGGTGATAGAAGAGGCAGAAGCGCTCCTCTGAATATGGTTATTACTTCAACAGGTGCTGTTAAAGCAGTTGCCAAAGCAATTCCAGAGCTAAAAGATAAGTTAACAGGAAATGCTACACAAAATAAACAAGCAGGCGTGTGGACTATCAGTGTGGACGCACAAAATATTACTACATTTACCTTTACTCGCGAAGTTAACAACGGAGATCAGGTAAAAGTAACTTTCGATAATAAAATTTACTATTATGAACGTAATGCAACAGGCGGAAGAGCACCTGAATATACTGATGTTAAGGATGTTGATCTAAGCAATGCAGGTGTTACTTGTACGTTTGATGGTAATGACACCCGCTTTTACGCAGACACAATCACGCACACAGGACTTGATACAAATGATGTTTGGATTAAATTCCCAAGAATAAATGCTTTCAGAGATAATATACAAAGATAAATAACTGAAGTACCACGGAGATATTTTAAATGGCCAGCAATATCAATGCAAACAATATAGATGGAACATTTCCTATCGCAGGACAGGATAATGATTCACAAGGGTTCCGAGACAATTTTACAAATACGAAGACAAACTTTAACAATGCCAAAACAGAAATTGAAGATCTACAAAGTAAAGTAGTACTCAAAAGTGCCCTAACGGGTACCAGTCTCTCTAATGCTGGTGCTGGCGCACTAATGACAGACTTTGAACTAAGAGACATGAGTGAGACTCGTGTTAGTAAAGGTACAACTAGTGGTACAGTTACCCTTGCCTACACTGAAGGATCTTATGTAACAGTAACCACAAGCGGAAGTGTTTCACTAGCATTTAGTAGCTTCCCAGCAAGCGGTAAACTTGGCCGTATCCGTTTAGAAATTGATGTTCAAAGTG
>ENA-OWPI01003765-OWPI01003765.1-marine-metagenome-genome-assembly--contig:-NODE-3765-length-12611-cov-3.471278_pt1 | contig 12611 bp, 7 predicted proteins | sample MGYA00238138_ERZ651775 | MGnify/ENA primary metagenome ERZ651775 (study PRJEB26906, sample SAMN06265043) | marine metagenome | isolation source: Helgoland LTER site | place: Germany:Helgoland, sampling...
GCAGCCGAATATTTGATCACTTCGCTGTCGGTCACGCGGCGCAAATCATCGGCCACACCCACCATCGTATAGGCGATCAGGTGCGGCGTATGGCTGGTCACGGCCAAAACCAAATCGTGATGATCGGCATCCATCTTATCAACATTGGACCCCATGCCACGCCAAAGCGCTGACAGCTTGGCCACGACGGCTTCGTCATCACACAAGTCCGGCACAACGATACACCAGCGGTCATCAAACAATTCGGCAAAGCCTGATGTTGGTCCCGAATGTTCGGTCCCGGCCAGTGGATGGGCGGGCACAAAATGCACATTATCGGGTAGATGCGGGGCAATTGCATCGATGACAGCACGCTTGACTGACCCGACATCGCTGACCACTGCCCCTGCCTTAAGGAAGGGTGCAACTTCTTGCGCGACGCTGTCCATAGCCCCTACGGGAACGCAAAGCACAACCAGATCGGCGTCTTTCACAGCCTCAGCTGCGCTATCGTAAATGCAGTCGCATAGGCCGATGTCACGGGCCGTTTCGCGTGTGGCTGCGGATCGCGCATAACCGACGACTTCCCCCGCCAAGCCCGCGCGCTTGATCGCATGGGCCATAGACGACGCGATCAAACCAAGGCCGATCAACGCCACCCGGTCGTAAATCTGTGTCATTTACGCAGCCCTTTAAACTGACCGATGGCATGCACAATCCGGCGGCATGCACTTTCGTCACCGACAGTAATGCGCAGGCACTGCGGGAAGCCATAGTTCTTGGGGTGGCGGACGATAATCCCAGCGGATTTTAACTGCTCATTGCAGGCCAGTGCCTCGTCTTCGGACCCAAAGCGGGCAAGGATAAAGTTGGCTGTTGTTGTATCAGATGGTACGCCCAATTCAGCCAGCGCCGTGGACAACCATTCGCGCCAGCGCGCATTCTCAGACCGGCATTTCGCAAAATATGCGGTGTCGCGTACGGCGGCCTCTGCGGCGGCCAAAGCGGGGGACGACATGTTAAACGGACCACGAATACGGTTCAGCACGTCAATGATGTTTCGCGGACCATACCCCCAACCAACACGCATGCCACCAAGCCCGTAGATCTTGGAAAACGTGCGCGTCATCATGACGTTATCGCGCCCCTCAATCAGCGCGAGCCCAGCATCGTAACCTTCAACAAACTCGTCGTTTATATAACACCTCAATTTCCAACCCGAACCATGTGGTATGTTTACAATTTTTACATTATACCACGTATCGGCAGATAAATCTTTATCCATATGGTATTCTGCCTGGTTAGGTGTAGAACCACCTTCTGTGTACCAAAAACCGTCTACAAATCTTGAACCCGCGACTTGTATGAATTCATTTGAACCCGATATATAATAACCAAGTAGAGTACCTGTCGAAGTAGGTACAGAACCGTCGAAGTATACATCTATTTCTACAGTCCATTCACCCATAAACATGTTTTTACTACCTTTCCACATATTTGAACCATCTACGCCATATAAAACTTCTTCGTGTTGAGCTTTAGGTAAAATATGAGCATAACTTGAACCTATACGAAGTGCGGTATGTCCACCTTTAGTCGCATATTGTGTCGATGCAGCCCCAGCAGTAGTCATCGTGTGTCGAGTAACCAACGCACTATTCGTAGACACGGATGCATTAACTAAACTCGTAGTATTATAATCAATTTGTGTATCATCTATTGTTGGTGCGAGTGTATTATTAAATGACCATTGAATACCTGGTGTATATGTAAGTCCATTTTGATCAATAGTACCCACAACATTACTATCTAACGCGAACGCACTCGACCCTTTCATTTCCGCCGTATACGTCCCTGCACTTTCTATGTATATGTTCGTTGCCGATCCTATATCGTACGTCGTCGTCGATTCGGCACCCGTAGGTAACGCGTGGAGTTTGGACGTTGGGTTCGTTATACCCGAAAGACTCAGTTTATTGTACGTGTCGAAACTTATGAAATCGGGGATCGCGTTCGTGTGTACGTATACCGACCCGTATTCCGTACCTGCGGTACTATCAGCAGACATGCCTATTATGAGTCGATCTTTTGTATTCTTTGCAATGGCTACACCTGCACCCCAATAATCGTTAACAGCTGGTGATGTTTTGGGATTCGAAAACGTTTTCGTCAGTGACCATGACCCACCCGATTTATTCCATAAAAACGCGCGTCCGAAATTATTACCATCGGTATCGTTAGTCGAGTCACCTACAAGTACCATGTTTCCATCGTAACTTATAGAAAGACCGTTACGTGAATAATAAGAAGCCATTGATAATATACTTTGTGAGAGTGTCCATGACGTCCCCGATTGGCGTTCGTAAATACCCGCCTCGGTTGCTGGATCTGCATTCACAATAAGGGTAGTACCATCCGAGTCCATACGTATTTTAGCGGGCCAAGATGTATAACTCGTATCTATAACTGATGTTAACGACCCCCAACTGCCCCCGACGTAATTACCTTCAAAAATTTCACCGGTAGTTTCTTTACCCGTTACAATACGCGTTCCCGCACCGTTTATTGCAACGCCATAACCACCAAAACCATTTCCCCAATTTTTTGTTTCGGACCACGTACCATCTCCCGCGCGTGACCATATTTGCGTACCATAGGCTCTACTACCAAAAACTATAACTGTACCGGCTTTGTTCATATCCATATCACCTTCACCAATAATGGTACCATTTATAGTTGCAGTTGGTGTCGTAGGCCACGCCCCACTTGCATAATCGTAAATATATGACTTGTTATTTGGATAATGACGCTACTACTAGTAAGTCTGGAGAATTATTTGCAGATCTAGTTTCGGATACTTCTACTGTTAGAAACGTATTTGATATGAGTATTAATATTGGGGGTGAAACAGCTGCAACTCCCAGGATTGAATTCTCGTTGCCGACGGCGCATTTAGAAATTCCTACTATTAACGTAGAAGATTTGCTTACTCTTGAAATTAACTTCCACGGTCAAGTTGCTTCTGGTAACGTTGATAATACCGATGAAGCCACTATCATCTATAAAGCATAAGCATAGTAAAAAATAATTCTTGACAAAATACTATTTGTTAGATATAATTATGAGAATTGGGGGGAAAATAATCCCCCCGTTTTTCTCTATAAGGAGATTGTCAAGGAGATCCTAAGTGAGTTTTGAATTTATAAGAGAAGGCCGAGTATGGCTGGAGTATCCAACTAATACTTTTTACCTTCTTCATACAATGAAAGATGTCACTTTCTCCCAAACCTTTCAACAAGAAGGCGTCGCAAAAAGAACTTTGCATAGCCCGAATAATTTGTTTGAAGGTTCCGTCATCAATAGAGCAAATCCAGCAGACTTCTCTTTCACTTTGTATATGATGGATGAAGCCTCGCTATATCAGCATAAGCCTCTGGATTTATTATTAGATTACAACGGAAATAGTTTAAACACTTTTAATCTTTATTTTGTATACCAGAACAAAAGTCCTGACGTTTACTATAAGATAGAAAATGCAGTTTTTACTAGTGGAACTTTCAATATTCCAAGAGCTGGAATAATGACAGTGCCTCTTTCCGGACAAGGAACTAAGCTTACAAGAAACGAAGGAACCTTTAATCCTTCCATTGTAGGTTATGATACTACACCAAGTTTCGCAGTATCAAAAGAGTTCATTGTATCCGTTCAAGGAAGTGATTTAGATAATATTCAGGGAGCATCCCTAGAGCTACAAAACGATATATCTTGGACAAAGAATGATACTATTCATCGTACTCAAGATGTAACAGATGCCTCCAATACAATATACCCAAACTCCTTCACTTTAGAAGGAAGAACTTTGGGTGGAAGTATTACTCAATATATTGATAATACTAATACTGAGTCTATTAATAACTTACTAACTTGGAGTGAAAATGCTTCTGTACGTATTCGTGCTGGATTTTCAGCAGCTGATTTGCAGTTAGATATAAATATGCCAAACGCTTGTTCTTTTACGAATAGACCAGTCTTTGGTGAAGTTTTTTCTCAAAACTATGATTTTCGTCTAACTAGCAACCCAGTCAATTTAAACACTTATTTTACTTATTAGGAATTATATGAAATTAAAAGATTTAATGGTAGACACAAAGTCAGCCTGGATGGATTTTCCCGGCTGTCCTGGTTTTGAAGTAGAGGTATGTAATTTAGCAAGAAAAGAATTATTAGCTTTACGAAAAAGATGTATTAGTCAAAAGTTTGACAGAAAAACTCGTCAAATGGTAGAAGAGTTAGACGATGAAAAGTTTGTTGTAGAGTTCGCTAAAGCGACTATTAAAAACTGGAAAGGACTAAAACTAAAATACTTAGAAGATTTAATTTTAGTAGACTTGAAAAATCAAGACGAAAACCAAGAATTAGAATATGACTTAGAGCAGGCGCAAGTACTAATTCAAAACTCAACGGAATTCGATAATTGGATAAACGAGGTTGTCTTTGACCTTGCCAACTTTCGCCGAGACCGAGAAGGAGATGTTGTGGGAGAGGTTGGAGCTGTGGCAGAAGAATAATAATGTTGGCATGACCAAGGAAAGATACTTGGAAATGGAAGAACAGTTAGGAAGGACTCCTAGTATAGAAAAATGTCCTCCAGGTATAGAAGACTTCCCAGAGATTTTTATAGATACACTAAATATTTTTAATTCTCTGGGAGATAGAGTATACCCAGAAATAGGTTATATAGGGAAAGATTACACTAATTTACCTATATTAATAAAACTATATAAAATTGATAATATAGATCTATGTATAGAACTATTATCGAGATTCGACTCAGACGCAATTAAGCTTTCTCAAGACAGGCTTAAGCGAGAATACGAGAAGATAAAGAGAAAACACTAGTGGCTAATAGCGTAGTTTTAGAAGTAATACTTGAGGGTAAAAACCTAAAGGTTGTGCAAAGAGAGGTTGATAATGTCACTGGGGCAGTCAATGATAATACTGCTGCACAGAACAAAAACACTTCCTCCACTAGACAAGGCACCCAGGCAAAAGGTGCCTATAATAAACAAGAGAAGGGTGTTGGCCAACTAACCTCTAATACTACTAAAGCATTCTCGAAGCAGGCTCAAGGAATCTCCGGAGGACTTGTACCTGCGTATGCTGTTTTAGCTTCTAACATTTTCGCAATCGGCGCAGCCTTTCTCGCTCTAAAAAATAACGCTCAAATTGAGCAGCTTACTCAAGGCCTTACACAATTAGGTAAGGCTTCGGGCTTAGCTATGGGTCAATTATCCGCAGGTTTAAGGGAAGCCACCGGCAGCGCTATAAGCTTAGAAGAATCAATGAGATCTGTAGCACTTATTACGAGTGCAGGACTAGATCCCTCAGCTATTACTAGATTCGGTAAGGTGGCCAAAGATGCAAGTATTGCTCTGGGTAGAGACCTCGGGGATTCTATGAATCGTTTAACTCGTGGTATTACTAAGCTAGAACCAGAATTATTGGATGAATTAGGTATTATGGTCCGTCTAGATGAAGCCACGGAAAACTACGCTTCTCAATTAGGAAAATCTGCTAGTAGTCTTACTAACTTCGAAAAGCGTCAGGGATTTATGAACGCCGTTCTAGCGGAAGGCGAAAGAAAGTTCGGTGCATTAGGGGACTCAGTTACTATCAACCCATATGATCAACTCTCTGCCGCTTTTTCTAATTTATCAAAAATAGTAATTTCTTTCGTGTCTGGGCCTATAGGCGTTTTAGCTAAGTTTTTGGCGTCTTCCCCCACAGGACTTCTCACTGTGTTAACCTTATTCGGAGCTACGGTAATAAAAACCATAGCACCAAGTCTAGGTGATTTAACTAAACGTGCGGAGGACTTTGCGGAAAAATCTGCTGAAATGGCCACGCAAAGTGCTAAAAGTATAGTAGGCATGGAAGGAGCTTCTGATACCGTAAAAAAATATCAAAAAGATCTAGAAAACGGAGCTGCGACCGAAGATTCATTTAAGTCTGCAATGAGGGGCAGTACCGCCTCTATAAGAAAAAGAAAAGCAGCGCTAGTCGAAGCTCAAGAAGCGCAAAAAAAGACTTTTGCTGCTTCAGGAAAATTCGCAATAAATTTAGGTATAGAAACCGATGCAGTAAGAACTGCAAGGTTAGCTTTAAAAGAAAAGCAATTGGTACACAATGAACTAATAAAAACTCAGCACTTGGAGGAACTACAAAAGAAAAGAAACCTTGAAGCTGAAATAGTAGCTACTATTACAACCGGAAGGTTGAGCGCCGGCATGAAAGCAGCCACAGCCAATATACTAGAGCGAATAGCAGCTACAAGAGCTGCTGCAGCACAAACAGCAGGATTAGCTACTGTAGAAGTTATAGCCACAGGTACTACCGCTGCTCTAGGCGCTGCAGCAACTTTTACTGGAGCAGCACTAGCTCGAATAGCTCCTTGGGTCACCGCAATAATGATAGCTTTTTCTATTTTAGCTCCTGTAGTTAGCTACATAATGGATTTATTTACTTCTGACGCGCAAGAACGCTTCAATAAAAAACAAGAAGAAATGCATGAACTTTTAAAAGAATCTGCAGTAAACCTAAAAGAAGTGGATAAAGCCCTGGCGGGGCAACAATCTAGTATAAGAGGTACTGGAGCAACTTATTTATCTTTAAACAATATATTAAATACTTATATAGGTAAGTTAAAAGAAATAGAAGCTGCCGAAGTCGGAAACAGCAAAAAAGGACAGTTGGAGTCAATAAGAGAACTACTTTCCGGCAGTAAAGCACTTAATGATGCGTTTTTAGCTGGATCTAAAGATGGAAAAAGCTTTGATGACATGTTAAAAGATAAGAACATAACAGAAACTGAGGCGGTAGAAAGAGCCAAACAGATTCTTACCTCTATAAAAAAGAATACTACAGCTTTAGCAGGTCTAGATGCTGCATCAAAAGAGTCTAATAAAACTTTTTCTGATTTTATGTTAAAAGGTAAAGTTAGTACTTATATAGATGATGTTGCGGATAGTTTCATTGAAATGCAAAAATCGGTAGATGGGGCTACCGATAAATTGGCCGCTGGAAGAGTTATTTTGGAAAATCTTAGCGCTAAACAATTAAACTTCTACGGAATAGACCCTAATCTTAAAACCCAGCTACAAGACAACGCCAAGCTAATAGAAGAGACTCAACAAAAAATAACAGAGAAAGTAGCCCAAGAAGAGCAAGCAAGAATAAAGGGAGGAGCTCACGGCGTAAGAAGGCATAGAGAAGAGGTGGCGGCTTTAGAGGCAGAGCTACAAGGTCTTGTAAATATACAAAATACTATGGGGGACGGAGTAGCTGAAATCTTCAAAGTAGAGGGGGAAAAAGTAAAAGTTCTTCAATTTGAAGCAATTACTCGTAAAACCACTCTTGCAGGGCTTAAACAGCAATTATCTCTTTCAAGAGCAGTTAAAGGAGAAAGTCTCTCCCGATTAACTGAAGAATTGGCCCTAGAAGGGGAAATACGAAAAGAAACCATAAAAAATATTCAAGTTAGGGCAGGGCTTGTTGAGAAAAAGATAGCCTTAGCAGAAACCGATGATGAAAGATTAGCTGCACAAAATGAGATGAATCAATTAACTCAGGAAATGGCAGCAATAATGAAAGAAGGTTTGACTGCCACCGCTGAACAATTGTTTCTTTTGGAAGAGAAAAAACTGAAAGTGATACAACAACAACAGAAATTTACTAAGATGGGTCTTGATGTACAACAGAAAAGCATCGGTTTAGATAATGCTGCTTTAGATATAGCTATAAGACAAAAAAGAATAGATGCCGCAACAGAAAGTGAGGCAGCAGGAAGAGGATTTGTAGTTAGTGCTGTTCAGGAAGAAGATATACAAAAAAGTATTGCAGAGGATAGAAAAACAGCTTTAGAGGCAGAAGAAGGTATTAAAGCTCAAATGATTAACATGGAGTACGCTCTTCTCAAACAAAAACTCCATGTTGCTGCAATTGAAGCTCAAACTATTAATGCTTCATTAAAAAAGGATGATCCTGATAGAATAGACTTAACCGCTATTAGAACCGCTCAAGGTCAAATAGAAAGTATGCAGAAAAGAGCTTTAGAAAATAACGAAGCGTCTTACTCAGCCGCTCGGGCGGAAGTAGACCTAGAGTCGGCTAAGAGAACTAAAGCAGCTGACACTGAGCGTGCCCTACAAGCTAGTCAAGATGCTTTAGCCTTGGGAGAATTCAAAAATTCCATCGCACAAAGAGGTTTTGACTTAGAAGGAAAGGCTAATGAAGTAGCAAAATCTTCTATGGATTCTAAAAGAAAACTCCTAGAACAAGAGGCTAAACTTCGAAATCTTACAGACCCAAATATTCGTGAAGCTAGATTAACTGCACAGAATGTCGCAGATATTGAAAAAGAAATGTATGCTCAAAAAATTCTTAATTTAACTAACGAGGCTGCTTTAAAAACGAAAATGATTGAAGCGGAATATGATCTTCTCCTTCTTAAGAATAAGTTGGCTAAAGAAGAAGCACTAATAAAAGTAAGAGAGATAAATGCTCAACTAGCCGCTCAGAATAAACCGCCTATACCAGAATCTACGATTACTTCCGCTTTTGACGTTATAGAAACTCAGATAGGTAAAGTAAGAACTGCCGCTACAGGAGCTATTGCAGAAGGACTCGCTGCAAGCGTAGCGGAAGCCAATACAACTCTAGCCACTATAGGCCAGAAAGGTAGTGACGCGGGTACTGGTTTTACTGTGCCAAGAACTAACATGGAAAAAGCTGCAGCGGAATCTTCAGGAGTTCTACAAGATGAGGACGCTTCCGCTTCAGACAAATTCGGGGCCATGACAAATATAGCTTCTGGGTTTGCAGCAGACTTAGCCGCTATAAGTCCAGAGGGCGAGTTAATACAAGCCGTAGTGGCGGGAGCTGATGCGGTGGCGGGAGCTTGGAGTAACGTAAGTGCTGTTTTTTCCAAGGTAGGAGAAGATGGCTTAGCATCCGCAACTGCAATGGAAAAAGGAGCCGCAATAACAGCCGCAGCGGGAGCCGCTATCGCAGCAGTAGGTAGTATGTTAGCTGCTAAAAGCGCCGAGAAGATAAAAGCTATAGACCAAGAAATTGCAGCCGAGCAGAAAAGAGATGGAAAATCCGCCGCAAGCATGGCTAAGATAAAAGCTCTCGAAGCTAAAAAAGAAAAAGAGAAGAAAAAAGCTTTTGAAGTAGACAAGAAAATGAAGATGGCACAGATATTAATGTCTACAGCTACTGCTGTTATTCAGTCTTTCACCAATGCAGGAGGATTCCCTCTAGGCATGCCTATGGCGATAGCCATGGGAGCTATAGGTGCTATGCAATTAGCGACAGTAGCCAGCACTAGCTACTCTGGAGGAGGCTCTTCCGGAGGTAGTAGCCTGCCCGCCTCTGTGAGCGTAGGAGAAAGATCAAACTCTGTAGATGTATCACAGAAAGCTTCAGGATCAGAACTCGCAGGACTCCGTGGAGGAAATACTGCAAATATAGGAGGGATGCCTCCTACTCCAGCTTTCATGGGAGCTAAATATCGTGCCGCTGGCGGACCAACCGCCGGATACGTTGTCGGAGAGCAAGGTCCAGAATTATTTGTTCCAGAAACTTCAGGAAGAGTTGTTCCTAATGATGAAATGCGTAACTCTCAACCTCTCAATGTTAACTTTACTATTCAAGCAATCGATTCTTCTAATTTCACAGACGCCCTAACAACTCAGCGTGGAAATATTATAGGCATGATTCGAGAAGCCGCCAATACCTATGGAGAAACTTTTTTAGAGTCCGTAAACGACACAGCAATCACAACAGGAAACGGTAAAATCTAATGGCATACATGGACATACTCCCAGACCCAGATAGAAAGATAATGAACTCTGGAAAACAAAATGATGTATCGGGCACTGCAGGGCCAGGCTTCGCTTCCGTAAAGTTTTCTTCGAATCAACCTACTATGGTATCTCGAACGAATGGGGGAAGAGTAGTTACTCGATCTCAAGCTACTCAATACTGGGAGATAGATATTAATTATAATCCTCTTACAAGAGACGAGTTTGAACCTGTAAATTCTTTTCTTATGTCAAGACAGGGACAGCTTTCTCCTTTTTATGTAGTGTTACCTCAGTATGCCGTTTCTAGAAATTCTATTTTTGCTACTTATGCGGCTTCGAATACTATTAGCACTGTGGGAGTCACAAACTCAGGAGCCACTAAATTAACTGCTCAGGGATTTAATTCGTCAGATAGTCCTCGTCCCGGAGATATATTCACCGTTTCAGACTCAAATAATTCTAATCATATAAAAGCTTATATGATTACAAGAGTAGAAACAAATGCTGATTACGAAGGTACTCAACCTACTGGTACTCAGAGGATTATTCATTTTAATCCTCCGATGATTTATCAGTCTGTGAATAATACTACTCTAAATTTCACTGCACCCAAAGTCAGAGTAATTTCAAAAAAGAACACTCAAGAATACTCACTCGGAACTAACAATTTATATCAGTTCAGTCTATCTTTAGAAGAGGCATTACCATAAATGGCTAAATTAGACACCAACCCCACTTTAGCAGTACACCTTGAGGAAAATCGTCCTTTTGTATATGCCCATCTCTTAAAGTTCGAAAGACCTCTAAAAGAGTGGACGGATCCAAATGCCACCGTTCTTTACAGCGAAAAATATTCAAGATATATGCACATTACTGATGCCTCTTATTCAATTAATTTTGATGATGGATCTGAGTACTATTCAGGACAAAGTCTTCTCAGTAATGGCGCACAAACCTATTTCCCCAATAAACTAATCAGTGTCAGTTCTGTTCAGGACTCTGCCGAAAGCAAGGTAGCCAATTTTAATATTACTTTAGCTGCTGATGCTCTTGACGCAAGTTTATACTCCCAGACACTTACTTTCTCGCAAGTCAGTTCCGATTATTTTATAGAAGCGGTAGATAGTTTTTCTGCTGCCGGTTTCACTGAGGGAGACGTTATATATTTAAATTCTTCTACAGGTGTTCACAAGTTTAAAAAGTTTGTAATAGCTGCTTTTCTGAATGAGGGCAAAAAGCTGCGTGTTTTAGAAGAAACTTATTCTTTTACGGAAGATACGTGGGCAGAAACAGGAAATACTTACGATATTACTTCATCTAGTACTGAAATAACTGCTTTAACTTTGAATCAGCAATCAGCTAATTTTGTAAATCGTCAAGTATCTATATTCAAAGCTTTTTTCTACGAAGATGAGCCAGATGTATTTATTGGGTCTCCAGTATTAATGTTCAGTGGTATTATTACTTCTGCAAACTACAAGGAAGACCCTGAAAAAAGAGCTACAATTTCCTGGACTTGTAAAAGTCACTGGGGAGATTTTCAGCAAGTCAGGGGAAGAGTGGGCTCTGATGATTTTCATAGAGCTTTAAACTCTTCTGGCAAGCCTCAACCTAATGCTACTATTCGACCTGAGTATGCACAGGATCTAGGATTTCAACATGCTAATAATGCTGTAAACATTATTGGTTTATATACTACTACAGAAACTGAATATAAGCAAGTATGGAGAAATAAGCTTTTAGGTACTAAGAAATTAAAAGAAATAGAAGTAGAAGTAGAAAATGAAGTAGACTTACGTTTTAATTTAAGTGCGAAATACATTCCACTCGTATATGGCGTTCGTAGAATAGAAGGAACTCCCTTTTTCGCAGATACTAACTTAGATGCTTCAAAACTTTATTTAGCAGAAGTATTATCAGAAGGGCCAATACAGAGTATTTTAAATATATATGTAGAGGACCAGCCATTAATATGTATTTCAGAGCAAGATTCGGCGGTTAGATCCAGCGGTTCAGATTCGGTTGACGTAGTGTGCTATGGTAGGGCCGATAGAGGGCAAGTCTTGTTAGGTACTAGCTCTGTATCAACTAATTTTACTATAAGTAGTGGATACAGTCTTAACGGGGGTTCTACTTATGAAGAAGACACTTCAAGGGCAGTAGATGAAGCAGTAGCAGCAGGTTCAGCAGTAACTACCGGTGGCACCTATGTAAAAGTAAGGTCTGCATGGAATGTTCCTAGTCCTGTAACAACAACTGAGGAAGGGCAAAAAGGTATAACACACCAGAAAGGAATTAGGTTGAGTTCTCCTGGGAGCATAGTTATAGATTTCAAATCCGGATTAGCAGACCAAACAGCATCTTCTTCTTTTGCTACTATAGCAAACAATACAGGTTTTAAATTACAATCAGATTATTTTGGACTTAACTCTGGGGCTCAGTATTGGGGAGGAGAGCATAGAGTATTAGATACTGCCTATACTACCAGTGAATTTGCTATTTCCGCAGAACAAACTACTGCACCTTCAATAGATTACGTTATTAAAGGGAAACTTGTTGAAAGTTTCAACTATGATGGAAGTTTCGGACATATAGGTTCTTTGGAAAGTGAAGATAATTTCTCTCTTGGCGATACGGTAAGTATAAAAACTATAGCAGGGGTTGCATTGGCTTCCAATGTTACTGTTATAGATAAGTGGTACTACTTTGATGGGCAAGGAAATCAAAATTATAGGTTTAGGTGGGATCTTACAGCATTACAGGAAC
>ENA-OWPI01003768-OWPI01003768.1-marine-metagenome-genome-assembly--contig:-NODE-3768-length-12596-cov-2.988018_pt1 | contig 12596 bp, 10 predicted proteins | sample MGYA00238138_ERZ651775 | MGnify/ENA primary metagenome ERZ651775 (study PRJEB26906, sample SAMN06265043) | marine metagenome | isolation source: Helgoland LTER site | place: Germany:Helgoland, sampling...
GAACTGTAAGGTGGGTTGGGGTTGGGGTTGGGGTTGGGGTTGGGGTTGGGGTTGGGGGGTGATTAGTTACATATAACCTCACAGTCTTTGTCGCCCTTCGTAGTGCAGCTTCGTGTCCACCTTTCGTGCCCTTCTATGGTGTCCTTCTATGGTGTCTTTCTTTTTTCGCCAAATTCTCACACAAGTAACTCACTCACAATCTCACCTTTCTCTTGATCAGGTAGATCTTGTCACCGACGAGGACCTTCACAATTGGCAGGCAAAAAATACTTAAAGTGATTAACCCAACCAAACTGAAGTAAAATCCGAGCAGGAAATTTACCCATTCCTTGCCTAAATACTTGAATGCTAGATAAATGCTAAATAGAGCAAGCGAGCCCACTAAAGGGAATTTCATCGCATCCTCCTTCTTCATTATCTCAGGGGCGTCGGCAATATTTGTATCACCATCTGCGTCGTCGCTGACATTTGCATAAGGGTCACGCCGAATCGTCTCCAGAGACATGTGGCTCCCGATATAGATCAAACAAGCTGTAACAAAGAGGAGCCAAACGTAGTACGGAATCTCAACAACTTGGCACAGGCCCCACATAATTGCAAGCAAAAAGTAAGAAAATGGCATCATATAGTTCGTGCCATCGATCGGATTCCCGCTCTCATGCTCAAAAGAAACATCCACTTCGATTGCACAAGAAGAGTCCTTCAATACACCAGAAAATTTCTGAGCAAGTTTGGGGTGTTCGTTAGTTGTTGGGTTGCGAGGTGAAATGTAATGCAATGCAATGTCGTGAGATGTGCATGTGATGTGCGCAGAAGTTGAGTGCCAGCAATCAGAGGTGAAGTAACTAACCTTTGTTGCATCGTAGGTCTCGAAAGTCGCCAGTGTTTTGCCCGTTGAGCACAGTTTGTACACGACAGAAGGGTGTGAGTGTCGATCGCCCAAGTACTCAAATTCGAAAGTCTCATTAGTAGCGAATGCAGCACAACGGCGACTCTTAGTGGTGTAGACAGTTTGGCCACAAGATTCGATTTGTAGGTAAAGAGAAGGTTGCTGTTCCCCAGCATCCACCGAGTGGATGCATACGGTTATCGTTCCTGTTGTGGGAGAGTCCATTGTTTTCGCCTCGAACCTTGGTTGTCTGCGGGCAATTTTGTCAAAATCCCTACCACACTCCAACACACCTCTTTTTTTGTGATGATTCTCTCTCTCCTGTTTAAGGCTGATTATTTATAAAGACGGGACGCCACCACCAGTCTAAGTATTAGCAGCGGAATTTATCGATTTTCTTCCAGAATCTCTCCAAAAGGCTGAAATCCACACTGCCATATTTTCCGTCCACAATCCCACTCGCTCTGTAGAGAAAATCCAGTTATAATCTTACCAGCGCGGAAGGAGGATGTCATCTGAAGCTGTACAAGGCACCATTGCATCACTTTCTGAAGTAAACAAGACCCTCCAGCCTCTCCTTGATCATATTGCTAACCGAAGCAAGGACCCTTCCGAACCAGCGACAAAAGAAGATGCACAAGTGTTATCTGCTCTGTCGTTAACCCTACAAACTCTCGTCATGATTGATGCGAGGCTGGGAGGAGCAAAGATTGACAAGAGCCATGAAGTGCGTCTGGCAATGGCCAAAATTCGAGAGGCTACAGAGAAATTAGAGGTTCGGCGTCGTTAAATTTATAGAAATGGTTCGATGGAATGGTTCGATGGAATAGAACAAACATTTGCCGCGATGATGGTAATAATGGGTAGAAAATAAATTATTTATGCTTTGGTGGTACGACTGACACGATCTGTTTGTGAGGTGGTGTTTTTGTTGTTGTTGTTTGTATGTAAATGAGACTCCAATTTAGAGCGTTTCATTTCCTGAAATAATTATAAGTTTTTCTGCCCACTTTTTTGTTCTGATGATGGTCGATAGTCAAATCGTGATCGTCGAGCGATTGTCAATACTTGGCTTGATCTGGACTCTGGACTCCCTGGAATCTGTCCGCTCAAAACTCTGATGAATGAACTGACCGAATTCCGAACTGGAAACTCCGAATCTCGAGCCTCGAGACTGGACGAGAACTTACTTTTTGTTGTTTGTAAAGTTGGCCTTAAATCAACTGCCCGTCAACTCTTATTTGCTAACATCGCGATTCTATAGACCTTGACTGCTGCCTTGTAGAAAAAATTCTCGGGTAGAAGCCGAATGCTGTTGTCTTCATTGTTGCTCTCTCTTCTTCTTTGACATGTGCAGTGGATGCTGTTGCTGCTGCTGCCGCTCCAATGAGGAGGGACAAGATAATGAAAACGATATCTCGTTAAAAAGCGGTGGGAAGAGACCTCTTCTTAAGCGACACAACACATTTTATGAAGAGACAAAGACCTTCAGCCTTGGAGCCCAGGCAGTGACAGTTCAACTGCGATCATGTCGGAACTTGCCACTTGGAGATCCGTTTGTAGAGATATCTTGCAGCTTAATCCAGAACAGCAAACAGCGCTCACATGAAATCAGCAACTCTAGCAACCCCGTTTTTGCTCCTCCCTTCAGAGCAATTTTTTCCCCACTGAGCGAGATTGAATGCGAGAGGGGCACTGGCAGGATAATTTTCAGCGTAATGGACAGAAAAAAAATTGGCGCGGCTACTTGTGTGGCGGATGGGATAGTTAAGATTAGTGACATCCCGATGCACGATAATTTCAAGCACGTATTTGTTCCTCTTTTTGACGCTCGCACAGGGGAGAGGATTGACAACGCCACCTGTGAGATAGAGATTAAAATCGATTCTGCTTTTAAGGCAGCTGCTACAAAGGTAGAGCAGGTTTACCAGTTTGAGCGCTGGCTGCCGCGGTTTGGTTGGAGCAACAATTTATTACTGACCGATCCAGGGGCATGGCGACATGAGGGCAGGAAAGATTACTCCTCTACCTTTGAGGATTGCATCGACGATTTGCAGGAAGGTTGGGAGGTACAACAACAGTGGCAAATCTTCAGTAGACCTCTGAGTGAGAAGGCGTGGGAGTACTCTTGGGGCTTCAGGTTTCCCCGATGGTTCGAGGAACCCTTTTGTTTTATGCGGGTGCGGCGGAGGATATGGAGGAGGGTTATTCACAAAATTGGCGTTGATATTGACGTGGAAGACGCAGAATGTTGACATTTAGAGGTAGTGGCTTTTGTTAAAAACATTTTTATCACCTATCTACGCATCGTCGTCAAAGCTGACATTGGAGAAATCTGCGAAATCAGAAGAGAGAATACTCGTGTCTTTTCGCTCCATTGTGATGTTTGACTTGTAGTAAGCGTCATTTATCGCCGCTTGGCGTGGTGATAATGAAGATTTTTTTAACGCATCTATCGCCTCGCCGATAGACATCCGATTCTCGCTCTCGACAATCAATAAACTAAGAAGAACATTGACCAGAATATCATCGCTCTCATATTGAGCATCTGTCGGGAGGAGAACTTTCCCTACATGGTATTCAAAACACGGCTTCTTGAACAATATAAAGAACAACACAGCTCCAGCGCTGAATGCATCGGCCTTCGCTGTTATAGTTGTTTTGCTTGGAATGTCCCATAGTTCCGGAGCTCGGTAGCTTGCTGTGGTGTTCCGGGCATGAAAGTCCATAATGGTGAGAGCTTCTTTCCTGCTGGATACCGTCACAGTTGCTGGAGTAGCACTGCCTAAGTCAGTGAGTATGGGAGTTTTTTCATCATCGGAGAGGAGAACATTGAGAGGTTTCACATCGTTGTGACGATAACCTGACTTGTGCATGAAATCAAGAGCATCCAATATCTGCAAAAAGATACCCTCGTGAATAACGTTCACATCAGCTAACGTCCCCTTCCTGAAAAATGGATAGAGGAGCAAGAAAATGTTGTTAGTAGCCCCTGTCTTTTTCTGCCGCTCACTTTGTTGCTCATAGGCTATCAGGTTTACAATGTTGGGGTGAGAACCTCCACTAAGGGTAACAAGGGTTCGAATTTCCTCCTTGGTCGCATTTTCGGACTCATCATCGTTAGCCACAATCTTCTTCAGTGCAAAAAGGGATCGTTTGTTAGATTTCAGCTTGCAGCAATAGATTGTTGCCGTGGCTCCTTCTGCAATTGGCTTCCCACTTATGATGTATTTTACCCCATCGACTTTATATGTTTTATATGCAAACATGCCTTGAACGGGAGAGAAGAAGAAGGGGAGTTGGCGGATCCAGAAATTACTGCACAAGTTTTAACAAAAGAAGAGTTCGTGGCCCGTAAGTGCCCTTGCATCGGTAACGTTATTGCTCTTGTGACCGATGATCCGCGATTAAAACGTTGTTCCATACACTTCTGAACTTCTTCACGTGTTCTTCTCCGTGTTTCTCCTTCTCATTATTTTTTGCCTCCTAACTAATGAAATTAATTACGATTTTCCTCTCAATTGCTGCCTCCTCACTAGCCATCAAGAGGTCGCAGCCGCACCTAATAATTTTGTTAGTGGACGATTTGGGGCACCACAACACTGAGTTGACCAATGAGGAAGCTTTCACTCCTGCAATAACTGAGCTGGTGTCGACCAGCGGCCGGCGCCTGAACCGCCACTACAGTTATAAGTACTGCAGTCCATCGCGATCTTCACTTCTCAGTGGTCGCTACCCGATCCATGTGAACGAGATCAATCCTTCTAATGTGAACTCCACAGGAGGCGTGGATCTGAGGATGACAATGCTACCGAAAAAGCTCAAGGAAGCCAACTACACAACGGCCATGGTCGGCAAATGGCATCTTGGGGCGAGACAGACTTCAAATCTACCTACGCGACGCGGCTTTGATTACTTTTTTGGTTTCTTGGGGGGTGGCGAAGATCATGACACCCAGATCAGCTATGAGGCCTTCAATAGTGTCGATCTATGGGGTGGCGAGAAGGGCGAGGGACCGAGCGATCGCAATGGGACAAATAGCTGCCTACTCTACGGAAACGACGCGAACGAATTCATAAAAAACCATGATGCGGACGCAACCCCTCTCTTCATGTTCATATCGTTACAGAACTGCCATAGCCCATACACATCAACGGAAGCGTTCATGGATTTGAATAGCAACATCACAGACTATCCACAAGACAAACCCTCTATGGACCGGAGGGCGATGCAGGCGATGATGACCTGCGCCGACGAGGTGACGAAAAATGTGACAAACACATTGCATGAGAAAGGGATGTTTGATGACACGCTAATGCTGTGGAGCAGTGACAATGGTGGACCGAGCTATTGGGCTGCCAATAACCACCCTTTTCGAGGCACAAAAGGGAGTGGTTTTGAGGGGGGGGTGAGAGTGATTTCGTTCATCGCTGGGGGGAAGAATGTGCTTGATGAGAGTTTAGTGGGGCAAGATGTGGACGAAAAGATCATGTTCGCGGACTGGTACTCCACTTTCTGCAGCTTGGCGGGTGTCGATGACAATGACGAGGGAAGCGGCGAAGTACCTAATGTCGACGGGATCGACTTGAGCGAATTATTACTGGGGAAAGCCGGTGATGGGGAGAGCAAGCGACGGACCATTCTACCGATTGCGAGTGACACGCTCATTGTGGAGGACGAGGAAACCGGTGTGGAGTGGAAGATAGTGAGGGGCAACCCCCAGTATCAGAACGAGGGGCTAGGTTTCTGGCAGCCAGAGTGCTGGCCAAGCGCTGAGCATTATTTCCCGAACCAGGAAGAGCCGGATGTGGTATGTAAGAGCGAGTTGGGCTGTCTCTTCAATTTAAGCGAAGACGAGCTGGAATTGAACGATCTGAGTGATGTTGAGGTGGAAAAATTGCAAGAAATGAGCGATTTGCTGGATCAGTGGGTTGCAGGGGCCTGGCAGACAGGGGACGATGGATACCAGGACCCACATTACTTAAATTGCACATCACTTGAGAAAAAAATAGAGGAGACTAATGGGTACGCAGCGCCTGTTTGCACATAAATTGAAAGACACTTGACTGTCGTCGCTGGAAAACTTCTCTACTGTGTTCTTTTGTCTTCTCTTGCCTTATCCAAGAAACAATTAAATCCCTCCGCGAAGCTGCAGTACCATATGAATGGTGCTACCGGCAGTTACATTGTGGCTCGCCAGGTCCTTATCATCACTGAGTTGTTTTCCGGCAGAGATCAAGCGAATCTGATCGACCTGAATGCCTTCCTTTTCTTGAAGAGCTTCCTTAACTTGTCTGATCATCGTATCAGGCTCGAAGTTATGAGCTTGCTTGCGTCCTGTGAGGGTCTACGTTTCGTTCATTTGTAGTGATTAGATAGAGCACAGTGAAATAAAATAGAAACATTTGTAGTCATCCAAATTCCAGACAAAATATTTCCCTCTTCGCGCCTCCGCCCAACCGCGCCTCCGCCTAACCGCGCCTCCGCCTAACCGCGCCTCCGCCTAACCGCGCCTCCGCCTAACCCAAATGCAACATACTACTCACCTTGATAAAGATCTGGGAAAACAAGATGAGGAGGGGCAAAACAAAAGCAGGTGAGATTGGTGTTAGCATTTCACATTTGACGGTTTAGCACGTGGCGAGAGACAAATAGCTACGAGAGAAGCACAGGATACCTGCATTTTTAAGACCGCGAAGAGGAAAGAAGGAGTGGGAACAAAAAGTTGGTGGGAGCGGAGTCGCCACCACCTAGAAATAAAAACTGACATCAATTTGAATTATTTAACATCGAATTGCAGCGCGCTGGCAATAAATTCAACGTAAAAAACCCTGCCGAGCAAAATTTAAACCGTAGAACCCTTCCCTTTACTATTTCCGTACCCCTTCCAATCCCAGACCTCCTGTACGAATCGATGGCTGACTCTCCGTCAAATGCAAAACACTGGAAGGAGGCCATAGACCCCAAGACGCAGAGAACATACTACTACGACAAACGCACGCGGGAGACGCAATGGAGGAAGCCTCTTTGTCTGGCCTCTCCGTCCGAGCGGCAGGCAATGATTGACAAGGAGAAAAAGCAAAAGGACTTTTTCGCTGAGATGGAGGCGAATATTCTGGCAAGTCTGGAAAGGGGAGGGGGTAATGGAAGTGTAGTCGATGTCAACGTGAACGTTGGCGGGAGGGAATCAGAGAGCGATGATTCTTTTCCTGACATTGGGATGGCTGGGATTCAGCGGATGACGAGCGCCAGTGAACCACCAATGCCAAGTAATCGGATGGTGCGGACGATTTCCTCTATGGATGACCTCATGATAGCCGAGCTCAAAAGAGACGAAAACAAGAAGAAGGCCGGGGAGAATTCTGGACACAAAAACGTGGAGGAGGGGAGCGCTGAGCGTGATGTCAACTCTCTGCACTCACTGACAGACTCAATCCGTTCAATGTCTCCCGACCTTGTGCGTGACATAAGCGGTAACAGTTCGAGCGGCTCTATTCCAGAGGACAGCGAGCTGCTCAATTTACCAGGTCGCATCTCAACTTCCCCCGATGACCGAATGCCCATGCCTAGATTGATGCACCGCAATTCTGGCGGCACCATCTATGTTGGGACAACAATGTCGGCTCCTGACAAAGACGCCACTATTAAATGCGTGTGTGGGGTATTCAGGGCACACATGGTGCAAGCAACCACGGGGGCATTTAGCCAGGACGAGGTGAGTTGGCCAATCATATGAACAGTTCTTGACAGCAGATATATATGCTGCGGTCTCTGCTAGGCGGTCTCTGCTGCGGTCTCTGCTGCGGTCTCTACACTTTCTAACCCCTTCCCCTTCCTTGCAAACTCTCGGTAGCTATTTGAAGAATACGAAATTTTCAACGACAAGGAATACCGTCGCGGAGCAGGAGACGGTGAAGACACAAAAACGAAACTAGAACGTACCAACGCGAGCGAGAAAGACGTTCCAAGCCTCGAGGAGCTGCACAACTTCTACCGCTCGATCTTCACCAAGTCGCAAATGGAGACTGATTGCATTATCATGAGTTTGATATACGTGGAGCGGTTGCTTCGGCAGACAAAGGGAGGGATTCGGCTGAGGGTAACAAATTGGAAGTCGATAATATTCTCAGCCATGGTTATGGCCAGTAAGGTATGGGATGACCTTTCGATGTGGAATGCCGATTTCAGCCAGGTTTGTAGTAGCTTCACACTTGCTCGAATCAACGAGCTCGAACTTGCCATGCTCGACGCCCTCAAGTATGATGTCAAGGTGCTTGCAAGTGAGTACGCGAAGTACTATTTCTTGCTGCGGAGCATGCTTATGAAGAGCGGTCTGGGGGGTGATCACATTGAGAGCTTGTCGCCGTTATCGATCGATGGCGCGAAGCAATTGCAGGCGTTGAGCGAGGAGTTCCAGGAGATTGCTGCGACGGAGACGCTACGGCGAAGGGCTGTCTCATGCAGTGACATGGGGAATACAACGTGGAAGGGAAAGGAGGGGAAGCTAAACCCTGCCATCGGAAAGAAGGAGGACCCGGAGAACGGCACACGAAAGCCGTCGAAGCCAAATGTCTCCATCGAAATGCTCAGTGATCAGCATGTTGGCTACTAATTTTATGAACAAATAGCTAAATAAAGGCAGCGGCGGCGTCGTTAACAAAAATATTACTGCAAGTCTTTGTAATTGTTGAGGAGTGTCTTTTCCCCATCAATGAAGAACTCGATTCCACTAACCGATAAAGCTGAACCAGCTGTATCAGGATTGTTTGGGATCCCTTCAATATAAAGGACACTTTGCCCTTTCTCCAATTTCCCCTTTGTCTTCCCCAGCAAAATCCACCCTTTGCCCCCTTTGATTTGGAATTCATCCCCTCCGCCGCCGAAATGAAGAGTCATATTTTTCACGCCGCCGTTACCGTCCTCAATCCTCAAAAAATTATTCTTATTCTGTCTGGCTGATACGATAGCCTTTTGCGATCGTCTGAGATCCGACACCATTGCCAAAACGTTCTTCTCCAGCTCTATAGATTGTTTGAACACGTTCCCGTCGAATAGTGTTTCATATTCGATCCTCAGAAGCATGGTGTCATTGCCATTGCCATTACCATTGCCATTGCCATCATCGTCAACTTCCGATCCAAAATCTTCTGGCAACTGAAAAGAAAGGAAGAGCTCCTCACCCTCGTTTACCAGGTGATTTAGTTTCGTCTTACTCACCCCAAACGCCTCCACGCTCCTCACTATCGACGTTTCGGGTAACAGGGACCTCAGAACAACCTGTGCCAACACATCTCGTTGCATGAAGTCCTTGAACTCCGTCTTCAGCCCCTCAAACCCCAAACAAGACCGTAGCGTAATTACGTGTCTCAACTGCGCAGTCATATGTTCCCTTTCCGTGATGACCCTTTCTTCTTCGTCAACGTCTCCCTTGCAAAAAGTCACATTGAACAACAACTCAACCTTATGGAAGTCCGCGACTGTGGTCCTCCTCATATCTACAGGGAACTCTAACCGGCTTGATGAGTTCGGACCCACCTTTCTCACCGAGAGAGAACGCGTGCCAAGCTTAAGTTTCCCATCAACCGACAAATCTAGACGGCCATCCACGATGCTTATGTCATCTCCTGTCTTAATCATAATCTCACAAACTTTTTTATTACCCCCGATTATCAATGGGGGCTTCGTAGGCGTCACGATAACGATGTCGGGAACACTCGGTATAACTTCATAACCGAACAGACTGCTGCTAACAACGGAGGTACGGTTACCCTCATGACAGTTCGCGAAACTCGCGAATGTATCCACCAGAGTTGCAGAGCCGAAAGTTACACTTCGTTGGGAAGCACGACAACGAGGCGACGGAAAAATTGGATGAAGTTAGAAGAGAAGGAGTTAGTGGCGAGAGAGCGTCAAGGATCACGCAAGATGAGGCCATTCTATAATATTCGATTCGCACTTACATGCATTTTCCAAAAATAAACTGGCCCAAGGTCGTGGGGGTAGTGGCAAACGTGATGGTGTTTTCTCCCGGGTTGATGACTCCGGCGAAATCACCACAGGGCTTTAGAGTAGCATCAGTGATGTCCTCTGGAATCTCTCCCTCGACGCCTCCCCTTGCTTCATTATAACGATCAAAGTCATCCGCCCTGATTACAGTTAAACCAACTCCCTGAATCTCAATCGTGCTGGGAAAATTTGACGTCAGTACAAGAGAAAATTCGATCGGGACACCGAGACGGTATTTTTGCTTATCATTGTCGCTCGTTGACGTAAGTGACACGGGAGGCGTGAAAATCGTAAGCTGAGAGTGAAAGCAAGGGACGAAGGCAAAAACAGCCGTTTTTGAGAGAGGGCCATGGATAAGGGATTTGATCTCCGAGAAGATCGCAGAACGAAGGCTATCGGTCACGAGGCCAACAATATTGCCATCATTTAACGAGGCAGACTTAGCCTCAAGGAAACCCAGCAAACACCGGAGGTAATCGGTCTTTTCGCCCAGTTTATAGAGACAAAAACTCCTCCTCAACTGTACCCACTCACTGAGAGGTCCCCACCCACCTTCTCCCCCGTAGTAAGCGGACACGTTGTCAAGTGCTTTAAGCGCGGGATCCCACTTTTCCAGCCGAATGAGAATACGAGCTACATCGCATGTCAAGCGAGCCGAAAAGCGATGTCGGTGAGAGAGGGCATAATGGTTTGAGAGAAGTGTGAGGAGGTGGAGGTAGTGGTTCGTGAAAGAATCTGTCGAAGAAAGAGCCGCGGAAATCCACTTAGTTGGGGATGACATATCATTGGCATTCACACACTCATCGATCTCGATCTCCGCGTCATCACTGCCGTCGTCATCGTCGTTTTCGTTTTCGTTGTCGTTTTCGTTGTCGTTTTCGTTGTCGTTGTCGTTTTCGTTGTCGTTGTCGTTGTCGTTGTCGTTGTCGTTGTCGTTGGCGTTGTCGTTGTCGTTGTCGTTGTCGTTGTCGTTGTCGTTGTCGTTGTCATCAGGAAAATCTTGCCATTCACCCCAATCGGAAAATACAGCTCTCAAACCTTCCCCTTCACCGACGTCTTCTTCAAACTCAACAACCCCACCATTGACCCCTTTCAGCCCCCCCAACTCTAAAAGCCGCCCCCTACCGAACTCGCACACTTCCGCCATCCAACGCGACATCCGGACTCGCTCCATTTCAATTTCTTCCTCTGTGGAAGCCGACGCAGAGGGGGTGGACGAGGAAGAAGCAGAAGCGTCTGCAAAGTATCGTTCACCCGCTGACAAAACTTCCCAACAAGTTCGAGTCGCCCACTCGTCTAAGGAAATATTCGACATCTGCCAATTTTCGCTTAGGGTCCGGAAACCGCGACGCAGGAAGCTATTTTCGCGCTTTACCGCGTCGCCGCCGCGACCTAAGCGATAGAGAAACTCAACCTCTCGAGAGTGTAAGTAGCGGAGAAAATCAAAGCTTGTGAGCGCATTCTGTCGCACAAGATCTCGAAAATCTTCTCGACCGGAGGGCGTCGTCGTCGTCGCAGGAGCGAGGCTCGGTTGGGCAGTTGACGAAAACCCGCCGTAGTTTCCGTGTCTGATCATGTCTTGCACAAATTGAGACAGAGATTCGTAAACCCCAAGAGCCTCGGACCAAAGGCACATCTGCTCGTACGTAAATCCCCTGCTTTCAACCACCAAGTAATAGTCCGAAAAATCAAAGCCGCCGTGGCTGCGGCGTCCTTCCATCCGGGAAATATCATCCTCGTAAATTTTCATCTTGTAAAGAAACGTAGTAGTCACAGAGCCCCGCAATAAACGCAGAAAATCGCGGATTTGACCCTGAACACCCTGAATGATGCGACCTCTCTCTCCAGAAGAGTCATCACGAGCGAGAGAGGCAAGGTCAATCCTCACGCTCCTATCACCAGGCTTCCCAGAGCACACATCTGTTGCTATTTTACCGTAGGTACTCTTTTCTCTCCGTTCCCAATCGGCCTCAGACTCCCCATTTCCCCCAGTTTCACTTTCACTAGTGGGGCGGGGCGAAGGAACGTAAATCACTATATATTCGTCACACCTCTCGTCCACAGAATCCATCCAACGACGCACAAGAGGGCGATGTACGTCTCTCCACTCCCTTATTCCACCGCCAGAACCGCCAACAACAAAAATGTGGCAGAATGGGTGCAAGTGGAAATCCTCAATGTGATGCTCTCCTCCGCCTTCATCGCTCAACTCCCTCTCAACGTCCTCAACAACATTCACAGTGACAGGAAGAGAGGGTATGGAAGTCGTCACACCCGGATTCACTGGAGACGACCAGGATATCTGTCGAAGCGGAGAGAGGTAGGGCAACAAAGTCGGGAGAATGACAGAATCTGGGGAGAGACTAGGAGAGACAAGGTTGATCATTATTCCCGTCGGATTCATTTTTTTGTTCCAAATGTTACCTACAGGCGGGCGGGGTCAGCGCATTCGTTTTCTTATACTGTGGGCGGCAAAGGCCACAATTTACAATTTCTTACTCTGCCACGTTTAGTCGTCGTGGTATTCCCTCCCTACACAGCTAGCTGCACACACAGCCTTTAAAACCGCATTTCTGTGTTCCTATCTTTTCTCAACGCTCGCAATAACGCCATTAATCCTCAAGATATCTTCTCACAAGAGCAATAATTGTGACGTCATCTGATCTTTTCTGTCGGAACTCCCCCCCCCTACAATGAGCAA
>ENA-OWPI01003776-OWPI01003776.1-marine-metagenome-genome-assembly--contig:-NODE-3776-length-12581-cov-2.882917_pt1 | contig 12581 bp, 7 predicted proteins | sample MGYA00238138_ERZ651775 | MGnify/ENA primary metagenome ERZ651775 (study PRJEB26906, sample SAMN06265043) | marine metagenome | isolation source: Helgoland LTER site | place: Germany:Helgoland, sampling...
GGGGGGGGGGGGAGAGAGAGAGAGGCCGGCCGATGTCCTCGACGTGCAACCATTGTTCGAATTCTAACAAAAAACGTCCTGTCTGTTCTCTGTGTTGTGTTGTGCGTCTCTTTGTGATTCTGTTCGTTTCTCTGTCTCTGTTTCTGCTCAGAATTACACCTTTGAGTCACTCGCACAGTTTGACAATGCTGTGACTATGCCTACTTACAAGGAACGCCACGACGAGCTCTCGAGTGCTCTTTGGCGGGTGATATACGGCGGCAGCGACTCAATTTCCGACGACCACGTGCGGCGCTTTGCGCGCTACGTTGAACGGGAGACGGAGAAAATCAAGGGCCTCGAGGAAGTCGCATTTCTAGACGGCAGAATTGAGTGGGGCAGGGCACCTCGTTGGGACCCAAAGGAGGATGGTGTGCGGGCCAAGACGAGGAGAGGGCGCTTTGTGCAATCGGCGAATGCTCACAGCGAGGAAATACTGCCGGTGGACGACTTCCAGCCTGGAGATGTCGACGGAGGCGGAGACGGAGACGGAGAGGCGGAGAATGAAGATGACAGAGACAGAGACAATGAAGATGGCAAGGAGGAAGGCGAAGATGATGCACTCATCGACCAAGTCGAGGGGGGTCTGCCCAAAAATTGGAGGACTGCGCTGACCGATGGTGGGCAACAGTACTATTACAATACTGTCACACGTGAAAGTAGTTGGGAAAAACCTGTGTAAACAAAAAAAATTGCAAATTTGCAGTGATAATTCTGACTTCTTTAACAACCACACGGGCCCCGAGCATCTTTCACTTTCGACGCTTCACCGAAAAGGGCTCGCGGCCATCGTGACGACGCAGCGCCCGTACCATCACTGGGCGCAAACCATGGCAAAGGCGATCCCAGGGTGTGTTGCCGCTGTTGGCGAATGATTGTGGCCTCGATGACAGTGTCGCCAGCCCCGGACGTACGTTGCTTCCCCACGTCGATGTGATGTCGACATCGACCTCGACAGCCTACACAAAAGGGAGAGTGCTGTCTTTGTGGGTCATCTGTAAAGGGGCCCTGAACTGCGATCAAAGAATTTTTTTCTCCTCTTCCACCATTTACTCACAAACAACCGATTCGAGGAAAACTGACACGCAGTGACGATAGTAATAGAAAGAGCGGAGCATGCAATCAATACCTCATTGCGAACGGTGATTGGCAAATTGCCGATCCAAAAACTGAGAAATCTGTTTGAGGACCGCTCAATCGAGATAACTCCCAGTAAGTGACCAACTGCCTTTGTTTTGCCCTATCCCCGGCCGAGACGTGCTTGAATTTCCCATTATTGCGCTGCCATTCCGCTCTACCCCTTTTCCAGTGAGGAACAGATGGTTACCTTTTGTGACCGTTCCAGTCAATTTGGAGCCTGCGTGTGTGCTTCAATCCAATCCTTCGATGTTATTTGTCACCTCGCGTGGGAGAACAAGTCTCGATTGACCCCTCGCGGGAGCGGGGCGCTAGGAGAGAAGATTCTACAGCCCACTTATTGGTTGGCCTTTGGTGTTGATTTGCTGCATGTAGTATCTTCCTGGTATTGGCCTTGGACTTCGGTTTTCGTCCGTCTATCCTAGTTTTGAGGTCGCACATGTAGTTTTTCTCTACCGCTACGACATCAGGAGCTCGTCAGACCACTAACACACTATTCCTTTCAATATTCTTTCTGCACACCATCACCATCACTTCACCATCAGCAGTTTTCACATAAAATAACTGAAAATGTCTAACCCTGTCTGCTTCTTTGATATGACCGCCGACGGTCGCCCCCTCGGCCGCATCGAGATGACCCTCCGCGCCGACGTCACCCCCAAGTGCGCCGAGAACTTCCGCGCCCTCTGCACTGGCGAGAAGGGATTCGGCTACAAGGGCTCCCCCTTCCACCGTGTCATCAAGAACTTCATGTGCCAGGGCGGTGACTTCACCCGCCAGAACGGCACCGGAGGAAAGTCCATCTACGGAGAGAAGTTCGCCGACGAGAACTTCACTCTCAAGCACACCGGGCCCGGAATTCTCTCCATGGCCAATGCTGGACCCAACACCAACGGGTCTCAGTTCTTCCTTTGCACCGTTGAGACCAACTGGCTCGATGGAAAGCACACCGTCTTTGGATCCGTCACGAACGGCATGGACGTCGTCAAGAAGGTCGAGGCCCTCGGAAGCGACAGTGGCGCGACCTCTGCCAAGGTTGTCATTGCTGACTGCGGACAAATCTCTTGAGTTGAAGGTCTGGTAGGATACATATTGGAATTTGTGTGAAACGTGAGGAGCTACGCGGAGATGCAATTAAATAATACGAATTTCTCTACGAGTACATTGTTTTGTAACAACAAAGATAACACTTCTTTTGCTTATGACAGCCACGCCCTCTAGCACCAAGCTAAAAAATGGCGCTATCCTTCCCTACGTAGTGATAAGCAATGCGAAATAGTGCAGAACGGATTAATATCCCAAAATGACGCCAAGATCGACAAAAACAGGAGCTTACATCGTTGACGTCATCGCGCGTCAACGTCAACGCCCTACTTACCCTCATGGTAGTGAGCAACCGGCCTGTGAAAAACTTGCGACTGCTCAGGAAGCTTAACTTTTCCTTCGGCACAACCTGTACTAGCGGAACTAGACCGAATAATAACAAGCCAATATAATTCTGAGTTGATCTATACTCAATTACCTCCTGCGATAGAATATTGATCTCGGTCGTGGACGTCCCGTTGATGTTCGGAACGTACCTGTTGATTTCCTCACTGGTGGCAAATATGCACATCGACAGTAGCCCCGCCGAACAGTAGAGAATGAGCTGAAGCATTTCGCGGCCTACAAGATTGAAGCGGATAAGGTCCTCGATGGTTATTTCTCGGCCGAGCAGAGGAACAACAAATATTCTCAGCACTAAGGTTGAAACTAGGAAGCAGAGCAGATTCTCATTCGAGTTTGCGATATCTACGCAATTTTTCACCAGTTCTGCCGCGTTATTATCGTCAAACAGGCAGCCGAATGTCTCACTGGAGACATAGAGCATACTAAATGAAACTGAAACGAAGCTCCGGGGCACAAAATTATATCTGAAGTAAACTCCCATCTCTGGATCAACTTCGAATTTCTCGAGAAACTTTCGGTTCTGCCGCCTGAAAGCTCGATAACCAACAGCAACTATCCCCATGAAGAGCAGAGACCCGAGGATGGAAAGCAATGTATCTGAACTTACTGCCGGGTGCACCACAGCAGTGTAGGTTTTTACACCAAATATAGCACCTAAAAGTACGAAAAACAATTCGTTGCTCCTCAACACGTCGTTTTCCGGTTTCATAGCTACACCGCATACAGTGGCTGCCCATGCGAAAGGCAACATATTTCTCGTCAGGTAGGAAAAGAAGAGTAACCGGTGTTCCTCTCCTTGTACTAGAGTCACCGTTTGAAGTCCGAGGACAAATATATTCACCAGCAGCAAGAAGCATGTCCAAATGTTACTTGCCTTCTTCTTCTTCGCTACCTGCAGCCTATTCGCTTCACTTGGGGTTTTCTTTATAAGAGAGGGTCGATCAACGGTGGAATCCCTTAAGATGCTGCTGCTGCCTTGTGAGGTTCGATCTTTTGCCAGAGGATTATCGGCAACAAATACATCATCACCTTTAGTAGCAGCATCTGTAAGCTCGATAGACTTCATGCCTTAAGAATTTACCCAGGGCTATTGAAGAACATCTTAACAAAAATGACTTTGATCAAAGCCCAACTTCGAAACTACTCACCAACAACACACGTGCCCAAAGCCATTCTCTCTTTTGGCCATTTCATTTCATTTCATTTCATTTCATTTCATTCATTACCAACGCGAATAGCCGTAGTTCTCAACCATCTAATGAAAGTAAAAAAGGTAAAAAAGATTCCTATAGCAACATAATATTTTTTAAGCACTTTAAAGTCAAACAACTTACTCCTCTCCTTGAAAGAGCGACTCTCCGTGTGTGTTACTGAACAAGGCACTGATGACATCTTCTCCATGGTATTCGCACCCATATTCTCCGGCGATCTTGGAAATTAATTCGTTTCTTGTTGCACACGGTCGTTTGTATCCCTCTTGGCTCTCTCGTATAGTTCTATTGGCATTGATTGCCGTAAATCGAACCAATTCTGCTAAATTTTCTTCTCCGATCAGCATGCCGTCCATCAGAGGCCCAAAACTGCCAACATTCTGCATTACACGAGGAGCCGTGTAAGTCAATTAATCGCAAAATTCAGCGAGTGGAGGACGTTGGGTTGGTTAGTTGCTGTTGCATGAGTAAAAATAATCTTCCTTGCCAACAAATTTAGAGCACAACACGCGTTCCCATGGCTCCTTTTGCTCACCTCCTTTGAAATAATTCCAATCCTGTGTACCGATTGCGACGCCCAATTATTACGTTCAATGTGTAGAATAGACACACGAGAGTTAGACCTGCTAATTTTCGCTCTCCACAAAAGCAGTGTTTGTTGCGCATTTGCTCACCTGTATAAATTCTTCCTTCTCCCTTGAGGGTAAATGGTGATGACGACATCATTGAACTCGCTGCTGATGCACATCGGCCTGTAGTCTCTTTTGCTTTCACTCCAAACGACATGCACAAAGTCATTTCCGATGTGTTTTTTCTTATTGAGCTGCTGGACATCAGAGTCGCTTGTGGGCATCCTTGTGGCAACATGAAAAGCCACCTCGACGTCGTTATCGCCAAAGTATATAAAGTGCTTACCGTGCTGGCCCTTTTTATCCATCTTTCCGTTGAAACCTCGGTGCGTCGCTATGTCCACCTTCTTCCCTAAATTATCTACGAACCTCTCGTAGTCAGCGCTTCCAAATTTATTTGCCAAGATATCTTTTTGATTATCCTGACCATTAGACACATATAGCACTCCAATTTTCATGCACTCCCTCTCGCTCGTAGCATCCAAATGCTGGATGTCGCTGACTAAGTTTCTAAAGCTCCTACCATCACTCGTCCGGAGCAACTTGAAGTCCCTGCTGTCAAAGCTTTGTAGGAATCCTATCTGACTTGTAAACAACCTCGTGGCGTCGAACTTCCCGTGAGTGTGATAATGCCCGGTAAGTCTATTTCTCCCTCTTCTCTCTTTCCCCCTGACTTCCCCCCCACTCCCCTCCTCTCCCTCTTCCCCCCTATTCTCATCTTCTTTACCCCTCCTCCTTTCCTCCTTCCTCCTTGCCTTCCTATTCGCTTCGGTAAACTTCTCCACGTCTCTCTCTTTCTTGAGAGTTGACTCGTAAATTCCAACCCTTTCCTTCACCTCGTCAAGCTTCAGGAATCTCCCAAGCTTATCGGAAGCGAGCATGGCGATGACCTCCTTGTTGGCCGCGTCAAACAAACTTTCCATTGCATCCTGGCCATTGGCATCGCAACTCTCACTTCCGGTAGCTACGAGGCACTTTTCAATCTCCTCCACCATACCGCTGGGAATATTAATCTGCTCATCCGCCCCCTCCTTGATAAATCTTTCGTAAATTCTTGACGCCTCCGCCGTCATCACCTTCAGTCGATCCCCCTCGGCCTTGGGAACTCTTTTTTTTTTGTAACCATTCTCAACAGCGTCCCAGAAATTATAGCTCTCAGCCGCAAATTCTTTTTTCAGCATTTTCTCCAACGCTTTGCTCATCCACGGGTCCACAAGCACCCTCTCCATCGTATCGACGCAGTCGATGCGAATTTCGCCGACAGTCCCAATGTTTTTCCGCCCTCCCAGCAATGTCGGGTCGTCAACAACTACGCTTAAGCCGTCCATCAACAGCGTCATATTATCGCTGGACAAATCGTAGTCCTCAGTCACCTCAGCATAACTGCGGTGATGCGCCTCATGTATGCTATTCATCCTCTTCAACAGCATCTGTCTTCTGCTAAGGCTCGTCCTGGCTACCTTCTGACCCTCCACTTCCTCCTCTTCGCTCAGATTAATTACGCCGTGAGAGTCCATGAGTGGCGGAAGAGGCGGAGGGGGGGGAGCCGACTCTTCCGATTCCCTACAGTGGCTGGGGGGAGGAGGAACAAAGTCGCTGACATCTGACTGTCCAAAGACAAACGATTGATCGTCTTCATCCACTTCATAATCTTCGTCATCAACGTTCCTCTCCCTGCCGTTCCCTTTACTAAAGTTGTCGTCCCCTGCATTCCCCTCCTGAGTACCCACCTTTACCCCTACTTTTCCGTCTTCCCTCCCCGCCCTGGCCCCGTACGCACCTTTCTCTCTCATTTCTCGACTAACGCGATTGAGAGAAGTAGGGTCGTAAGAAATGACGCTACCTGTGCTCCTGTTCTTTTCAACAGAATCGACAACACTTTCGCTTACGCCGAAGGTCATGCTGACGCTGCTGCTACTCTTAAGCCACGCAGGACCGCGATTCATCTTCTCGCTTGACATGATGCGTCCCTGATCGCCATTTGCCCAGTGCTTGCCCTCGCAAAGCGAATTGATGAAGCTGACGTTTTCGCTTCTCCACTTGAGTTTCTTTGTAATCAAGTGCTCACTGATATTTGCTTGATCCAAGTTCTCAACGTGAGCTCTGAAAGCGTAAGCGCCACTCATATCCCTCGCGACTACAATCCCCTCGCCATGATTTTCGTGGACAAGGCTAAATATCACCTTGTTCATGTATGAGAGAAATACGGATTGCTCCAGACGGTGGACGCTAACATCGTTGATGCTGCTATGGTTCAAGTCTATCATACTGGCGTCGTGTAGGCCTATGACATCTGGACACCAATTGCTTGAGCCTTCCAGCATATTCAACAGGTGACAAATGGACTCGCTTGCGGCTTCGGCAATCATCTTATAAAAGGGGGCAAGCTCTTCCCATCGGCCCTTCAAGGCCGATATATGATTGCAGTTGTCATTTCTTAGCTGTTGTAACAGCATGGGTAACTTCCCTACGTCGACAACACCCCCCTCTTCCAAGAGAATTGACTTCCAACCTTCTAATCTCCCGACTATTGCAGCCTCGAGAATCTCAAAGATTCGTAGGCAAACCGCATTGTCCTGGAAAACGACCACATTTTTCAGACTCCAGCTTTCGACGAGGCGTATCAACGCGACAATTTTCTGCGCTGCCGGTGAATTATTGACTCCGTCCGACGACTCGTCAATAACTTTGAGGCTGTTTTTCTTGCCGACCGGTTTGATTGTCTTTGCGACGGCCTGGATGTTTCTCATTGAAGATTCGGAAAAGAGATTAAACTCGGAAGGCATGGTATGAAGCGTCGATAGACGAGCTCCCTCACTCTCACTTTCCCCCAATTTCTCCTCATCGTTCTTACCATCTTTGAAAGACTTGTCCTTTGTTCCTGCCGATTTACTATCGCTCTCACCATCCAGGTTCTTTGGGGCAGGAGGGTGCATGAAAGGGACGCTTACTGTCTCTTTCCGCACGCACCCGAGGCCTTCTCCCGCAACTTCGCTATCATCAGAAACCTTTTCTACCGTTGTGGTCGTTGTTGGCAAAAGATCATCAAAGTTGGTCTCGGTGTGGTCAGTCTGTAGGTGACTACTGCTGGCATTATCCATGGCTCCACCACGGTGATGCGAGAAGGAGGGAGAGTGCTGACGCTCGAACTGCTTCTTGTTGGAAGTAGAACGGAGACCCAGCTGCTTGAGATTTCGGCGGATCTTCTCGCGGTGGTGTTCGGGTGCCTCAAGTTCGGTGTTGCGTCTCTCCGAGAGTTTTCGAAGCGTAGTCGTAGTCTCTTTTGAGACAGTGTCGTCCACCTTCGTTGACGTGATTTGAATTGTCGCGATCGTGTTGTTGTTGGCGTTCTTTTTATTGCTATTACTCAGGGCTGCTTCCGCAGAACAAGCATTCTCCAGCGCAACGGCTGCCCTTTCGCCATCGAGAAAATCAGCCACCCTCCTGTTGCCCACACCCCTCAATAGCTCCCAGGTGATTCCAATAAAGTTCTGTACGATTTTCGTCGGGGATAACGACTCGACGCAGATCTCCTCGAACTTATGGCTGAAAGCCGTGAGGTTTTTCCAGCAATCTATGGCGGCGGATGAGGCGTGGACGGAGGGAGATGAGCACCAGTCCGTTAGCTGTTTCGTCCAAACCTTAAAGTTCTGAGTGTTCTCGCCTTTGCCGGACTTGAGGTTGGACAGATTATGGTTTAGCTCATCCAAGATAAGGCCGTATATGGCCATAACGGAATAGCGTAAGCATGGTGCGTCCCCAAAGAGCGAAGAGTGATGGTTCACAAGGTAGATGATAATCTCACTGATTCGAACTCTGTGTGATCCCAGATTCGAGAGTGACTTATACGCATTGCAGATAGACAGCGCACAAGACAAGGATTTTAGCGTAGCTGTTTTTGACTGGCTCCCAATTAACATTGACGACAGTTCTGTCTTCTTGGTGAGGTGTTGCGAAATGATGGACTCAATCATGTCCAAGAACTTGGAAATGAGAAATATGTTCCCAGGAAGATCTGCGAGGAATATCTCCGGCATCTGCCGGATTACCGAGGCAAAAGTGGACGGATTTGTTGCGCCCTCCTCTAGTGCAACGGCCACGCGCTTAAAAATCAAGCACTCCATCTTGGTGTCCAGACGACTGAAGGTCCTTGCAACGACGAGCCGCATGAGACTGTCGATGGCGGAAGATCGGCCCTCTTTAAAGCGCGGGTCCTTCGAATTTGAGGCAATCAACAGCCACGGTCCTAGTAAGTTCAGGACGGTGGAGGGCCCGATCTTGAGGAGGGGAGATTTTAGCTCGATATCTTCTTGCTTCGCCCTGTCTTTGGCCGCCGCCCTGGCGTCCTTTCCAGCCCCGCGTTTGGGGGGTGGTTTGAAGTGCCGCTCGGGGATAATAGCTTCATGGAGCCAGATGCGCAGCGCGTCAGCCACTCCCCTAACAACGATAGCGTGGAGCTTGGGAATGAGGGTGTTGAGGATGCTCGGTGGTATCATATTGAGGTGACGGGTCATAATCTGAGCACACTCTCCCGCGTTTTGGCCCGCAAGCCAAGTCGTACTGCCAATACTCCATCGGCTGTTGGTCATTTTTCGATTGGACGTACCGTCATTCCCGACTTCGATGTGCCAGATCACCACCTTCGTTAGGTCAATTAGCTGTTGCCTCCATTCTTTGACAACCACGGCGCTCATAGTGTCATCCTGGCTGTTCTTCACATATTCCCGAAGGTTTGCTGCGGCTTGCTGTTCGACACTCTTGTCGCTGCAGTCGCTGTTCTGCGCAGACATTTTGAAGAGGCAGCGTATAAGCCGCGTCATGTGCTCGATCCCGATGCTGTTCACCTTGAGCTTCACGTGAGCTATGACATGGAGGAGGAGTTGCTGAAAGGATTCTCCCTTGCCAGCGTCCATGGCCTTTTCAAGCGGCTGTTCGAAGAGACTTACGGCCCCCTCGATCAAGGCGCTGTAATGTCTGTAGTCGGTAAGCGTCTGCGCCTGTAACAGGACCTCGGCGCTGTGGTGAGCGAACAGAACACTGTAGCTACCCAAGTGGCTGAGAATATCCTTGGGAACGTTCCCCGTTTCCTCCAGGAAGTTAGTGTACATGTGCATCGTTCTGAGGACCATCGCTTGCTTCTCCTCGCACTCTATCCGCTCCCCCGTAGATATGTTCTCGAAGCGCTGCCTCAAAGTCTCCTCAATTACCAACCCGCTCTCCCGTTTACTCCAAAAAACGTCGAGAACGTTGTTACCAGCCGCAACCAAATCGTCCAAGAAAACATCGAAAACCTTTTGTACTTCAAATGGACAGTTTCGGAGTCCGCGGCTAATTATCGGAGGGCTGAAGCCACACTCCTCCGAAACGAAGGGAAAGAAAGTAGGAAAGATGTATTCCAAGCAAAAGCCGTTCCAGTAATTTGTCTTCATGGGGGTATCCAGCGCTCTGCTGCTCGAAAGAGAGGAGACGGACGAAGAGGCAGAATCGGTAGAGTATGTTGACGACAGAGCAGTGCTGGGGTTGGTTTGACAGGCATGTCGTCCTAAATCGTTGTTTGTCTTCTCCTCGATGCAGCCACAGGCAGCGTAGGCCAGAACAGCTCCTAGCATCGTCAAGTGGTGGCTCAAGGTAAGAGGTTGGGTGGAGCTCAGCGACTCTAGCGGAGGAGACTCGAAGAAGTCTCTGTGACCAAGTTCGCTTTTCTGGCGGTTGCTCTCCTCTTTCACCGCTGCTGCCACAATAGAGTGGTCCTCAGTAGAGTTGTCCATGATCAAGGAATCAAATCCTCGTAGAACTACCTCTTGGAGTAATCGCACATGGCGCAAGTCGTCATTGTTGCAGTCGCTGACAACGTTGGTGTAGCACAACAGGACGTCCAGAGCGCCCCTCCGAATGGCATTGAGATTCTTGGGATGCAGAAACTTCTCAAAGAGCTCGAGCAGACCCCCCTGGTTCCAATTGCTGTAAGCAATCACGTCACCCGTGTGGTAGATCAAGCAGTGGAGTACAGTAAAAACGTCCAGCCAATCGTCAATGCCGATTCGCTTTTTCAACCCGAGCTTGGACATGAAGCCTGTTTTTTCATTCTTATCCTTCACATAATCTTCGTCAGTTTTCAGAGACTCGTACTGGACGATCGTGTGTCTGATGCAGTCGTAGATCTGCTCCCTGTAATTAAAGTAGAAAACTTGCCGCTCCTCCTTTGTACTGGACTTGCTGAACTCCAGAGCTGTCCGGAGACGCTTTCGGAAAGAGATTTTCTCCTTCGTAAAGAACCGCAGAAGGCGTTTGTCAGTCGAGAGGGCGATGGCAGCAGGGCTAGGACTAAAGTTCGAAGACGTCGTCATCGTTGAGGTAGTACTCGACCGGCTGAACTGCCGTTTTAACTGGGCCATAGCCTGAAGGTTGTGGGTTGGAATTGGTCGGGATGTTGGCATTGTGGCGGGGGTAAGGGGGTAAGGGCGTAAATTCTTTCTCTCCTTTTAGAACATGATGATAGATCTTGTGCGATGGTATTGGACAGGTTATTAAGCGTCGGGAAGGGATTATTGGGAAGGGGGTAAGAACTCCATCTGGATCCTGGAGGAGATTCAGATCGGGGATTTTTTTGGAGACACGACAGGAAGAAACGGGGTAAAAGCCTGATTTAGACCACTTAATTCTAACAAGATGGTGGCAAAAATTAGCGCTACCCTCACCCTATTCGCATGCTGCATCTCGGGCGGTATACTAGGACTCCCAAGTATTTTTGCCTCACTCTCAGTAGCCGAGGCCTTTTCCCTGACTTTTATATCCTATCTAACCACCATGTTTAGCTTGATGTGCCTAGTGACAACATCGGGTGTGCACCCTGAGATTACAACTTACGGAAATCTCGTAAGGTGGCTTGGGGGGGAGACCTTCGAGAGGGTGGTTGATTTAGTGTTAGGACTTTTCTTGTCTGGAGTGCTTGGGGGGAGCTTCATTATCATCAGAGATTTTGCTGTCGACAACTTCAGTACGACCGGACTTGCAGACGCCGCCACCGCCCTGTCCGCGTGCTTAGTGTGTGCCTTAGCAATGCCGGAGTCCATTGGAAAGCTCGCAGCAGCAAGCACATTCTCTGTGGCATCATTTTGCTTTTTGGTAGTCACCCTCGTCTATTATGGAGTTGAGGCACTGAACGATGGAAACAGCGTCAGCGACTGGGATGACTACACAGCCAGTGATGACGATACAAGCGGGGATGAACGCGATACGTTTTCTCTGAAGAAGATGGCCACAAGCCTACCGCCGATAATTTATGCCTTCGGTTGCCAAATCCAAATTTTTAGCATATTTTACTCTGTTGAAGATTCGCGAGCTTCGATTTCCAGCAGAGGTGGTGTCGGCGGGTTAGTAAGCTTCTTGCCTGTCATCATTGGTGCCTGCACTCTCATGATAATATGTTTCGGGTGCGTGGGCTTCTTTGGCGTCTTATCATTTCCTGGGAAAAAAATAGATGGGGACGTGCTCAACATGCTGAACGATAAGGGAAACCTTGGGCATGCTGCCAGGGGTTTGCTAGTTTTCGCAGTAATGCTTGCCGCCGCACTGATCGTTTTCCCAGCAAGAAATTGTCTTTTCTCCACGTTCATGCACATGCTAGAGAAGGAGGGTGTTGGGGGTGAGGAAACAGCATCTTCACCAAGGGAACAAACAATACGGTGTTTGATGACCTTTCTAGTCTGCGCCATTAGCTCTACGTTGGCCATATCGCAGATAAGTTTCCTCTCTCTACTTACTATTTTGGGAGCCTTTGTTGCTGCTCCGCTCATGATTGTGCTGCCGGGGGTTGCTCTTCTCAAACTTTTGCTTCTCGAAGACAACGAGGACGAAGAGGACAGAAATGACAGGGAAAAGGGCCTCTTAGCTGTCGATATCTACAGCGATAAGCACAAACTTTCCAGCAAATTCAGAATATTCTCCGTCTTCATCGCATCTTGGTGTGTTGTCGTCGGGTGTGTCGTCTTTGGTGCGAATTTGACGCTGATTTTGAAGTAGGACGCTTCTTGCAAAGAGTAGTTATCGTTAATGGGTAAATTTGTGGAGCAGTTGAAATTGAATTTATTTTCTTCCCCCCCCCCCCCCCCCCCCC
>ENA-OWPI01003777-OWPI01003777.1-marine-metagenome-genome-assembly--contig:-NODE-3777-length-12580-cov-3.172839_pt1 | contig 12580 bp, 8 predicted proteins | sample MGYA00238138_ERZ651775 | MGnify/ENA primary metagenome ERZ651775 (study PRJEB26906, sample SAMN06265043) | marine metagenome | isolation source: Helgoland LTER site | place: Germany:Helgoland, sampling...
AATGCAATGTCCTTTACCAATCTTCTTGAAGAAAGAAGCAGAGATGCTGCATGACCCATTTTTAATCTAATCAGGAATCTATATGGAGATTCGTTATGAAAGCGTTTGAACACGCGAGAAAGGTACGCGGGATCAATATTAAGTTCATTTGCAAGTTCTTCTATTGTTCGAATTCGAAAGTAGTTTTTTCGCAAGTGCAAGTGGATCCGTTTGTAAGTATCCCATGCCCGGGCTTGTTTTTCTATTTTTGTCTTTACCAGTTCGTTGGTTTTCAGGACAACCGTTTGGGCTAGCAAGTTGCAAATGGATACACCATTCACCGAGTCCGAGTTAGCATTACTTAAAATTAATTCAAACAATTCTATAATTTCACTGTGGTCTCTAATTCCTTCAAAGTATGTCTGTTTTTTTATAATCTTGGAATCTATCTTAATATCTGGGGAATGAGCGAGCACCATGAAATATTTAATCATGGGTTTACTCTCTGAAGTTGAAATTTTATGGTGGATGCCGGTCTTGTAACTAAAAAGTGACCCCGGTTCTAAATTGAAATTCGAACCGCCCAAATAGAGTTTTCCATTTCCAGCAATTATAAATTCAATTGTGGTGTATTCTATTTCTGAATTTGTCCAGCCGGTTTCTGGGTATGAGTCTCGTTCCACTAAAAATTCTGGAAGGCATTTTTCAAAGCCTACACTGACTAAGGAAAACATATTTGGTTTACCTTCAGGAAAGCCAATAAAAACCTGTCTCGAATCAATTACCTGTTTAGAAAAGTGTTCCACAATAATTTTTAAATGAAAGTCAAAAATAGATATTCTTTGGTCAGGGATATATATTCATAATTTACCGCCTTTTGTCTATTGTTAATATTAAATTATAGATAATATCTAATTTCCTATGCTGATAGTTTGTCCCATTTTCATTTGTGTCTAATAATCATTAATTGATATGTCATTTGGTTCTAATCATTTTTTTCGCTTTTTAACAAGGTACAGGTTGACAGAATTCTTATTCTTTCAACTATCAAATCATGTTTAGGATGAAGTTTCTTATGAGATTACTTTTGGTGCTTTTTTCTTTATTGCCCAATTTTCATGTAATTGCCGATGAAAGTCATTTCTTTGAAACAAAGATTCGACCTGTGTTGTCCGAGAAATGTTATGAGTGTCACAGTGCGAGGAGCAGTAAAACCAAAGGTGGATTAAGACTGGATCACATTGACCTGATACTTCAGGGGGGTGATTCGGGTCCGGCATTAGTTCTAGGCAAATCACAAGAATCCTTATTGATTGCAGCAATTAGCTATGAAGATCCTGATTTTCATATGCCTCCCAAAGAGAAACTTAAGAAAGAAATTGTTTCTGATTTTGAAAAATGGATTGATAATGGAGCGATTTGGCCAAAAGAGCCTGTTCCGGCATTTTCATCTTCCAAAAAAAGAACCTCTTTTAAATTAGAAAAACGCAAGAATTCCCATTGGTGCTGGCAACCGATTACCCCTCCGAGCATTCCGGTTGCTGAATCTGCCAAAAAGCTAGATCCAATAGACCAATTGATTCGTGAAAAACTTGCTTATGCAGCTCTTTTGCCTTCCATGCCAGCAGATAAAAGAACCTGGCTCAGGCGAGTGACTTTTGACCTGACGGGTCTTCCACCGAGTTTAACTGAAATCGAAAATTTCATAGCGGATAAATCTAATAATTCGTTCGACACCGTAGTCGACCGATTACTCTCCTCGCACCATTATGGAGAAAAATGGGCGAGGCATTGGATGGATTTAGTCCGCTACGCCGAGACATGCGGGCATGAATTTGATTACGCCTTGGAAAACCCTCATGAATATCGCGATTACTTGATCCGTGCGTTTAATCATGATTTACCCTATGACCAATTGCTTACAGAGCATGTTGCAGGTGATTTGATTGCTACACCGCGCCTCCACCCGGAGCAGAAATTTAATGAATCCATTATTGGCACTGGTTACTGGTACTTTCATGAGGCAGTCCATGCTCCAACAGATTCAAAAGTTGATAATGCTGACCGCATGGAGAATCAATTGGATGTATTTGGGAAAACTTTCCTTGGGTTAACAATTGGGTGTGCTCGCTGCCATGATCATAAGTTTGATGCTATTTCTGAAAAGGATTACTATTCGCTAGCCGCTTTCATGCAAGGTAGTACTCGTCAGGAGTATCCTCTAGATGTTGGAGGACAGAGAAAAAAAATTGCTAATGAGATAGAAACTTTATGTCGATCTGCGTTTTCTTCTCTCTCTCATGATTCAGGGAATGTCTATTCTACCACTCCACTGAGCAAATATTGGGAAACTGCTTTGCATCTAACTAATTCTAGTTATGAATTTGCGAGTGGAGACTCTAATCTAACCCAAAAAATATTAATTGATTTTGAAAATGGTTTTGGTACATGGAAAACAAATGGAGAAGCCTTCTCAAAAACCATACTTAAAGGTTCAAAACCCTCTCATTCGGTAATTGGATATTCAGGCTTGGGTTGGGCTTCTTCTTATAATAAAGACCCAAAGAAATCAAAGGGATCATTGATATCTCCGAAATTTAAGGTGGAGTATCGATTCCTGAATTTTTTAGTTGGCGGTGGCCAGTTTAACGAGGTGGGAGTGGAGCTATGGGCAGATGGTCAACGAGTCATTGTATCTCGCGGTGAGAATAACGATAAGCTTGTACAAAAGAGTTGGGACTTGGAAGATTATTATGACAAGGAGGTCGAAGTCCGTTTGGTTGATAATGCAACGGGTAGGTGGGCACATGTACATGCAGACCAGTTTGGATTTTCTAAAATTCCCGCGATTCCAAATCCCGATAAGCCAGTACCTCCGATTTCCCTAGTCGAAAGGTATGCTCAGGCAAACAGTTTAAATGTCAAAACCCTTCGGGCATGGTGTATGCACTTTAATCAGTTAACCAATCTTCTATCGTTATCACAAAGAATAGAAAGTGCAAAAAACTCACATATTGGACTGGTCAAAGCGGAACAGAATTTCATTCAAAACAGTCAATCTTTTGCAAATTTTACTTCTTCGGAAATTCCAAAAGGCTGGAAAATAACCGGTGAAGCTTTTAAACCACGAGGGCACCGATTAATTTCGTTCGACGGATCTAATCTTTTTCCTAATCGGAATGTACTTTCCTCAAATGTTTTAGGAAATAGACGGGTTGGCAACCTCCGGTCCCCGCATTTTAAAATTGAGCATGATCAAATTTTGATAAAAGCCAAAGCAAGGAAGGCTTTTATGCGAGTAGTGATTGATAATTACCATATGGGTAAACACTCCGGTTTACTTTTTGGCGGCACTGTAATCAAGGAGGCAAATTCCGACGGTGATTTCAAATGGTTTAGTTTATCGCCCAAAAAATACAAAGGCCATTGGGCCTATCTTGAATTTGTGGATCGAGGTACAGATGCATACCTGGAAATTGACGAAGTCAGGTTTGCCAACTCCGGAATCGGAAGAAGGCCCGATTCTAGGTTTTCTCTTTTACTGGGGGATGATAAAATTGAGGCAGGTAATCTCCCTCAATTCCTTGATAGCTTCCTGGAAAAATCATTCGATAAAATTAATGCGGGCAAGTTTTCAGGAGAAGAATATGAATTTCTTAATTACCTGCACAGCGAGGGACTTATTCCATTCGAAAATCAGCAAAATATAGCTGGAATATTGAAACAAGCTGTAGTTATTGATTCTAAAACACCCCGCGAGCGGTATGTGTTAGCAATGGGAGAGGGGAGTGAGTTCCAGGGAAATGTTTATGTCCGTGGAAGCCCGCATAAACTTGGAGATGTTGTCCATGGTAGAAATCTCACCGCCCTTGGTGGGCAGACAGGTTCGCGTCTGGATTTGGCGACTCAATTAACCTCCGAGGATAACCCGCTCGTGTCCCGGGTAATGGCAAACCGTATATGGTTGCAGTTCTTTGGCCGTGGAATTGTTCCGACTCCAGATGATTTTGGTCCAATGGGACAGGAGCCCATTCATCCTGAACTGCTTGATTGGTTAGCCAATGATTTTAGGGAAAATAATTGGTCTGTTAAAAATCTGATTCGAAAAATTGTTCTTTCTCAAACCTATCGGCAATCAAGTACTTTAAATCCCTCCAATGACAAAAATAAAGTTAGCTTGGCAGACCCTGAGAATATTCTGCTGCACAAAATGCCAGTTAGGAGGCTACATGCCGAATTCATCAGAGATTCAATCCTGTTGCTCTCTGGTCGAATCGATAAAAAGCTTTTTGGCCCTTCGGTTCCTATTTACAAAACCGCCTTTATGACGGGAAGGGGGGGCAAGAAAAATGGTCCTTTAGATGGAGCCGGCAGAAGAAGTATTTATGGTTCTGTTTACCGAAATTTCCTTTCTCCATTCATGTTGGCCTTTGATCAACCAGCTCCTTTCGGGACCAAAGGGAAAAGGTCAGTTTCTAATGTTCCGGCTCAGTCTTTGGCTTTGATGAATGATCCGTTTGTCATTGGTCAATGCAATATGATCGGTAAAAATATTTTTCAGACAAAGATGCCAAAATCCGAGTCGGTTGTTAGTCTTTTTGAGATGATAACGGGGAAACCTCCAAGCCAAAAAGCTCAAGGAAAACTTCTCGCATTTTTAGAGACTCAAACGAAAGCACATGGGGGCCTTACCGAGCATGTTTGGGCCGATTTAGCCCATGTCCTGATTAATTCAAAAGGATTCCTTTTTCTCAACTAAACTTCCAAGCCATGCATTGTAACCAATTTAATACTCCATTGTCCCGTAGGTCCATGCTTCAATCCTGTGCCATGGGATTTGGCGGACTCGCTTTTTCCGCTCTGTCCAATGATTCACTGGCTTCACCCTTGGCGCCCAAGAAACCACATTTTACACCACGGGCTAAAAATGTGATTTTTCTCTACATGGACGGTGGCCCCTCCCATGTGGATACTTTTGATTACAAGCCAGCCTTGGAAAAATATAACGGGAAGGACCCTCGCGAAGTAATTGGAAAATTAGCACCCACCCAATTTGATAATATCGGTAAAATATTAAAGAGCCCGTGGGAATTTAAGCAAAGAGGGCAGAGTGGACACTGGGTATCCGATCTTTTTCCACATATTGCACAGGACGATGTGATCGATGAGATTTCGATGGTGAAATCAATGACATCCAATTTTTCCGAACATACTTCTGCCAACTATTTTCTGCATACCGGAAGCGGGTTTCAAGGGCGTCCCAGTATGGGGGCATGGTTTGGATACGGCTTGGGAACAGAGAATCAAAACTTACCCGGGTTCGTGGTTTTAAATGGAGGCTTAATTCCTCCTGGAGGATTGGATTGTTTTGGTTCCGGTTTTTTACCGGCCAGTTATCAAGGATCAGTTTTTCTTCCTCAAAATGAACCAGTTGCTAATATCAAACCGAAGGAGAAATCGGCTGAATTACAGAGAAATAAACTATCTCTGCTGTCAGATTTGGATAGCTCTTCCTTGCAGGAGATGGGTTTTGACCCGCAAGTGGAAGCCGCGATTCAGAATTACGAGACTGCCTATCAAATGCAGACTTCAGTTCCGGAGTTGATGGATTTGACCGGTGAATCTGATGTGGTCAAGAACTCATACGGTATGGATTCGGATTTTAAGAATACCCGGACCTTTGGGATGCAATGCTTATTGGCTCGTCGGTTGGTTCAACGGGGCGTGCGGTTCATTGAACTGACCTGTCCAGGGGGGAACGGAGACCGATGGGACCAGCACGGTGGGTTAGTGGATGGTCACGGTAAGAATTGTAAATCCGTTGACCAACCGATTGCCGCACTCATTCGCGACCTTAGGAAATTAGGTATGTTGGATGACACCCTGGTTGTATGGACGGGAGAGTTTGGCCGTACCCCTTTTGCCCAGGGGTCAAACGGACGTGATCATAATCCTTTTGGATTTACGACTTGGTTTGCAGGCGGAGGAATAAAGCCCGGAATAACTGTTGGAGCCACCGATGAGTTTGGGTACAAGGCGGTAGAAAATCGTTATGAAATTCATGATCTGCATGCCACAATGCTTCATTTACTGGGTATCGAGCACACTGAAAGCACTTTTCGCTTTGGTGGCAGGGATATGAGACTAACTGAAGTCTTCGGTCATTTGATTAAAGAAATTCTGTAATTTCTTTGTCCAGAAATAGGAACTATTAGCAGAATATTAGTAGATGAACCTTACTATTCTATGCCGAATCCTCTAGTCTTCTTTTTGATTAACTTTACGTGCCCAATTTTCAGATTAGCATTTATGTGAAATAAATGCCTTGCCTTAAGTATAAGGCTGTAATTGTGTTAGATAAGTTCTACTAATATTAATTACGATGAGAGCTTCAATCGCATTCGCCCCATGACCGACTTAGAGATAACGGAAACACTACGCCAGGAAACAGTCCCTTTGGAAAGTGCCTTCTCTAAGTATTTACGGGATTACCGATTACTTAACAGTTTGCTTCTCGCTCTCTTTTTTATGGTCTGCACATTTTCTATTTTTTGGAACATGATGATGGGTCTTCCTCTTAGTGACGATGCGGGATCAGATTTTTCGGATGCCGGACAACCCACCACGGCACCCAAGAAGCAGGAGCAAAAAGTTAGATTAATGCAGAGGCAAAAGCAGGCAAAGCCATCACAGAAGTTTACTTTTCAAGCTAAGGCCATTTCAGAAATTGCTGCTCCGATTGTTGATATTGAAACACAATCCCTTAATCCTGCAATTGCCATGAGCCCAATGGGAAACATGGGCGATGTGAGTGTGAATGTGGATATGTCCGTTCTTAACAAAGCCTTTGCATCTAATTTTATGGGAGTGAAGTCTAAAGCAAATAAGATTCTCTTCATTATTGATTATTCCGCTTCGATGAGGGGGCGAGACAAAGTGATGAGAAGCGAGTTAAGTAAAGCAATTGAAAAACTGCCTGCTGTGGGTTCCGTGTCGGTTATCTTTTTTTCCGGACCTACTTGGGTAGCAGGAGAAGATGCCAATGCATTGCATAAAAATTGGAGTGGATCTAACGGTTCCGGATGGAAAGCTAATGATGGATATAATCCTGTTCGACCCAAGTGGTCACCCGTTACTCCTTCTGTTAAAAAGAAACTAATCAAGGCAGTTCATGATACGCCGCTTACCCTTGGGACTGTATGGGATAATTCTTTCGAATGGGCTTTTTACATGAACCCCAAGCCGGATGTTATTTATTTCATGACAGATGGTTCCTCGAAAAAGGAATTTCAAGGAGTTGATATTATAAAAAAGAAAAAGGGACGTACTAAAATTTATACGATAGGATACGGTGCTCCTGCTGGTGCCAAATTACCCCTTGAGGAAATTGCAGCAATGACGGGAGGTAAAAGTAAATTTGTCGATATGGATGAAATTAGATTGATGGAAAAAGAAATTGATGACAAAGGTCAAAACAACTGAATTATGATGAATTATTTGAAAACCGTTTACCTTTTACTATTAACGCTTCTTTTTTACAGTTCTGCGTATTCCAAGATAAAAGTTTTACTCTTAGACGGACAGAATAATCATAATTGGAAAGCAACAACTCCTGTATTAGTTGACGCATTAGAAAGCTCAGGTAACTTTTTAGTCTCTGTATCAACTTCTCCAGCAAAGAATTCAACTCCCTTAGATTGGGAAAAGTGGAATCCCAATTTTAGTTCCTATGATGTCACCCTTAGTAATTACAACGGGGAAATGTGGCCAAAGGAAGTGCAGGAAAATTTAATAAATTATGTACAAGAGGGCGGATCTTTTGTGGTGGTTCATGCCGCCAATAATGCATTTGGTCAATGGAAAGAATACAATCAAATGATTGGACTTGGAGGTTGGGGTGGGCGCAATGAGAAATCAGGACCGTATCTGTTTTTTAATGATTTTGGAAAATTGGTCAGAGATCCAAGACCGGGTCGTGGGGGAAGTCATGGTCCTCAGAGTGAATTTATAGTACAGGTTCGCGATTTTAAACATTCAATTACTAAAGGAATGCCAAAAAAGTGGTTACACAGTAAAGATGAACTTTATGATTCCCTGCGTGGACCGGCTGAAAAAGTAAAGATCTTAGCCACTGCTTACAGTGAGAAGAGTAAAAAGCATGAACCCATGATTATGACAATTTCTTATGGAAAAGGTCGAGTCTTCCATACACCTATGGGGCATGCAGATTATTCCATGAAATGCATTGGCTTTCAAGAAGTGTTGCGAAGAGGGACCGAGTGGGCAGCGACCGGACAGGTGACATCCGAGCTTCCTTTTGACTTCCCCACTGAAAAAAAGGTTTCTTCTCAGTAATTCTCAGGAAGCCAAAAAAAAGACCACTCAAAAGGTGATCTTTTTTTCAATTTCTTGTAAAAAATTTACTCAGATGCTGGCGAAGCGGCATCAGTTGGGTTTGCATCAGTTGCGTTTGAATCTTCTCCTTCAGTTGCTCCGCCTCCGCACGATGCGAAGAGTGCTAATGAAAGAATGCTTACGAGAGTTAGAAAGTTTTTCATGACGGCTATTTCCTTAAGTTTGAATTATAGTTTTTGGTTAAAGTGTTGATGAACAACTCCCCCAAAAATTAATAATTTTTCGATTCTGTCAAGGTGAATCCTGTGATGAATGGTTATCAATTTTATTGATTTATGCCCATTCTCATTGCCAAAGCAGTAGTAATTTAATTGGGTTGTGACATGTATTATATAGGAATTGATATAGGAACATCTTCGGTTAAGGCATTGCTTATTGATAGTGGTGGAAGGGTAATTAAAACCTCTGTGCCAGAATACTCTTTTCAAACCCCAAAACCACTTTGGGCCGAGGCCGATCCACTGGATTGGTGGGAAGCAACGCAACAAGCAATTAAAGAACTACTCTTAAAAGTTCAGTCTAGTGAAATAGCTGGAATTGGACTTACCGGCCAAATGCATGGTATGGTAGCAATGAACAAAGAAGGTTCCGTTTTAAGGCCCTGTATCATGTGGAATGACCAACGATCTCATTTGGAGTGTGACGAAATTACCGAACGAGTTGGGCAAAAGAAAATTCTTAGTATTACCGGTAATCCCGTTTTGCCTGGCTTTACTGCTCCCAAGATCTTGTGGACCCAAAAAAACGAACCAGACCTTTTTGCTTTGATCGATAAGGTAGTTTTACCAAAAGATTTTATTCGTTACAAATTAACCGGTTCCTTTTTTTCTGATGTTTCGGATGCTTCAGGAACCTCTCTACTAGATGTCGGAAAGAGAACTTGGTCACAAGAAATGTTTGATTGCATGGGATGGCCAATCTCTTGGATGCCGGAAGTTACTGAATCAACTGAAGTTTCCGCCAAAATTTCCGCGGAAGCAGCAACCTTAACTGGTCTGCTTGAAGGAACCCCTGTAGTGGCGGGTGGTGGAGATTGTGCGGCTCAAGCTGTTGGCTCAGGAATTGTGGAAGAGGGCAAAGTTTCTGTCACATTGGGAACGAGTGGTGTTGTGTTTGCCCAAAGCGACGAATACCGCGTTGAGCCTAATGGTAAATTACATGCATTTTGTCACGCGGTTCCTGGGAAATGGCATGTAATGGGAGTGATGCTATCTGCAGCAGGTTCTTTTCAGTGGTATAAGAATCAATTTGGAATGGAGGAGCAAAGAATAGAAAAGGAGGGCGGTGCGAATGCTTATGAAACTCTTACTAAAGAAGCCCAGCAGGTAATTGCGGGCTCAGAGGGTTTATTTTTTCTTCCTTATTTATCGGGCGAAAGAACACCCCATCCAGACCCGTATGCAAGGGGTTGCTTTATCGGTATGAGTTTACGCCATCAAAAAAAACATCATACCCGGGCTGTTTTGGAGGGAGTCTCCTATGGTTTAAATGATTCGTTATCCATGATGCAAGAATTGGGTGTTAATCCAAATGAAATTATACTTTCTGGGGGCGGTTCGCGCTCAGCGTTATGGAAACAAATGCTTGCCGATATTTTTGCCACTCCTTGTGCAATGGTGAATGCATTAGAAGGTGCAGCTTATGGTGCGGCAATACTTGCCGCGGTTGGAGTAGGTGGATTTGGCACCGTGCAAGAGGCTTGTAGCTCTTTTATTCAAAAAATTGAAACAGTGGATCCTGGTCCGAACCTGGAAACCTACAAGCGAAATTATCCTATTTATAAATCTTTATACCCAACCCTGAAGGCTCAGTTTGCCAAGATTGCTGAGTCGAATGCGTTAAACTCATAAAAAAATGGATAACACTTACGAGTCGAATAAACTACTTGGTGAATACTTATTGTTTCATTACGGATCGGATGATCAGTTAATGCCTTGGTCGGATGGCCCTCAGAATGGTCTTCGGTTTCCCGTGCGTACTGTTCGTGAACTTATCGACCACAGTTCACTTCCCTCTTCGACTACTACTCGTGCCTTTGATGTCGGTTGTTCCGTGGGTCGTTCTACATTTGAAATTGCGAGCTTTTGTGACGAAGTGGCGGGCTGTGACCTGTCCCATTCCTTTATTTCAGCAGCTCGATCTTTAATTGATAATAAGGAACTCCCTTATGAGTATTTAGAGGAAGGGGACAGCTATCAAAAAGCAGTCGCAAAAGTAGAGTATGACCCGAGCAAGGAGATTTCATTTTTTGTTGCAGATGCCTGTTCGTTACCCTCCGAGCTAAAAGAGTTTGATTTGGTTCATGCAGCCAATTTGATCTGTCGATTACCGGATCCCTCGCTTTTTTTAAATCGACTTCCACAATTAGTGAAGCCGGGCGGGCAACTTCTTTTAGCCACCCCATTTACCTGGTTGAATGAATATACACCGAGAGAAAATTGGATCGGTTCTGGTGACTCGGAGCAAAAACTGGTGGAATGCTTGAAGCCATATTTTGAATTGGAAAAAAAAGTAGAACTACCTTTTGTCATTCGTGAACATAGAAGAAAGTTTCAATATAGTGTTTCAATCGGTACTCGATGGAGACGGCTTGGGAGCGCGGTGTAACAGCTTGATTCTTTTTCTTCGAGGTGTTTCTAGATAAATTAGTTTATAATTTGAAAATTTCCCTAGTGAAATTCTTTTCAATATTTTCTATTACTAACAACAGTGAACAACCTAAATGATCAAGCTCGATGAATTTGTAAGGAATATTTCCTCCTGTTCTGAGCCTCATTCTCATTATTCTGATTGTTTGAAAGCATTGTGGTGGGTCCAAAAGGGAGATTGGGCAAAAGCACATGACATTGCCCAAGAAGAAGGTACTATACTGGGTGATTGGGTACATGCATACCTCCATCGATTGGAGGGAGATTTAGGTAATGCTGCCTATTGGTACAATCGGGCGTCACGCCCGGTTAAGCAAGATGAAAGCCTGGAGGAAGAATGGAAAGAAATAACAGCTCATTTTCTTTCCTTAGAACCCTAACGTTAAGCTCGACCCATGGACTTGAAAACAAGAGGAATATTTTCTTCCGGTACCAATAAAAGAGATGATCTCTTAGAGACTGAAAGCAAGTGGGAAATGTTCTCTCCGGTTAGTTTAATAATCCTCTGTACAATGAGCATTCTTTTTATACGATCTGCTCAGGCCTACACGGGAGGTAATCAATGGCAAATGCAGGTGATTTGGGTTATTATTGGTTTTTCAATTTATGTAATTGTCTCTGTCGTGGATTATCATTTTTGGATGCGATTTGCTCATATTATCTATGTATTGGGAGTTATTTCTCTGGTACTTGTCTTTTTATGGCCCCAAAAATACGGGGCACAGAGGTGGATAGATTTAGGACTATTTAAAATACAGCCATCCGAATTTGCAAAAATTGTGACCCTGATTCTTGGTGCCAGTATTATGGCGAGGTCGGAAATCGGAAATTTAAAAGACTCTTTTAAGGGAATTTGTAAACTTGGATTTTGCTTTGTCTGTCCAATGTTCTTGATTTTCAAGCAACCTGACTTAGGATCAACATTAGTTTTTCCACCAATAGCATTTTCAATTTTGTACGTCGCCCGCATACCTTATCGGTTTTTTGTTGCTACAGCTCTTCTGTTTGTAGTGATAATTGGTGTGCTGGGTTATGACGTTTTTCGTTATTATCAATATAAATCCGAGAACCCGCATCCAAATGAAGCAATTGTTGCTTATGAGGATACAACTCTCATACCACTCAAGGACTATCAACGTAAACGCATCCTCACTTTTCTAGCACCAGAAGTCATGGACCCAAATGGAATTGGAGCAAATTGGAATCGAATCCAAGCTCTCATTGCTGTTGCCACCGGTGGAATATCTGGCAAAGGCTTGGGTAATGGCATGCAAGCAAAGTTAGGATATCTACCCTCTGCCGTCGCACACAACGATTTTATTTTTGCGGTGCTAGCAGAAGAATCTGGATATGTAGGAGGAATGACAGCAATTGCTGCATACTTCCTTCTTATCTTTGGTTGTTTAAAGGTAGCTTCCAAGGCGTCCGATCGTTTTGGGGCAATGCTTGCAATAGGAGTTTCTGTCCTATTAATGACCCATGTTTTTATTAACATTGGCATGACAATTGGCATTACATGCGCCATCATCCGCACATGT
>ENA-OWPI01003783-OWPI01003783.1-marine-metagenome-genome-assembly--contig:-NODE-3783-length-12563-cov-2.620455_pt1 | contig 12563 bp, 10 predicted proteins | sample MGYA00238138_ERZ651775 | MGnify/ENA primary metagenome ERZ651775 (study PRJEB26906, sample SAMN06265043) | marine metagenome | isolation source: Helgoland LTER site | place: Germany:Helgoland, sampling...
TGAAAAAAATAATACTATCCGTAACTTCTCTTCTAATGATGGGCACCTTGTTAATTGGTGCTCCCAAAAAAGACATCGTCGACACTGCCGTGGAAGCAGGCAGTTTCAAAACGCTGGTTACTGCTGTGAAGGCAGCAGGGCTTGTCGACACACTTAAAGGTGATGGCCCCTTTACAGTCTTCGCCCCAACCGACGAGGCTTTTGCCAAGTTGCCGAAAGGCACCGTCGAAACTCTTCTCAAACCTGAGAACAAACAAAAACTCGTTGATATCCTCACCTACCACGTAATATCAGGCAAGGTGAAGGCCAAGAAAGCTGCGAAGCTCGATTCTGCCAAAACGGTCAATGGTGCAAAAATTGCCATCAAGGCAAATGGTAAGAATTTGATGATTAATAACGCAAAGGTGATCAAAGCGAACATCAAAACATCAAACGGAATCATTCATGTAATTGATGCCGTTTTGCTCCCTACCCCCAAAAAGGTTTCCGGAAACACCAACCACATCCTCAAGCAGGCTATCCACAAGGGCGTGCCTATGTTTAACTCCGGACATCATTCACAAACTGCAGCCCTTTACATGAAAGCTGGAAACGATGTCCTCGGACAATGCTCTTCGTCCGTATGCTCAAGTGCCGCAAATACAATCAAAACTGCCATGCACAGGGCTAAGGCCGAGCACTGCCCAACTTCCCAAGCATGGATCATGCGTCATGCTTTCGATAAGGTTCTTGCATCAGCTCATTAATTTAATTTCGAATTCTTAGGCGGGTCTTCTTCAAGGAAGACCCGCCTATATTACAGATTAAATATTCAGTTATCCTTGGACAAACGCTTAAAAACCGAAACCTTCCCATGAAACCTTTCCGCACTCTTCTTTTGGCAACTTCTACTTTTCTGTGCTTTCTTACTCCTACCTTAGATGCAGCAAACCCTGCGGAAGCCAAAACCATAGGCCGAACTGTGCGTGAAATGCCAGAATTATCAAACTTTCTACAACTTTTGGAAAAAACTGGAATCGGATCTATACTTTCCGAAAATACCAGTGCAAGTTACACTGTTTTTGCCCCCACTGATGCTGCATTCAAAAAGTTACCTAAGGGGACTGTGCAAACATTACTGGATCCTCGCAATGATGACCGATTGGAAGAAGTTTTTGGATTCCATGTGAAGGAAACTTCGGAGGCTCCTATCTTTATTGAGAAATATTCCATCCTCAGGATGACCACCCGTCAGTTCATTTCGGTTAATTACAAAAAAGGAACAATCGGAGATGCTCGCTTCACCGGCAAAGTAATACCTTGCTCTAACGGAGTAATATACCTCATCGACAAGGTACTCACCCCGACAACAGACGACCTCTTTCAGCGTCTCCAGAAAGACGGAAGATTTTCCATTTTCACCAAGGCAATCACCGCCAGTCGCCAGGGAAAATTATTCCAAAACATGCATAGCTTGTATACCACCTTTGCCCCCACGGACGATGCCTTCAAAAAACTTCCTGCCAAAACCGTCGAATCTTTATTCCTTCCCGAGAACGATGAGCGTCTCGAAGATATCATCAAACACCACATTACCGAACAAGTATTTGCATATGGCAAATCATCGGGTGGTCGCCGCAGTCTTGGCGTTTCCGATGTAACGCCATTCAGTGCCTTTGGCCAACAACTGAACTACAAATTTCACGACAAACATGCCACTGTAGACGGAGCCAAAATAATCGAGACGGATATACCCTGTGCCAACGGAATCATCCATGTCATTGATGATGTAATTTTACCCGCCGAAAAAAGCCTTCTCGAATTGATCAAGAATCAAAAAAGGTTCAGTACTTTGACTCGATTACTCAAGGAGACCGGACTGGATCTTCCTTTGGCGTCATCCAGAACCACCTTTACCATCTTTGCACCGGTCAATGAAGCATGGGAAAAAGAGCCTTACAAATCATTAATTGAAAACCACGGGAAAACCGGAACAGAAGAACTCTACGGTATTTTGTCACGGCATGTAATCGTCGGCAAGCATGTGAGCGAAAACCCTAAGCCTTACAACAAGCTTAGAACTATTCACGGTGCCCCGATTTATCTCACCCAGGATGAGGGTAAATCGAAAATTAGCGGTATTCGAATAATTGAATCGGATGAGGAGGCTTTCAACGGATTAATAAATGCAATCGGTTCGGTTATTAAAGACCCAATGGAGCTACCTGAAAAAGATATAACCACGGTCGACGCCATACTATTTGTGCAAGATTCAATCAAGGAAAGTTCGGCGCTATACGATCAGGGGAAGTATGAAGCCAGCTGGCGTAATTACATACGAAGTGGTAATGAATTTCTTACCAAATACTCAAAATTCACAAGTTCATCTCAAAGCAACAAACTAAGAAATGTGATTCTTGACGACCAACCAGTTGCTCAGCTTGCGAGGGAGGCTTGGACATCCCGTAACGTCTTCCGCGACCTATTGCGTGAACTCGAACAACGGGAAGACCGCATTGTAGATTCTTATCTAATGCAACTTCCCAACAAACAAAGGTTTGGACGCTAATATGGAAATCCTTACCGATGATTTTCGTTGATGCATACAAAAAGAAGAGTCATCTTCCAGTAATCCCTCCTCATGCCGTTACGAAACTTTATCCTTTTTTCAAATATTCGGTCTTTCGAGTTCGCTCTTGGAATTGTCCCGCCTTCGGAAAGCCAAGGGTCGTCAAATTCCCTTCTCTTACCGTTGGTCGCCAAGGGGGATGAAACAGCAATGAGAAAGTGTATTGATTCATATGGCTCACTTGTATGGAGTATCGTTTGCCGGCGAATTAGGGATCGAATGGATGCAGAGGAGGCATGCCAGGAAATCTTCACAGAAGTTTGGCGCATTGCGGCTCGGTTTGATCCCAAGGTATCCAAAGAGTCAACTTTCATAGGTATGATTGCCCGTCGACGCTCGATTGATTGGCAAAGGAAACAAAACCGACTTCCCCCATTGGCAACCTTAGATAGCCTCCCCGAACTTTCAACGACATCAAGTAGTTCACTTCACTCCATCGACCGTTCCGAACTTTGGAATGCTTTGCAAAGTCTACCGGAGAACACATTGAAATTGTTTTCTTTGCACTTTGAAAAAGGACTAACCCATGACGAGATTGCTCAGCAAGCAAAGTTGCCCATTGGCACTGTTAAAACCAAGCTTCGGCGAGGTCTGATAGAAGCCCGAAAATTACTGAATGAACTCAACCTTAACAAAGAATTGGCCCGATGAGTATGGAAAATGCATTGGCTCGATTCGAGGAACTCGACGCAGGAAGAGTCCTGGGTGATCTTAGCCCCAAGGAAACATCAGAATGGTTAATTCTAGCAGAAAGACATCAGGGCTCAAACTCTATAGAACTTGATCTTCTTGCCACTGAATTAGAACTCCAGGAAACCCAACCCTGTGATTTATCCAGTTCACTTTCCAACAAACTTGCGGATACGATTCCTGCCTTTAGCAATAAAAACAAACAGCAACCCGCTACCCAAATAATTTCAATCCTGCCATGGTTGGGATGGGCAGTTGCAGCTTGCTTAGTTATTTCTTTAAACATACCCGATACTGATACCTCGCCTCCAGCAATTCAACTCACCTCTACGCAAAAGCTTGAGGCTCTTATCAAGAAAGAACCCAGCAGCCAACGCTTGGCATTTTCTTCTGCAAGTGATCCGTACCAAAATATTAGCGGAGAAGTAATATGGAATGACGGCTTGCAGGAGGGTTATATGTCACTGACCAATCTTCCTGTAAATGATCCGACTCAAAATCAGTACCAACTTTGGATCGTCGATCCTGAACGAGATGAACTGCCCGTCGATGGTGGCGTCTTTGATATTCCCGCAGGAAGTAAAACAGCAGTTATACCGATTCGTAACGCACTCCACGTTTCCAAACCAGCTGCCTTCGTGATCACGCTTGAGCAACCGGGTGGTGTCGTAAATTCCAAGCAGGAAGTCGTAGTCGCTTTAGCTAAATCCTGATTTCCTTAGTCAACCTTGATTAGAAAATCTCGCCTCTTACTTGGAATCGAATAGACGCCTCGGTCAAAATATCTAGGTTAAGATCCTATGCATTGGCTCACCAAGTTTCTTATTTCCCTCATTTTAGGAGGGAACATTAATGCAGATTCATGGGTAAAAACTAAACTAAGCAAAGACCTGAACACTCCGGTAATGACAAACGATATTCCAGCACCTGGTAAAAGGGTGAGGCAAGTCGCAGAGGAGTACCAAGGTACGCAAGTATATCACAGCTTATACCTCCCAACCAATTGGGAAAAGGGAAAGACTTACCCCGTGCTTGTCGAATACACCGGGAACAAATTCCCGGCTTGCGGATCAACCGGAGAGGTCAAGGGTGCAAACCTGGGCTACGGACTAAGTGGAGGGAAAGGATTTATCTGGGTCTCCATGCCCTACATTCAAAAAGGGAAAAAAGAAAACGCTGTGACTTGGTGGGGAGATCGTCAGGCCACCATCGACTACTGCAAATACAACCTACCCCGAATCTGCGATGAATTCGGGGGTGATCGAAACAACCTTTTTATCTGCGGTTTTTCCCGTGGAGCGATTGCCTGCAGTTATATTGGATTAGCAGATAATGAAATCGCGAGTTTTTGGAAGGGAATGATTACCCACGATCATTTTGACGGGCAGAAAAAATGGGGCTACCCGGAAAGTGACCGAAGTTTTGCTCTTTCACGCCTCGACCGCTTAAATGGACGCCCTGCCCTTGTATGCGGAAATGCCAACGATTATATCAAGAGATACCCCAAGCTAGGTGACTTCACTTTTCTACCTGTACCCGTGACTACAATCTTTAAAATCCCCGATGGTCCAGTGATTCACTCGCATACTGACCTTTGGGCACATCGGGACAGTCCTACTCGCAAAACAGCCAGATCATGGCTTATTCAACAAGTAAATTCAAAACATGAATAGATATTTCAACTTCAAATTTTTCTTACTGCTCATTATTTCCTCTGTTGCAAACTCTGCCGAATATTCGAGTCAAGCTTCCAATCCAAATGTCAATAATGAGAAGCCTGAAAAAGGAAGCCAAGCCAAACGCATTCATCCCCATGCCCTCAAGCTAATTCTAAATGGAAAAAAGGAGGAAGCCATCTCCTACCTCAAGTCGACTACCGACAAGAAGGTAAACCCGGAACAGACCCAAATGCTCATTGACCTTGCGCTCGACAAACCGAACGCCTGGAAGTTCGATGCCAAGACTTGGCCTTGGAAACGTACCTTGGCCGACACATCGCTAAAGAAAGACGCTCCGTCAAACAAGTTCACCATCGCCTTCGGCGGGGGAGCGGGCTATGTGCCACCACACGAGCGAATGTGGGACACCATCAGGGCAATCGACCCGCGGGCACTTCTCTTGCTTGGAGACAACGTTTACATCGATGACCCCGAAACTCCGGAGATGCAACGCTTTCACTATTACCGCCGCCAAAGTCAGCCCGAATGGGCGAAACTGGCGAGAAAAGTGCCCATCTATGCCATCTGGGACGATCATGATTTCACCACCAACGACGGCTGGGGAGGGCCGGCAATCGAGGAGCCTAGTTGGAAGCGGAATGTATGGGAAATATTTAAGGAAAATTGGGACAATCCCTATTACGGCGGCGGTGAAGAACAGCCTGGATGCTGGTTCGACTTTTGGATCGGAAAGGTTCACTTCGTCCTGCTCGACGGGCGCTACTACCGCGAGTCACCCAAGGGGAAAAATCCATCTATGCTTGGATCCGTTCAAATGAAGTGGCTCAAGAAAACCCTCAAAAAACCGGCGACTTTTACCGTGTTATGCTCTAATGTACCAATAACTCCGAAGGTAAAGCCCGGATCCAAGGACACTTGGGATGGTTATGACAGTGAACGCCAACAAATATTTAAGTTTATTGCCAAGGAAAAGATTTCAGGAGTCGTAATACTTTCCGCCGATCGTCACCGGTCGGACGCCTACAAAATCGACAGCGGTATCGATGGAATGTATCCGCTCTACGAGTGTCAGTCATCAAGATTGACAAACCAGCATGTGCACGGACTTATCAAACATGCCCTATTCGGCTACAACAAGAAACAATCATTCGGCCGAGTTGACTTTGACCTCACCGCTCAAGATCCTACTTTCAGGTATACAATCATAAGCATCGACGGGGAACCGGTTCATTCCCTTGAGCTCAAATTAAGCGAACTGCAGATCAGGTAAAATCAAGGTAGAACCGAATCGATTTCAGTTCCATTTTAAAGACGCCAGAAAACATCGTGCGGCTCGAGTAATCCGAATCAAACTACAATGAAAAAATGACTAATGAATAAAGAAAGGTTTTGCCTCTTCCGACCAACCTACTGCAAAGTTCTTCGAAATTAATATTATGAAACCACCTATTGTACTTCTCATTTGCACAACTTTTCTTGCATGCCTGAATTTTGCTTTTTCCCAGCTTAAGGATGGTCAACCGAACATCATTCTCATCATGGCCGACGATATGGGCTACGAAGCCTTATCCTCTAACGGCAGCGAATCCTGCCAATCGCCCAATCTGGACAAATTGGCCAAGGGAGGCATCCGTTTCACCAACTGTTTTTCCAACCCCATCTGCACGCCCTCCCGAACCAAAATTATGACAGGGCAATATAATGTCCGAAACTATGTGAAGTTTGGGATGCTGGACCGTGGACAGACCACATTCGCTCACCAGCTTAAGCAAGCTGGTTACAAGACAGCTATCGCTGGCAAGTGGCAATTGGGAAATCAACCGGATTCGCCCCAGCATTTCGGCTTCGAAAAATCCTGCCTCTGGCAGCATACACGAGGTGGACGATCCAATGAAAACGGAAAAAGAATCGACCGGCGCTTCGTTAACCCGATGCTTGAATTCAACGGAAAAGAAAAGGATTTCACATCCGGCGAATACGGGCCGCAGGTCTGTACCGATTTCGTTTGTGACTTTATCGACGAAAATAAAAAAAGACCATTCCTTGTCTACTATCCGATGATTCTTACCCATTGTCCTTTTGATCCCACGCCCGACTCCACCGATTGGGATCCGAAGAGACTTGGTTCGACAACCTACAAGGGGGACAAAAATGATCCACAACGTCACTTCATCGACATGGTAAATTTCGCCGATAAAATGGTTGGGCAAATCATCAAGCAGCTCGAAAAATCAGGGGTTCGAGAAAACACCATCCTCATCTTCACAGGAGATAATGGAACCGATAAACCCATCGTAACACCATGGAAAGGCACGGAAGTCGTGGGCGGTAAAGGATCCATGAGTGACACCGGCACCCGCGTTCCCTTAATTGTTAACTGGCCAGCAGGTATTAAGAAACCCGGCCGGGTAACCGATGACCTTGTTGAATTCACGGACATGATGCCTACCCTTTGTGAACTATCCGGGGCAGACCTGCCAAAGAATCACCCCGCCGATGGGGCCAGCATCGTTCCCGTACTTCAAAACAAAAGAGATGTTCGAAAAAAGGATTGGATTTATATTTGGTATCGGAATCAGGTCATGATCCGTAATAAAAAGTATTCACTTCTCGCCAAGCAGGATGGGAGTGGTGCCACACTAACCCGCTACAAAGGTCAGTTTAATGGGAAGGAATTGATCGATCAAAAAATGAATAAAGCTGAACGCACAACCAAAGAAGAGTTTGAAGATATCCTGGCTCAAATGTCCAAAACCCGGCTTTCTACTGCGAGTGAAGAGGGACGAATCATGGGACTTAAAAATAAGTCTAATCGGTAGGCTTTCATAACAAATGAAGACTTTTTCTTTCCTTGCCCTCCTCCTTTTCACTTTAAATTTGGGGTGGTCTGAAACGGACCGCACGCGCCCCAACTTTATTCTGATCATGGTAGATGACATGGGCTACTCGGACATCGGTTGTTACGGCGGGGAGGTTAAGACCCCCAATCTCGACCAATTGGCTAAAAACGGTTTGCGGTTCACGCAGTTCTACAACACCGCCAAATGCCACACCACCCGGGCCGAACTTCTCACCGGCAACTACGCGTACTCGATTGGGGATAACAATATGGAGCACGGGGCTACTTTTGGAGAAGTGCTCCGACCGGTTGGTTATCGTACCCTTATTTCAGGAAAGTGGCACCAAGTGCCTCTTCCGACAACCCGAGGCTTTGACCGCTACTACGGACTGGCCGATGGATGCAGTAACTTCTTTAACCCCGGCGTCAAAGCACGTCCGGGCGAGGGCCTCCCGGGAAGAAAACGATCATCCCTCCGTCGATGGGCCATTGAGGACAAGGTGATCATGGGCTACACCAGTCCGGACAAAAAGTTCTACCACACCGATGCCTTCACTGATTACGCAATCGACCGTCTCGACGAGTACAAGAACGAAGACAACCCCTTTGTTCTCTACTTACCCTACACGGCACCGCACTACCCTCTTCATGCCTGGCCCAAGGACATCGCCAAGTACCGGGGGAAATACAAAATCGGATGGGATAAAATCCGAGAGCAGCGATTCAAGCGGATGAACGAAATGGGAATCATCGGTCCGAATCATAAGCTCACCCCAAGGGCTTCCAAGGCATGGGACGATCTTTCCGAGGAACAACAGGATGCTGAGGATCTCAAGATGGCGGTCTACGCGGCCATGATCGACCGGGTCGATCAGAACCTCGGACGTCTCTTTGCCAAGGTCAAGGAACTGGGCGAGTGGGACAATACCCTGATCATGTTCCTAACCGATAATGGTGCCTGCTCCGAGCAACCCAACACCACTCCGGATATTCCACCCGGATCGGTAGAGAGCTATCGTACCGTTTCCGTTGGCTGGGCCAATGCCAGCAACACCCCCTACCGTAAATTCAAGTCAACTGATTACGAAGGCGGCATTCGCACACCTTTCATTGCTCATTGGCCGGGTGTAATCAAACCGGGTATGACCAATCAGGTGGGTCACATCATCGACGTTTCCGCCACCTTCCGAGACATCACCGGAGCGAAGTATCCCAAGCAAATCCAAGGTAAGAAAACCAAACCTCCGCCTGGCAAATCTCTCCTCACGATCTTCAAGGGCGAAGAACGGGAACCACACAAAGAAATCTTTTGGCGTTTCAACCGGGCGAATGCTGTTCGTCAGGGTGATTTGAAAGTTGTTCGTGCTGGAAAAGTATGGGAACTTTATAACCTGCGGGCTGATCCTACTGAAGTAAATAACTTGGCAGAACAGATGCCGGAGAAAACGGCTGAACTTTCTAAAATGTGGGAAGACTGGAACGAAGAGTGTAAAAAAAGACCCTAACCCAACCCAACCTCCTTTCGCTCTATGTCCTACAACCTGCTCCTAAGGAAACTATCATGGATCATAGTTTGCTTTATTTTCCTACACCCGGTAATTGCCGAAGAATCTTTTGAATTTCCAATGATTTCGGAGGTTCTCCGGAAGGTCCTTTTTCCTCAGGGGGACGGTGGATCCCAGTACTTTCGAATTCCCGCAATCATAACCGCAAAAAACGGTGACCTGCTCGCAGTAATTGATGCCCGTAGAAATACCACCCGGGATCTTCAGCACACCCGCAACATAGACATTGCCTACAAAAGGAGTACAGACAATGGCAATAACTGGTCGGGAATTGATTTCATTACCAAGTTTCCAGACGGGCAAGTGGGATCTGATGCATCCTTGGTCGTTGATCGTAAAACAGGCAGGATTTTTTGCTTTTACAACTACCTCGATCATGACACGGAGTTCAATAAGTCTAGACCTTCCAGGACAGCAGTTAACTATCGCTACTTTTTACAGACAAGCGACGACCACGGAAAGACCTGGTCGCAACCGAAAGACATTCGAGACGAGGTTTTGTCCGCTCAAATAACCAAGCGGGACTTCGTCTTTATCACCTCTGGACGAGGGGCTCAAACTCCTTCGGGACTGATCGTCCACACGGTAGTTCACGTTGGGAAAGCAGGTTACTTATTTGGCAGTTCCGATCAGGGCAAGACTTGGGGAGCCTTGAAAAAAGCGTCACCATTCTCACCTGCCAACGAATCCAAATTCGTCGAACTGAGTGACGGTACCTGGATGATTAACGCGAGGGTCAACGGTTCGGGATATCGATATGTTCATCGCTCGACCGACCAGGGGAAATCCTGGATAAGCAAAAAGGAAACCAACCTGCCTGACCCGGGTTGTAATGCCGAAATCCTGGTCTATACATCCAAAAAAGACGGGTACGCGAAAGACCGTCTTTTATTCGTCAATTCTCATAGCCAGAAAGGACGGAAGAATCTTGTACTCAGCATCAGTTATGACAATGGAAATACATGGGCCTTTAAAAAATGCATTGAAAAAGGAGCGGCAGGCTATTCAGCCATCACTGCCTGTAAAAATGGAGATATTGGAATTTTCTTTGAGAATGGAACCAAAATGACTTTTGTTCGTGTCTCGCTCAAAGACCTGACAGATGACACTGATAAACTTACCCAGCCTTATAAAATATGATGATCAGATTGCTTACTCTTCCCCTTCTTTTGCTTAATCACTCCAACTTCGCCGGTACCCGGCCAAATATTGTGATCCTCTATGCTGATGATATGGGAGTCGCGGATGTTTCCTACGGCGATCCGGAGGCAAAGATCCAAACACCCCATCTCGACCGATTGGCATCGCAGGGTATGACGTTCACCGATGGGCATAGTTCATCAGGCATTTGCACACCGAGCCGCTTTGCCCTGCTTACCGGGCAGCACCACTGGCGTCGATTTCACGGAATAGTTGGAGCCTTTGGCGGTACCGTCTTTGAACCCGATGATTTTACTATCGCCAAAATGTTCAAAAATAAAGGCTATCGCACCGGATGTTTTGGCAAGTGGCACCTCGGGTGGGACTTTGATGCCATTCGTAAACGGGGAGCCAAGAAAGGAGATCCCCGTGCCCAGTCCTATGATTGGACAAAACGATTTCCGGACGGACCTCTTGATCAGGGCTTTGATTATTACTTTGGGGACGGGACCATCAATTTCCCACCCTACTGCTGGATCGAAGGCGACCGCTTTGTAACTATCCCCACAAAGCCAGTAATTAAATCTAAACCACTTGCTGGGGCAGGAAGCTTCCGACCGGGCCCGATGGCCGAAAGCTGGAACCCCTACGACATCCTGCCCACCATCACCCAAAAGACCGTCGAGTGGATTTCGAAGCAGAAAAAGGATCAACCCTTCTTCGCTTACCTCGCCTTCAATTCGCCCCACTATCCAATCGTCCCAAACAAGCCTTATCACGGGAAATCGAAAGCCGGTTACTACGGGGACTTCGTCATCGAGACCGATGCCATGGTGGGCAAGGTGATGAACGCCTTGAAAAAACACGGCTTTGCCGACAACACCTTGGTCGTCTTCTCCGCCGACAATGGACCCGAGACCCATGCGTTCGAAAGACTGGAGGAATTCAAACAATGGAGCTCGGGCAAGTATCGTGGCGTCAAGCGCGATGTCTACGAGGGAGGACACCGCGTTCCCTTCATTGTCAAATGGCCAGGAAAAATCAAGCAAGGCTCGGTTTCCGAGGAAGTGGTGAGTCAGGTCGATCTGGCGTCGACCTTTGCCAAGATCATTGGACACCCCCTCCGCAAAAACGAAGCCATCGACAGCTACGATCTGATGCCCGTCCTCAAGGGTGAGAAGTACGACAAGCCCCTCCGCGTGGCCACCGTCCAGAACACCTCCCCGAAAAAATTCGCCCTCCGGCAAGGGGATTGGGTCTATATCAATGCCCCGACGGGAGCAGCCAAGAAGGAAAGTCCCGCCTACTTGGAGCATTTCGGCCTCAAGGCATACGGGAAAGGTCATGAAGGCCTGTTGTTCAACCTGAAGGAAGACCCGCGCCAGTCCGACAACCTCTACGCCAAGTATCCCGAGCGGGTCAAAAAAATGGGCGAGCTTCTCCAGAGCTACCTCGACGGTCGCCCCTGCGCCCCGAACAAAAAATGATAAAGCCCAAGAACAAAGGCGGAAAAAAGGGCGGAAAGAACAAGCCGGAGAAGTGATGACGAAAGTTTTTCGACAACTTTGTTTATTCGGCTTTGCAGTTGCGACACCTCTGGCAGGGCAGAAACAAGACACGGGGCAGTCCCTCATCACAATAAAAGAGATCGATGCAAAGCTGGAAAAACTTTCTTCGGGCTATGAAACGGTGGAGGGGCCGCTCTATGATGGGAAGGGCCATCTTCTCATCACTGACATTCCCAACCAGCGTATCTGGCGACTCAACCTGAAGACCCTTGGGACCACGCTGTTCAGGGACAAGACCGGCGGAGCCAACGGGCTCGCCTTTGACTTGCGGGGACGATTGCTGATGTGCAAGCAACGGGAGAAGAGCCTTGCCCGCCTCGAGGAGGACGGGACGGAAACCGTGCTCTTGAAGCCGACGAGGATGGGGAAAAACAAGAAGGTTTACCCTGTGGGAGTCAACGACGTGGTGGTTGATCGCAAAGGGCGGATCTACGTCACGGTGCCGGGCGCGGGATCGATCTACCTTCTCGACTC
>ENA-OWPI01003787-OWPI01003787.1-marine-metagenome-genome-assembly--contig:-NODE-3787-length-12561-cov-9.918856_pt1 | contig 12561 bp, 5 predicted proteins | sample MGYA00238138_ERZ651775 | MGnify/ENA primary metagenome ERZ651775 (study PRJEB26906, sample SAMN06265043) | marine metagenome | isolation source: Helgoland LTER site | place: Germany:Helgoland, sampling...
AAACATAAATACGCATCTATACTCGAGTTTTTAGTTTGTACATCCTTGATTTTCGCGGATTTCATGGATGGTTACTAATTTGTTAGGGGATTTTTAGGGATTTCTGTTTTTTTGCTAGGGGTGTCGTAGGGTTTCATGAATTTCAAAAAAAAAATAGGTAATATTTTTTGCTGAGCAGAATCACCTATCTGCTGAGCAGAATCACCTATCTGCTGAGCAGATTTTTTGTAGGGGAATTTTTTTTAAAGCAGAAACACCCCTAATCTGCTGGGCAGATTGTTAGGGGATTTTTTGAATATTTACATGCGGGTTTACCGCCAAAAAGGGAAATCGCTTTGGCAGCGCCTCTTAACTTTTCTACGCAGCGCCTTTTAACAGATGATGGAACAAGTGAGTGAGTGAGAGAAAGAGAAAGAAAGAGAGAGAGAGAGAGAGAGAGAGACTTTGGTTAAATATACAAATATATACACGTTCAACTTCATTAGTATCCGCTTCTACCGGTGGCGGCACAAAGTTTTGATTATTCCCGAATAATGGGGTTTATTTAAGAAACGTGCTCTTATCTCAAGACGCACGAACTTGCCGGACCGGTGATGGCGTCGGTGCACGTAAATTTCGCTTGAAACGCCGTCGCGTCCCTGAACATTTCGACTTGCGTTTGCGCCGTCGTCGCGGCGGTTCCGGTCCAAGAAGAAATGTCGTAGTTGAATGCCGTCGCCTTATAAAACATGTACGTCATATCAGTCACTCGCGACGTGTCCCAACTCCCGATGTCTTGGTTGAAAGCATATGCCATATTGAAGGTGCGATGCATAGTAGTCACTTGCGACGTGTCCCAACTCCCAATGTCTTGGTTGAAAGCAATAGCATAATAAAATGTCTCAGTCATATCCGTCACTTTCGATGTATCCCAACTCCCAATGGGTTGGTTGAACGCTTCAGCGCCATTAAACAAAGCGCGCATGTTTGTCACTTTCGACGTGTCCCATCCCGAAATATTGCCGTTGAATGTCGCTTTCGACGATGTCGCTCTCGATTGAAAGCCCCCCCTCATATTTCTCACTCGACTGACGTCCCAATTCGGCATCGTGCCATACTTCCTCGTCGACGTCCCATACGTCGTGCATTCGCCCGTAACTTCTGATTCTGATTCGCTCAAACACCCGTCAATCGCGTCGAGGAAGACTGCGTCGGTCAAATAATTCGCATTTGGGTCGTAGCACGAATTCGCCGGTCCGGTGTCGGCGTTGGTGCACGAAAATTTCGCTTGAAACGCAGTCGCGCTGGAAAACATGTCAGTTTGCGCCGTCGTCGCTGCGGATCCAGTCCACGAAGAAATGTCGTGGTTGAACGCAGAAGCGTGATCAAACATATATTGCATATTAGTCACTTTCTCTGTGTTCCAACTCCCAATGTCTTGGTTGAACGCAGAAGCGTAATAAAACATACCATACATATCAGTCACTTGCGCTGTGTTCCAACTCCCAATGGCTTGGTTGAACGAAGAAGCGGAAGAAAACATATATCCCATATTAGTCACTTTTTCTGTGTTCCACTTCGAAATGTCGCCGTCGAAAGTATATTTCTCGAAAAAACCTTGAAAACCACCTCCATTATATCCACTCATATCTTCCACCAAACTCGTGTCCCAATTCGGCATCGTCCCGTACCAAACGTTTTGCGATCGAGCCCAGTCTATACATTCTCCAGTCTCTCCAATCGCGTCAGATTCAGCTAAACAATCCTTGACGAAAGCATGCCAGCTTGTATCCGGAATTGGCGAGGGACCTACACACGAATTCGCCGGTCCGGTGTCGGCGTTGGTGCACTTAAATTTCGCTTGAAACGCAGTTGCGTCGAAAAACATTAAAATTTGCGATGTTGTCGCGGCTGTTCCAGTCCACGAGGAAATGTCGTGGTTGAACGCAGAAGCGAAAATAAACATATATCTCATATCAGTCACTTTCCCTGTGTTCCAACTCCCAATGTCTTGGTTGAACGCAGAAGCTACACGAAACATAGAATTCATAGAAGTCACTTTCTCTGTGTTCCAACTCCCAATGTCTTGGTTGAACGCAGAAGCGGAATGAAACATATAATACATAGTAGTCACTTTTTCTGTATTCCAATCCCCAATGTCTTGGTTGAACGCATAAGCGGCGTAAAACATAGATTTCATGGAAGTCACTTTCTCTGTGTTCCAACTCCCAATGTCTTGGTTGAACGCAGAAGCGGACTCAAACATATATCTCATATCAGTCACTTGTGCTGTGTTCCAACTCCCAATGTCTTGGTTGAACGCAGAAGCGGAAGCAAACATAGCATACATATCAGTCACTTCCTCTGTGTTCCAACTCCCAATGTCTTGGTTGAACACAGAAGCTTGAAAAAACATATAATACATATTTGTCACTCGCCCGGTGTCCCACTTCGAAATGTCGCCGTCGAATGTACTTTTACCGCCAAAGCCTTCAAATGCACTTCCAGTCCATCCACTCATATCCGTCACCAAACTTGTATCCCAATTCGGCATCGTCCCGTAGTTATTACCAGAAGCCCACGTCGTGCACTCTCCGGTAACTTCTGCGCCTGATTCAGATAAACACGCTTCAACGGAAGCGTGCCAACTCTCCGATGGGATTGGAGTTAGAGGAGGCAGCGGAGGAGGAAAAGGCGGAGAAGGAGCTATCCAAGTACTTTTGATTGTATCGCACGAACTCGCCGGACCGGCGTTGGCGTTGGTACACGTAAATTTCGCTCGAAACGCAGTTGCGTCGAGAAACATATTCGCTTGCTCTGACGTTGCTGCGGATCCGGTCCACGAGGAAATGTCGTGGTTGAACGCAGAAGCGATATAAAACATATATTGCATATCAGTCACTTGTGCTGTGTTCCAACTCCCAATGTCTTGGTTGAACGCAGAAGCGAACCAAAACATTCTACTCATAGTTTTCACTTGCGTTGTGTTCCAACTCCCAATGTCTTGGTTGAACGCAGAAGCTACACGAAACATATATTCCATATCAGTCACTTGCGATGTGTTCCAATTCCCAATGTCTTGGTTGAACGCAGAAGCTTGATTAAACATATATCTCATATTAGTCACTTTTTCTGTGTTCCAACTCCCAATGTCTTGGTTGAACGCAGAAGTTTTAAAAAACATATATTCCATATTAGTCACTTTTTCTGTGTTCCACTTCGAAATGTCGCCGTCGAATAAACTTTTACCGCCAAAGCCTTGAAAAATAGCCCCAGCTATAATATATCCATTCATATCCGTCACCAAACTCGTATCCCAATTCGGCATCGTCCCGTACCAAACGTCTTTCGATCGAGCCCAGTCTATACATTCTCCAGTCTCTCCAATCGCGTCAGATTCAGCTAAACAATCCTTGACGAAAGTATGCCAGCTTGTATCCGGAATTGGCGAGGGACCTGCGCACGAATTCGCCGGACCGGTGACGGCGTTGGTGCACGTAAATTTCGCTTGAAACGCAGAAGCGTCGAGAAACATTTCAGTTTGCGCCGACGTCGCTGCGGATCCGGTCCACGAGGAAATGTCTTGGTTGAACGAAGACGCGGAAGAAAACATAGCATACATATCAGTCACTTTCTCTGTGTTCCAACTCCCAATGTCTTGGTTGAACGCAGAAGCTACAAAAAACATCCATGACATAGTAGTCACTTGCGCTGTGTTCCACTTCGAAATATCGCCGTCGAATGTACTTTTATCGCCAAAGCCTTGATAAGCACTTCCAGTATATCCACTCATATCTTCCACCAAACTCGTATTCCAATTCGGCATCGTCCCGTACCAAACGTCTTTCGATCGAGCCCAGTCTATACATTCTCCAGTCTCCGCAATCACTGGAGATTCCTCCCACATCAAACACTCCCCGACGAAAGTATGCCAGCTTGTATCCGGAATTGGCGAGGGACCTACGCACGAATTCGCCGGACCAGTGACGGCGTTGGTGCACTTAAATTTCGCTTGAAATGCAGAAGCGTAGAGAAACATGTTCGTTTGCGCCGTTGTCGCTGCGGATCCAGTCCACGAGGAAATGTCGTGGTTGAACGCAGAAGCGTATTGAAACATATATCTCATATCAGTCACTTGTGCTGTGTTCCAACTCCCAATGTCTTGGTTGAACGCAGAAGCTTCACGAAACATTCCATTCATATCAGTAACTTTCGCTGTGTTCCAACTCCCAATGTCTTGGTTGAACGCAGAAGCGGAAGAAAACATTCTATACATAGTAGTCACATTTCCTGTGTTCCAACTCCCAATGTCATGGTTGAACGCAGAAGCGGAAGAAAACATTCTATACATAGTAGTCACTTTTCCTGTGTTCCAACTCCCAATGTCATGGTTGAACGCAGAAGCGGACTGAAACATATATCCCATATCAGTCACTTGCGCCGTGTTCCAACTCCCAATGTCATGGTTGAACGCAGAAGCGGAAGAAAACATATATTCCATATCAGTCACTTGCGCCGTGTTCCAACTTCCAATGTTTTGGTTGAACGCAAGAGCGTTATAAAACATATATATCATAGTAGTCACTTTCTCTGTGTTCCAACTCCCAATGTCTTGGTTGAACGCAGAAGCTTGATAAAACATACCAAACATAGTAGTCACTTGCGCTGTGTTCCAATCCCCAATGGCTTGGTTGAACGCAGAAGCGGAATAAAACATATATCTCATAGTAGTCACTTTTTCTGTGTTCCACTTCGAAATGTCTTGGTTGAACACAGAAGCGGAATCGGAATAAAACATAAATTGCATATCAGTCACTTGCGCTGTGTTCCAACTCCCAATGTCTTGGTTGAACGCAGAAGCGGACTCAAACATAGAACTCATATCTGTCACTTTCTCTGTGTTCCAACTCCCAATGTCTTGGTTGAACGCAGAAGCGGAATAAAACATACCTTCCATAGTAGTAACTTTCGCTGTGTTCCAACTCCCAATGTTGTGGTTGAACGCAGAAGCGGAATCAAACATATATCCCATATCAGTCACTTTCCCGGTGTCCCACTTCGAAATATCACCATTGAATGTACTTTTACCACCAAAGCCTTGAAAACCACTTCCAGTCCATCCATTCATATCTTCAACCAAACTCGTATCCCAATTCGGCATCGTCCCGTAGTCATTACCAGACGCCCACGTCGTGCACTCTCCAGTAACTTCTGCGCCTGATTCATCTAAGCACGCTTTAACGAAATCGTGCCAACTCGCCGACGGAATCGCCGTCAAACCGGAAACGACGCGAGGATACTTCCCCATCATCAATAAAAAAGGAACGACGACGATGTTAAAAAAGAAGGAAAATCTCATCGTCATCTTTTTCGTAGTATACGTCGTCGTCGTCGTCGTCGTCGTCGCGCGCTTTCTTTAAACAGTATCGATGTAAACGACGCGTGAGTAGTTATACGCCTCTCTTCTCTGCTTCTTCTTCTTCTTTTATTCGTGCGCGTGTATGAGTTACGCAGACAAAAGCTGACGCGCAACAGAAAATTATTATGACTCAGCTGCTCAGCTGCTGCTTGTTTGAAAAAAAATTTGGACTGCAGACTCAAAAAAGTAGAAAAAAACGACAGTTCAGTCTTTTGTCACACAAACGAAAAAAAAAAAGCGATGGGGGGACACGTTCGATTTAAAGACGACGATACAAACGAGGATGACGACGATGAGATGATGGACGTGGAGAAGAACAAAGAAGAAGAAAAAGAAGAAGCAGGAGAACAACGAGTGGTATCGCACGATTTTGGCCCAGACCCTGAGTTTACGATACGGAAACCAGTGGCGAATTTAAAGACGATGATGATGATGATGATGATGACGGCAGAAGAAGAAGTTAAAGACAAAGAAGATAAAAGAAGAAGAAGCGCCGTAAAGCTTCGCGACAAATGGACGGAAGAAAAAGGAGCATCATCCGATGCCTGTTACATCACGCAAATAGAATCGAACTTTGATTTCTCGAAAGTCTGCTATCGAACGAGCGCGAACGAGGCGAAAGTTTTCGATACTACTACTACTAATACTAATAATAATAACAACAACAACAACGATGTTATGATACTCAAGCACGAACGCGCGATGACTGACGCGCACTTTCCCGTGCCGAACGAATTAACGACGATTCTTTCGTGCTCGCACGATAACACGGTCCGAGAGTGGGACGCGAGGACAAATAATAATAACTGCGCCGTCGCGCAAGCGCGGGTACCGAATCATATTCTCGGTAAGAACGGATCCTTGGAGACGTGCTCCATCGGCGGCGCGAACGAAACAATTTTAGCCGTAAGTTGCGGAGAGAAGATTTTGTTTTACGACCGACGGATGATCAGACAAGGAGGAGGAGGAGGTGGAAAAGAGACGATGATGATTAAACAGTTTGAAGACGCGCACTCGGAAACAGTCACGAAACTTCGATTCCATCCGGAAAAGAGACACATTTTGCAAACGAGTTCCGTGGATGGGTTGACGTGCACGTTTAACTTACTCAACGAAATTGACGACGAGAACAGTTTAGTGAGTATTGGAACCGCGAATGCGGCGATTAATGAGTTTGGGTTTTTGAGTAGTACGACGAGTAGCGGTAGCACTAGTAAAAATATCTTGTGGGCGTTGACTGGCATCGAGGAAATTCATTTGTTCGATTGCGACGCGGGTGTCGCGACGTGTGGCGTGGAGATTGGACACGTGAAGAACGCGAGAGAAAAAGCGAGAGAGGCAGCAAAGCAAGCAAAGGCGATGAGTGTAAAGAAAGCATCTTCTTCCTCGTCGATATCGAAGAAAGGATTGAAAGATTTGATCGAAAACGGCGTCGATTACATCATCAACGTCATCGACGGTGGCGAGGCAAATAACCATAAATATTACGCGTGCTGCGGAACAATCAACGGTACCGTCGGTTTGTTTCCGATAGCTTACGACGAAATCGCTATGAGGAGCGAGACGAGCACGCAACCGTTGACTTTACTCGCGCCGGAATACGTGTTGCCGAATGATTCTTCTTCTGAACAAGGAGGCCGTGGAGGAGACCGTGAGGATTTGATGATGAAAGGTCACGGCGATATCGTTCGTTGCTTACTTGCATCATCTTCTTCAACGGCGATGACGACTGATAGTCAAAACGTGCTGCACTTATACACCGGAGGCGAAGACTCTTCAGTGTGCTCGTGGACGACAACGAAAGACGAAGGTCATAATAATAATAACAATAACAACAATGATAACAATAATAATAATAACAACAACAACAACAACAACGTTGGCTTTGGAGGAGGCGCGATGAGGAACAGCCCATCGTCTTCGATCAGAAGCGGTCGCGAATCTCCGTATTAGTTTCTTCGTGTTTCAAAAACCGCGTAGAAAAATAGCAGAAATAATAATTTTAGAGTAATAGGAATCGTAATCGATTTTATCAACAACAACACGCTTAGTATTAAATCATTTCTCTCTCTCTTTCTCTCTACTCTTTCTATTATATGTACTATGTAAAAACCGCACGACGCTCGTCCCCCGGTCGCAACTCAAATTATACACACAACAAAATATGTCCAGAATATGATCTAATAATAATAATAATAATAAAAGTCACAAACGTCTTCTCACGTATCATATACACGCCGCATAAGAAGTTACTTCGTCGCGTATTATTATTTATTTATTTATTCGTCTTCCACTGGAATAAATCTCCAAATTACCGCCATCATCGATCCCATAATCGCCATCCAGACGACCGAAACCGCCGAAGGCACTCTCACCAAGAATTCCGGGAAGTGCAAACTCGCCAACAAGAACCCAAATGCGCTCGATTTCATCGCCGTTTCAATCGCGCACGTTCTGCACGTCGTCTCCGAGTACTTGAATATCTTCATTCCCCAATACCCGAGCGCACCACCGAGTAAGTGCAACAAGAACGCGCCAACTTGTAACTTCATCCCGGCGTTCAAAATGCCCTCCGCGCATTGGGCGACGGACCCGCCGACCAAAATAACCGTCATGATGACTCCGACGATCGGGCAAAACGGCTCCACCGTTCGGCACGTTTTCGGCGTCACTTTGTTCAAAGTGACACCTAACACGACGGGCACCAAAACAACTTTAATCGTACTTATCGCCATCCCGATTGCGTTCACGTCCACAATCGCGCCCAACGCCAACTTGCAAATCAACGGCGTCATAAAAATGCACCCAATCGTGGTCGCTGTCGTCATCAACACGGACAACGCCACGTCTCCTTTCGCGATGTACGCGCACAAGTTCGACGCTTGGCCGCCGTTAATGCTTCCAACCAAAATCAAACCTGCTAACAACGGCCCGCTTAAGCCGATGGCGTTGCCGATGACGAAAGCCAACGCCGGCATAGCCACGTAGCAGTACAAGAATCCGAGACCAATGACGTCTGGTTTCTTAAACACTCTCAAAAAGTCGTCGATAGTTAACGTGATTCCCATGGAAAACATCAACAACGCCAAGCAAAACGTAATCATCGGCGTGGTCATGAAATTGAAAAACGCCGGTTTCGTCAGCGCCAACGCCGCGGAGAGCACGGTCCATAACGGGAACAAGTTGCTAAATAACGCGGAGAACTTCGAAAACGAGTCCATGGCGGTCGCGGCAGAAACACGAAGTCCACCATTTCCCATCGTGGCTTTGCGTTTTTGCATGAAACCTCTTTTGTTCGTTTTCGTCGAATTCGTTGTCACCAACATCAAGGTTTTTGAAGACGATTCCAGCGAAGAAGAAGAAGAGGTCTTTTCACCACCAACATCCTCGCCTCTTCTGCTTTTCATCATCATCATCGCTTTTGTGGTGGTATTCGTGGCTTCGCCTCTTCTGTTTACTCTTCTTTGACTTCTCGTCGTCTGAATCGTCTTTTGCTTCTTAAAAGAAGAAGATAAAGACGAACGCTGCTGCATCATATCTGCTAAAGACGAGGACGATTGCATCATTTTCCTCTTATTAACTTCTTCTTCTCCCTCTTATATATGCTCTCTCTTATATATATACTCTCTCGTATGCTTCGCTTTTGCGACTTTTAGAAGAGAGTAGTAGTATTATATCCGATTATTATTATTATTGGCAGTTTAGGTTGTGCGCAAAGTGATACTAATAATAATAATAAAGGTCAGAAAGAAGAAGAAGAAGAGAAGAAGAAAAAGGATGGAACGCACGTGGCAAAATTTCAACACAAAGAGGGCGAAAACAAAACCTCATGATGATTTTTGAGAGCCCACACAAAAGTGAACCGGAACAAGCTTTTCCCTCTCTCTCTCTCGATATTTTTTTGATCTTGGAGCTTCCATGCATCAAAAAACGCTCTTCTTTTTTTTCAAAAAAGCAGTTACAAAACACCTTGAAGAGACTTTCTCAAACAAACTCTCTCATCTCTTCTTTATTAAAAGTAACCGCACAACACGCAATAGAGAAAGAAGAGAAAGAACACGTTTTGTCTCTCGTTCTCCTAAAATCCTACAGATCTTCCCCGTGTTATAATCTTTCTTAAAAGAAGTTTATTTTCTTTTTTGTCTTCTTCTTTAACTTCTTCTTCTTAGTTGAATGATGACGATGATGATGACGACGAGTTCAACTGCATCATCCGCCGTCGGAAATTCGATCGCGTGTACTCATAAAACGCGAAACGTTGTTTCTTCCAGATCTTCGATCAAAACGCAACAACACCAACAAAGAAAAGCAATCTCGATGAGTAGGAAAGCGACAAAAACTTTGACGAGAAGATCTCAAACGAGAAGAGGCGCTTCAGTCGTCGTTTACGCGAGTCAAGACGATGGATTCAAAGTTGCCGTTTTAGGCGCCGCTGGTGGTATCGGGCAATCGCTCTCTTTATTGCTCAAAATGAATCCGATGATTTCTGAGTTAGCGCTGTATGATGTCGGACAAATCGTCAAAGGTGTGGCCGTGGACTTGTCTCACTGCAACACCGCGTCCACCGTGAATGGTTTTTGCGGCAACGAAGAGCTCGGAGAAGCTCTGAAAGGGTGCGATTTAGTCATCATACCGGCGGGCGTGCCTCGTAAACCGGGGATGACGAGAGACGATTTATTCTCCATCAACGCCGGCATCGTTCGAGATTTGACGCAAGGCGTGGCCGATCACTGCCCGAACGCAGTCGTGGCGATTATTTCCAACCCGGTAAATTCGACCGTGCCGATCGCGTGCGAAGTGATGAAGCAAAACGGGAAATTCGACAAGAGGAAAATTTTGGGCGTGACGACGTTGGATATCGTGAGATCGGACGAATTCGTTTCGACTTTGAAAGGTTTGGACGTGAACGACGTTGACGTGCCGGTGATTGGTGGTCACGCCGGTATCACCATCTTGCCGTTGTTGTCGCAAACGTTCCCGCAAACGGCGTTTAGTGAGAAAGAAACGGAAGATTTGACCATTCGCATCCAAAACGCCGGGACGGAAGTCGTCGAAGCTAAAGCCGGTGGCGGTTCGGCGACTTTGTCCATGGCATATGCCGCCGCGCGTATGGGTGAGGCTATTTTGAGAGGCTTGAGTGGCGAATCTGACGTGTACGAGTGCTCGTACGTGTCCTCCGATATTGTTCCGGACATGCCGTTCTTTGCGACCAAGTGCAAGTTGGGCAAAGAAGGCGTCGAAGAAGTGTCGCCGATTGGCGACATCACCGCCTACGAGCAAGGATGGTTGGACAAATTAAAACCAGAGTTGAAAGCGCAAATCGATAAAGGAATTTCCTTCATCGCCGATGCCCCGCAAAAGATTTAAATGTTGATCATGCGTTACTATAATAATTATTATTAAAATATATAATTTAACGCATCATCATCATCATCATCATCGGCTTCGGCTTCAAAAAGAATACGAGAGAGAAAGAGAGAATATAATACAAGTTTAAATACACCACCAGTATGAATATAATCAACCGCTACCTACTAACGCACATCAGTGTACTTATTTTGAGATAATACTATATATTATTGTTGTTACAGCAAACGCTATCTCACTCTAGATTATTATATTTCCTAATAATCTATGATTCTTCACACCGCCGCTTTTGAAATTGTTGTCGACCAAATGTCCTCCTTCTTCTCGTCATCCTCCTCGTTGTCGTCGTTGTCAACGAATCGATTGTGCGTGCCACCAACTCCGCCGGGTTGATAAAACGGGAACTTCAAAACTTCGTTCGCGGATGTGCTCTTTGACATGATCACTTTCTTTTGTTGTTGTTGTTGTTGTTGTTGTTGTTTCGCCATCTCTTTTGCTTGTTTGAGAAGATTGAGATCTTCTTCGGAATCGTCGTCCATGTCCTCTTCCTCTTCCTCTTTTTCCTCTTCTGCTTCTTCTTCGACCATCATATCTTCTTCTAAGTCGCTGTCTGATGATTCTAAATCTACCCCGTTGAAGAGTAAATATTGTCGATCGTCTTCGTCTTTGCCTTCGAAGAAATCCTCGTACACTTCCCACGGATCGCAATCGAAAATATTCACATCCGAGTAGTTTTCTTCGTGTTTTTTCAACTGATCAAACCCAAAAGTTTTGTAAATCTCCGTTCTCGAGGGATCTTTGAAGCACAGGTACGCGACCGTGAGCTTTTTAAAGTCTAAAGTCGCTTTGTGCGCGCGAGTGAGTAGTATGGAGTTCTTCTTCTTGTCGTTGTTGCTCTTCTCCCTCTCGTCGTCGCTCTCGTCGTCGTTTAAAGAGCAACAATACATCTCTCTCAGTTCGCTCCCTTTCTCGCCAAACGCGGACAAATCTTTAATCAACACCAACTCCCCGTTCTTTTCCATCTCGAGATACGCGTTTTCCGTCTCGTCGCGTCTGCCTTTGTTCGTCGAAAAATTCGTTCGCATCTTTTTCTTCTTCTTCTTCTCCAAACACACTCGACAAATATCCGTCAAATCATCCGCCGTTTCTCCTCCGTCTCGTTCATCTTTTTCTCCGCTTCTACTTCTCGAACCGGTGGTGGTGGTAAACCTGTACCATCTTCCCAACTCTAAAAGCATGCCGCATTGATCGCACCACCCTCGCATCCTCCCGCTTGACGCCGCGTTATAACTCGGATGCAATCGTTGACTGAGTTTGTGATACTTACTTCTCGCGACGTCCGCGTTGATTTTCAATGACGACGACGACGACCGCTTACCATTTGTCTTCAACTTCAGTTCAAGGAAAAAGTCAAACGCGTCGTTCAGTTCGATATTCCCTCGTTCAAATCTCGTGCGTTGTTGTTCTTCTTCTTCTTTGTCTTCTTCTTTGTCTTCATCTCCTTCTTTATTAGAGAAGTAATCTTTCTTTCGAAACGCGCGTATTTGATTCGTCTCCGAAATCGTTCTCGACCCGAGCATATTCTTTCCTTTTTCTTTCACCATCTGGTGTATTAAAACTCGAACTGGGAGAGACAACTGCGTCTCGGAAAACGTGATGGAATTGTTGTTTTTACTGTTGTCGTTGTTGTCCTTAAGAAACGCCTCGAACTCTTTCTTAAGTTGTTAGCCTCTAGTAAAGATCAAGGAGAGCAATCTTTGCTGAGCAAACTCGCTTCTTCGGCGATGCAGTTTGTC
>ENA-OWPI01003789-OWPI01003789.1-marine-metagenome-genome-assembly--contig:-NODE-3789-length-12554-cov-10.110924_pt1 | contig 12554 bp, 12 predicted proteins | sample MGYA00238138_ERZ651775 | MGnify/ENA primary metagenome ERZ651775 (study PRJEB26906, sample SAMN06265043) | marine metagenome | isolation source: Helgoland LTER site | place: Germany:Helgoland, sampling...
AAAAGACTCTCGAAAACTCTCTCCTTTCAAAATTTGGTCCAATTTCACTTTTTCGAGACCTTCCTCACGAGTGGTTTCACCTCTGCTCGAGCGCACGGTAGTCTCTGCCTCGTAGAACACGCGACGCTCTCTCGCCCGTTGTTTTCCCCCACAACTCTTGGTTGGTGTGTTTGTTTCAAGGGGAAAAAGGATGAGACGAACGCTTTTACAACTGCGTCTCTCACCGCGCAGCGCGAGCACGAGCAGCACTCGCATTTATGCGAGTTTTAGGAGCGCGACTTTTACTGCGAGTGCGCGCAGTAGCAGCGGGAGGAGGAGTGGGAGGAGTGACCACCCCGGCGCGGAGTCGTCGTCGTCGATGGCGACGATTGCGGCAAACGACATCAAAGAGAGAAGAAGATTAAGGTTTTTCCTTTCCCCGTCGTCGTCGTTTACGTCGTCGACGCGTGAAAGGGCGTTTGGAAACGACCGACGACAACAAGAACAACAACAACAACAACAGTTAAGGCGTAAGTTGTACGCGACGAATGCGCGAGCAGACGAGGACGACGAGGCGCAGAAGAAGAACCGAGGTGGTGATGAGGATGATGGGAAAAACAACGTAACGAGGAGGAGTGTCGCAAACGTAATCGTCCGACCAAAGTCCGCGGTGGATGTAGAGCAAGGGGAAATGAGAGACAAAACGGTCCCGATACACGCGAGTGCGCATATTATCGAGGAAAAAGAGAGTAGTTTTGATGAAAAAATAGTTCTTCCGGGACGTCACTTTGACGTTCCGATTCGGATTGACATCGCGCACAGATGCGTTCGATGGCAACTCGCTCGGAAAAGAGGCGTCTCGACGGCGAAGACAAAATCGAGAGGCGAGGTGAGCGGGACGACGAGGAAAGCGAGGCCACAGAAAGGTGGCGGGAGAGCGCGGGTTGGGAGTTTACGAGCGCCGCAAATGCGAGGGGGCGGTACCGCGCACGGGCCGATTCCGAGAGATTTCGAGCACAAGTTGCAAAAGAAAGTGAGAAGGCTCGGGTTAAGGGTGGCGCTGTCGGCCAAGGCGGCGGAAGGGAGATTAGTCGTCGTGGAGGATTTGAAATGGATGAGTCCAACTGGGAAGACGAAAGAGGCGAAGTTTGGGTTGAAGCAGCTGTTGAGGTATGATGATTCAAGCGAAGAAGAGGATGAATTAAATATGAAATTATCTCCGTCGCCTTTAGTCATCGGCGGTACCGGAGACTCGGGGAACAAAATAAACACGAAATTTAGCGCTTTAGTCGTCGGCGATCGATTGGAAACCACGGACGAGAGCGACGACGGGTGGTTGTTGCGCCGAGGCACGCGAAACATTGAGAATATTCACGTCATGCCTTCAGTAGGTTTGAACGTCTATTCGATTTTGAAACACAGGTGTTTGGTGATGACGAAGAAAGCGGTGGAGGAGTTAGTCGAGAGGTTAGACAAGCCGATTAATCGATGATGATGGTAATTATTATTATTATTATTATTATTATAAATTACCACGTCAAAACGTGTTCCTTCCCAATCTCCAACTTTTCAAACGCCGGATTCACCGCAAACTTCATCATCGGCGGCGGTCCGCACACTAAAATCTGAAACCGGTCCCCGCTCTTTGCCGGCGTCGGCAAATGCTTCTCGATCATTTCTTTCGTAATAAATCCGACGTCGTATTTCCACTCTTTCTTTTTCGATGCCGCATCCACGGTGTACCACACTTTCACTCTTCCCGGAAACTGCTTCTCAAAGTTGTCCAACGTATCTCTGCACAAAATATCCTCCTCGCTTTTATTCGCGTACAAAATGGAGATTTTCTTCGGCGATTGCCCACCCGCGCCAGTTTCTCTCAGCATCTCTCTCACGATTTGCAACATCGGCGTAATTCCTGACCCACCGGCAATCATCCCAACCTCGTCTCTCGCGTCTCTTCTCTCCACGCCGCCGCCTTGACTCTTCAATTTCTTCACGGTGAACTCGCCCTCGCCGACGTATCGCTTCCCGCCCAACGGCCCGAAGAATTCCACCGTATCCTCCCCGACTTTCACCGCGTCCAACATTTGCGAGACTTTCCCACCTTCTGGGAATTGCTTATTCGGAAAGTACACCTTCACGACGAAATCTACGTGCCCTTTATCCAACGCGTCCGAGGACACCGGCGTGTACGGACGCATGTGCTTCTCGCCAGTCTTCGCATCCGTCAGCTGCACCATCACGTGCGATCCAGTCGGTAACCCAAACGCGTGCTCTTTCGTCGGTAACGTAAACCTCAACAACTTCGTATCCTTCGAGAGTTGCACGATCCTTTCCAGCGGTAAACGTATCGCCGTTTTCCCATCCAGCGGTAACGCGATTGGATTCGATTTTTTCTTTGCAAAAATGCTCGTCAAAAACGTCAACGAAACGACGAATATAGAGAGTAAAGCCGCGAACTTTTTCTGCTCGTCGAGGGTGAGTGATTCCAGGAACGCGATTATCGGTTTAAGGAGTTGGAGGATGAAGGATTCCATGGTGTAAATGATGATGAATATGAGCGCTCGTTTTGTGTTGTTTGAAATGGATTTTTGAGTTTTTTTTTGTGTGTAATTAATTGACAAAAAAAACGGCTCGTTTTGTATCATTGGAAAGAGCAAAAAGGGAGACAAAGAAGAACACGTCAACGATGGGTGGGGGGAAGAAGTTATCCGGCGCGCAGAAGAGGAAGAAGAAGAGGGAGAAAGAAGAGGCTATGAAGGAGGCTGTGGCGGATATGGAGCGTTTAAAGCTTGGGCCGACGAAGTTGTGGACCGGATTGGTGTTGCATCACAAGGATGTGTTTGTCTCGCATGTGATTTCGAAATTGAATGGGACAGATCGGTTTTTCTTTTCAAAGGTGAATAGAGAGAGTCGGGGTGTGCTTGCGTACGCCGGGGTAAACGTATCGGAATTAAAATGGTCTGTTGGCGAATGTTCATCGATTTCGACGTTGGAATTGGCGTGGAATCACATACCCTGGGGAGAGAAATTCGAAGATGGAACGGTCAGAGATCGAGTCTGGTTCTGCTACGAAGTTGCTGCAACGAACAAACACGAGTTACTCAAGTGGGCGAGAGAAGTGAAACACTGCGAGTGGGATGAAATGGCGATTAAAGTGGCAGCATTTAAAGGTAATCTCGAGATGCTGAAATACTGCTTCTCAAACGAGTGCCCCTGTGATGAAAAGGAGTCGTGTGCTCGAGCTGCTAAAGGAGGACACCTCGACTGTCTTCGATTTCTTTTCGACAAAGTGAAACCTTCGCGAGATACGGAAAAGGAAACGGCAGTACAAGCGGCAATAAAAGATCAAACAGACATCGTGAAATATTTCGTCGAAGAAAGAAAGATATCTGAGAAGGTAAAGAGGGAGTGCCTGTGCAACGCTACAAGGTATGGCCGACTCGATTGTCTCAAATACTTATTAGGCGAAGAGGCGAAAACGCCTCCTAACGACTGGCAATACGTCGCTTACGCTCGGTATTACGAGCACCCCGAGTGCCTAAACTACTTGCTCGAAAAAGGGTGCCCGGAACCAACGGACGAACAATACGCTCTAATTGTCGAATGTCGACAAATACTTGACGAGTGAACGCGCTGCAAAAAGTATAAATCGAAAATACATACAGTACACATACAAATAAAAACAATACTCATCAAACGCGGAATTACAAAAAAAAACAGTACTCAATCGCGGAATTGAACCGCGGACCTTTCGCGAATCCGTCCTTCGCATACGAAGGGAAAGGTGCGTGATGTGAAGCGAACGTAATAACCCCTATACCAATCGAGCACGTAAACAGCTGAGAAGCTACTTTGTGAATTAGGGTTGTGGTGTAATAATATAAAAATTAAGATTAATGTGAAACCCTAACAATGTTTTCGTATGTAAAAAGAAACTATACCTCCGCAAAACAACGAACGCGCTTTGACGATAAAAACGATGGCGACACTCGCATCGTCGCATTTCCTCTCGCCAGCAGCGATTGCTTCTTCTTTCCATCGTCGCCATCTTTGTCAAAGATGTAGAAAAAGAAAAAGAGCACCAACAACGAATAAAAAATCATCGAATCGTCCAATTCCGATACCGTTATCTGCGCTTTCCATCGAAGAAGAAAAACAAGATGTCTCGCACTTTATAAACCTCAAAAACGGCATCGAAGCGTTACCAGTCCTTCGAGAACACTTCCCACACAAACACATAAATTTCATGCGCATGCAATCCACCTTGTGCGAGAGAGGTGACATGGAAAAAATCATGCTCGAAGTGGATGCCAATTTGCTCCTGAAACTGGCCACGGACAGGCCGTGCGTGATTTACGACTACGGATCGAGATCGGAAGAAACCGGTTTACCTCGGTCGTTTTGGTACGGATTAGAAAGCATGATGTATTTTTTACGCCACGAGTGGGGATTTGACGGGTACGGCGAAGAAGACAACATCGGGTGTACAGATGGTCGAAGACGACGAGAAGTCGTTTTGAGAGGTAAGAAGTGTACGAAAGAAATCGAACGCAAACGGACCTTCTTCAGTAAAAGCTTGAAGAAAAAGATTCGGTATTACCGACAGTTTATTCCGGAAACGCATTCGCGAGAGTTGAAAGTGATCGGGGCGTATAAGCTCACCGCGCACGACGGCGATAGGGAGTATTACAAGGAGACGTTGAACGAGCATCTCAGAATACAGTCTTCGACGTCGAGGTCGAGGAGTCACGACGACGACCGAAACGATGATAACGGTGACGACGATAGTTTAGAAGCGACCATCGAGAAGCTCGAACAGTTAGGGTTTAAAATCTTCCGCGGCGGCGATCGCGAGCAAGAATGGTTGGATATGATTAAATCTAGTAGTAGTAGTACAGGTACCTAGTAAATAAAATTCTAAATCTAAAATAGTATGTATTGCGCACGCAAAGAACTCGTTCATTTCTTCTTGAAGAAGGACGCTATCGAAGGTATAGTCGCCGCTTTGCTAAACCCAACATCTTTACCAGTTTCGACAAACTTTGTTTTCTTATTCTTTCGCAACTCTTGCTGAATATCCGGCGGTAAACTCCGAAAGGTCTCCTCGTCGATGCCGGATTCGAGTTGCGCGTTGTACAACGCCTCGCGCTTCCGCTTTTCTTCCAACGTTTCTCTCGGTCGAATACTTTTCTTCTCGCCTCCTTCGGGAGGAGGAGGAGGCGCGATTGGAACGACGACGACGTTATTCTTTTTCTTCTTCGTAAAAAGTGGTGCATCCTCACCACTCACATCGTGCAATGACGAGGATGGCATCGTCGTCGTCGTCCTCGCTTTGTTCGCCGCTGGCGGCGACAACGTGGTAAAACGCGTTTGTTCTTCGTTTTCTTCTTCTTCTCCTTTCTTTCGCGGAGACGATTTCGCCGATTTCATTATTAATTTCTCTTCTCCTCCATCGAATAAATCGAAAACGTCCACGCCTCGCTTCAAGAACTTCCCCAAACCTTGACCGACGTCGCTCTTCTCCACTTCCAGCTTGAAGTTACTCGTCGTTAAGCTCAACACCGTGCATTGGAACCCTCGATTATTCATAATGCCCCACTCGGCGAGAAATTTTTTAAAAATTGTCCCGCCGAGCGTTTTCAGATTATCCGCCTGACAGTCGTTGCCGGATCCGGAAAGCGGGTGCGACCGGTGCGCGGAGTGCGCGGTTAAGTTGGAGCGAATACCTAACGTTAACGTTTTCGGGTGCCTTTTCCAATCTTGTCCATCTAATTCGGTTCTCTCGGAAAGTTCTTCCGCTAACTCCCCGATCCATTTCAAGACTTGGTCCGTCGTCTCTAAACACATCGCGCCTCGAAACGTCTTGCTCGTCGCGATTGATTTCGGCGCCGACCGCTCTTTGACCGGGTCGTCGTCCACGCCTCTCGCGGCTCTTTGGACCCACAACGTTTTTTTCTCGTCTCTCCCTAACGCCATCAACAAACTCTTTCGATCGGCTTTGGCTAAACCGCCGATGGTGGTGACGCCTAAAACTTCCGAAAGCTCTTCGCCCAAATTACCGCCGAGACCACGAATGCGATCGATGGGTAAGTGTTCCAACAGAGAAGGCGTGAACGATTCTTCCAAAATCGTGCAACAATTTGGTTTATTCATGCCGCTGGTTAGTTTCGCTAACATTTTGTTCGACGAGACGCCGCAGGATAAGGTGTATCCGAGATTGACGAAACAGTCCTCTCTGGCGACGTTGCACACGTACGCGCCGGCTATTTTTAACTTTTCCCTGTGGGACCATTCCGATAACGGACGATTGAGCCAAGATTTCGACGCTTCGTCTTGCGGAGGCGGGTCTCCCGCTTTCCTTTCTACGTGTTCTTCATTTTCTTTATCTTCTTTGTCCGTGTTGTTGTTGTTGATACTAGTTTTATTACTCGCATCAATCTCATCCACGGCGCCTCTTCGCAAATCTCTGTGCGACGCGTACGTCACCACAACCTCCTGTTGTCCACTACTCCCATCCGATAACGACGCTCTCATCCTCTTCTTCTCTTTCCTCCTTCGTTCTCTCGCTTCCCACTCTAACGCCCCAGCCACGTGACTTCGACTCACTCTCTCGCTCATCAACACGTCCCGATAGAAATCCATCTCGTTCCTCTCGCACTTCTCCAACACCGCGTTCGCTTCTTTCGTCACGTCTAAATACGCCTCATCGATGGACGCCCGCTCGATTGTCCCGTGCTTGGCCAACTCCGCGGCGACTTTCGCCCCGGCGTCGCGATAGATTTTCAAATCCGCCTTTGAATGTTTCGTCGGCACTTGCACGAAAATCATTTCCTGTTTGTTTGTTCGTGTATTACGCGTCGGGGTCAAAAATGTGAACACCAAGAAGCGGCAAACGCAAACGCATCCGTCCGATCGATGATGAAAGCAAAGAGAGTTAAAAAGAGATAAAAAAAACCGCGAACAACAACAACACCACCAGCGACTGCAAAACGCACCGGACAACACCTCCTCGCCTCTCCAATCTTCATGTTCCTTTTCACCCCTTTTTTCCTCGCTTCGTAGCTCACCGCTATGAGCGAGTTGTTCGCCCCTGGCCTCGTGAGATGCGTTTTCCTATCTCCCATCGCATCTCGCGTGGAAACGCCGTCGCGTTCGAACGGGTCGTACTGGCACACCCCCGTCGGCATTTCCTTTAAGGAATCGTCCAAACTTCGTTCCACTTGGCAGTAGAAACAATCCAAATCGAAGTGCGCGATGACTCGGTTCGGGAAAAGCGGAGCGAGAGGATCGTGATGTGTCCTCGATGTTTTTGTCGGGGTAAGAGGAGGGGTTTTCATATCGAAGACGACGACGTGAAGAGAGAGAGAGTTTATCGTCCACCTCTCGGAAGAGGCGCTCTCGTCAAAGTCGTTCGCGTCGACGAGGACGATGTGATGTGTTTTGACGAGAGGAGTGACGTTTCGAATTTTTATGAAGCAGACGAACGAGAGAAAAATGGTGCAAAAAATGTCATCGACGCGATGAAGGGAGTAGCGAGATATTCGAGCGCAAAACGAGGACGACAGTTATAGTAGTAGCATATAGTACGAGTCGTTTCTCTTTTTCTTCGTTTTGCGTTTTGTTCGTGTTCCTTTTGTGTGCGGTTGTTACATTCGTTATTGTTTTAAATCATCCAGTTGGTCCAAGAGAGGGGACATGACGAACGAGTCGACGAGGAGCGCGCCGGGCGAAAGGGCGCACTTGTTGGTATTGTACAATGTGGGAGAAGGGGAGGATGTTTTTGTTGTCTTCGTCGTCAGGAGAGGGTTTGCGGCGATATCGAAGGTTCCACCGGTTATGCCCGCGGAGGCTAGGAGTAAAGGAGGCGGCATCTGGAAGTTTGGATGTAAGGGCGGCGTCGATGTCGTCGTCGCGCTCGTCGTCATCGCGCTCGTGATATTTGTCGCTACTACTGCCTCTGCTGTTGTTTGTTGCCGGTTCGCTGTTTTTTTCTGCCGCTGCTCTTTCGCTCTTTGCCGTTTCTCTTCATCTTCTTGCGCGACGACGTAGCGCCCGACTTTTGCCGCGTGTTCCATCAAAGCGGCGACGCACTCTTTGCAGTCGCAGAATTTTTGTCGCCCGTGCGGTTGGTGCGGCGACTGAGCATTCGTGGTAATATCCATCTTCTCGCCGCTGTCTCCCTCGTTTCTTCCTTCTTCTCCTTCGCACTGCTTCCAAAAGCTCGCAATATTTTTGAAAGATTCGCTTCGCGGAGAATGCGGGTTGTTTGCGTTGTTGTTGTCGTTTCCACTCCCGCCGGTGGCGCCGGTGACGTCGGTGGTACCGATTAATGCATTTTCGAGAAAGTCTTCAAAACCCAACGATGTACGCATTTGAGGCTGCTTTTCTTCGCATTCTCGTCGTTGATACTGTACCAAATCTGGTTGGCTCATCGAGCGCATATTTTCAGCCATCGACGCTTTAGCGGACTGTAGCAGCTGATTTTTGATGCTCTCTCGTCGCCTCTTCTTGAACGAATCGGACCTTATTGGTGGTCTGATTTCAGTACCTGTCGTCGTTGTTTTTTGTCCCGTTTCTGTCGCTTCGATCACTTGGAGCAGTGCTTCGTGTTTTTCGACGATTTCGACTTCCGGTCTTACTTGTTGCTTTCTTTTCGTAAACGACTGGCTCCTCCTGATTTCTCTCGGCATCGCTTTCAACATTATTTTTTTACCGCCTCGCTGCGGTCCCGGCTCAGTGTTTATTCCTTTATCCATTCGCACGAGCGTTTGTTGTTCTTGTCGCTCTCTTTGCTGTTTCATTGGCGTCGTGCCTGCTTCAACAAAACTTTTTGTTACGGGCGTCCCGCGAGCGCTTCCATCCGCGGACAAAACGTCTCGCCTTTGAGAAGATTCTCGAGGCGAATCGCGCACATCACCGTCGTCATTTTCCTTCTTTCCTCCCGTTCGTAAAAGCTCCTCCGCGGGATCGATTATTTGTAATTGAATCAAATCAAACGCTGAACGGAATCTGCTCGAGTTCCCGGCCTCCTCCGCCGTCTCCTTCGAGGGCGACGACGACATTTTTGGCGTCTCTGTCTTCTTCTCCTTCCTTTTCATCGTCTTTTTCTTCTTCTCTCCGCTCCCATCGGAATTCAAAGACGGCGTTCCAACTCCCAAAACCTCCTCCTTCTCTTCCTCCTTCGTCTTCTTCTTCTTCTTCTCTTTCCGTTCAAAGTCTTTCGGAACATCCTCCGCGCGGGGCGCGACGACGATACTCTTCTCGTCCTCCTCCTCCTCTTCCTCCTCCTCTTCCTCGTTCTTCTCGATTTTCTCCATGAACGCCTTCGTCTCTTCCTCTTCTAAGTATTTCAACACCGCGTGCGATAACCCTTTCGCGTAGGAAAGTTTCGGAGTGTTCGTCTTTTCCTCCTTCTTTTCTTTCCTCATGGTCTTCAGCTTGTTTCTGTGTGTAAAAAGAGAGCAAAATCTGCGTTAATACAACTCATACTAAGAACAAGAACAACAGCGCTCCGCGCATCACCGCGCGCGACAGACGACGGCTGCTGCGTTTTCTTTGGCGATATTCTTCTTTTCCTCTTCTTCTTCTTTCGCGCGAAAAAGGCGACGTCGTGCGCGTGTTCTTTTGCGCGATCATCACCACAACATGGGAAAGAGCAGCGCCATGCGACGGGTGATTAAAACGAGCACGACGCATATCTATATTATACACGCGCGCGCGCGCGATAAAACGATATTTAAAAAAAAATGAAAAAGGAGTTGTTGTTGTTCAGCAGCGCACCTCTACACTCTCTCTCTCTGAAAAGCTCTAAAGAGCTCTTCTCGCGTGCGTTTGATATCTCTCTCTGTGATGATGATGATGAGATGCGAGATTATGTGGAGACGTTTGAGCGAATATTTTTTTTAGGGTTTGGCATCTTTTGGTCGGTGTTTTTTGTTCTCAAAAGGTGAAGACTGTCGTATTAAATGCATTTTTTTCAAACATCCGCAGGCCTTTGTGTAAAAGAGCAAACAAAGAAGAGCACGAAACATCTTATTTAAAAAAAAAGTTCTTCAGAAACGCACGAGAATGAAAGTTGAGAATTTGAGACCCTAAACATAAAACCAACTTTGCACGAGAGCTTGACACGTCATCACTTCCCTGTCCCCTCCACGCGCGCGCGTTGACTGGGGACCGCGCGCGCGCGAGAGGTGCTGAAAAGCGCGCGGATGCACCCATACACCTCATAAAACGTTTGCAGGAACTCGGAGCGGGAAAATACGCGCTTTTTACGTATTCTCTCTCTCCGTTTATTTTCTTCGTCGCAAAAAAAAGAAAAACTAGGAAAATTGGGGGAAAAGAAAGAGAAAGAGAAAGAGAAAGAGAAAGAGAAAGAGGTTTACCCCGCGAGCAACTCACGACATCGAACGCGAGAAAAGATAAATACGAAAGGAGAAATATGAACGAAAACGATTTGAGTGATTTGGTTTTCAAAAACAAAAAAGAGTGGGGGTTCCAAAACAAAGCCCACACGTGCAAAAAGTGCACAAAAGCAACCCCCGCTTCCAAAAAAATTCTAGTTAAAAAAAAAAGAGGTCGTCCAAAACGCGTTCTCGCACGAGAATGAAAGTTGAGAATTTCAGACCCTAAACATAAAACCAACTTTGCACGAGAGCTTGACACGTCACCCCCTTCCCTGTCCCCTCCACGCGCGCGCGTTGACTGGGGACCGCGCGCGAGACAGAGGTGCTGAAAACCGCTCGGATGCACCCATACACCTCATAAATCGTTCGCAGGAACTCAAAGCGGGAGAATACGCGCTTTTTACAGAGTCTCTCTCTCCGTTTATTTTCTTCGTCGCAAAAAAAGAAAAAACAGAGGGAAAATTGGGGGAGAAAGAAAAAGAAAGAGAAAGAGAAAGAGAAAGGAGGTTTACCCCGCGAGCGACTCACGACATCGAACGCGAGAAAAGATAAATACGAGAGGAAGAGAAATATGAACGAAAACGATTTCAGTGCTGCCTTTGATGCCGAAGACGTATTCGCATCACGGATGGATTATATGCGAAGAAAAAGAAGAAGAAGAAGAAGAAGAAGAGAAGTAGAAAAGGAAGAAGAGGAGAAAGTGCGAAGGCAGAGAGCTTCCGAACCTCGACGAATTTGCTTTGTCCTCGATGGGACCCAGAAAATAACACGGAACTCGAGGTCTCATCTGGGTCAAGGTTTGGTAAAATATTGTTCGAAGTTCGAAACGTTTGCGCGGAGCGCGAACGCGTCTCTCGAGAAGAGTCACGAAACCCGGAAACCCGCAAAGCAGGTAGGGTTGCCAATCCAGAAGCGAAGAGAGTACGAGGGAATGGGATGGGTTAGAGTTTAGGGAATATGAACAAACGAACGTATTGACGCCGTATGTATGATGGCGTTTTAGAATACAAAGAAGGTGTGCTCTTCTGATCAAGTCAAACTCGCCATCGTGTAACAATAGAAAAAAATTTGGTTTCAAAAACAAAAAAGAGCTCCAAAACGAAGCGCACACGTGCAAAACGAACGTGCACAAAGCAACAGCTTCAAAAAAACTTCTAGTTAAGGTAAAAAAAAGGAGTCGCAAATGTGCTCTCTCGAAGGCAAAAAGTACTTTCGCAAAAAACACATTTCCTTTTTTCTTTTTTTTACGAAAAAACCTGAAAAAAAGGTACATTTAAGGCAGAAAAGTCGATTTTTCCTTGTTTTTTGACTCCCTTAATTTCCGGAATTAAGGTAAAAGTTTTGGAAGCTGAGAAAGTTGAAAATTCAAAAAGTTGAAAACTTTTACCTTAATTCCCAAATTCCTGGAATTAAGGTAAAAATTTTCACTAAAAAAATTCACTTTTTTTTGCGAAAGCACCCTACTAGTGTCTTCGCCAAAAAAATCAATAAAATACTTCTGTTCTTTGAAATGAAACAATTTACTCACAACACACCTCCGATAATTCCAAAGTATCAAAACCTTTGAGTTTAGTCACTCTCACACACCAGGCGCTCGGGTAGCTTAAGATGCGTGCGCTTCGTTTCTTGCCAAAGTGGCTTTTTGGTACAGGTTTTCTTTTCTTTTTGCTTCTTAAACTATCGAAGTACGGAGGGAGACTCCAGCGCAAATGTCCCATAGTTGCTTTTGATACCTTCCTGAATCCCCTGACAAGCTATAGAGAGAACTTAGGGTTGTTTATTGAAGAGAAAGCTTGCATGGAAAGGAGAAAGGTAAAAATTCTTGAGATTGGAGTCTGGCGAGGAGACTATGCAAACGAAATTTTAAGTCGCTATCATAATGTAATAGAAGAATACGTAATGATCGAACCAGCTGAGAAAATCACAGGGAGCATGACACCTGAGTTAAAACAAAGGTTGAGAGATTTTCCTTTGCAGTTTCCTAATACAAACTTCAGGCACTTTAATGAGTTGAGCGTTGAAGCTTCTTCTCTCTTTCCAGATGATTATTTTGACTGGATATATATCGATGCTCTTCACACTTATGAAGGAGTGCGTGATGATATTATTCAGTATTGGCCGAAATTACGATCAGGAGGGCTATTTTCAGGACATGATTTTACTTCAAAG
>ENA-OWPI01003793-OWPI01003793.1-marine-metagenome-genome-assembly--contig:-NODE-3793-length-12540-cov-12.054562_pt1 | contig 12540 bp, 9 predicted proteins | sample MGYA00238138_ERZ651775 | MGnify/ENA primary metagenome ERZ651775 (study PRJEB26906, sample SAMN06265043) | marine metagenome | isolation source: Helgoland LTER site | place: Germany:Helgoland, sampling...
GAAGTGCAAAAGCATTACCCGGTACTGCTAAAAGAAATTATTAGCATTATTTCCCCTCAATATGGTGGCACATTTATTGACTGTACTTTTGGTCAAGGTGGTTATTCAAAAAAAATACTAGAGTTTGAAAATACTAAAGTAATAGCTTTAGATCGAGATATCGAAAGTGAAGTAAAAGCTAATCAGTTAAAAGATAAATTTAAAGATAGGTTTTTATTTAAAAACATTAAATTTAGTCAGCTTAATAACTTAAAACTTAAAAACGAGAGTGTTAAAGGAGTTATATTTGATCTCGGCTATTCTTATACTCAAATAAAGGATCCTAAAAAAGGATTATCATTTCAATCTGAAGGTAATTTAAATATGCAAATGGGTTTAAATAGTTACTCAGCTGAAGATGCAATTAATAAATTAGATGAAAGAGAATTAGATAAAGTATTCAAATTTTTTGGAGAAGAAAAAGAAAGTAAATTTATAGCCAGAAATATTGTAAAGGAAAGATCTAAGAAAAAGATAGACACCAAAACACTTGTTGAGATCATAGATAAAACAAAAAGAAAAAAAAACTTTAGAACTCATAGTGCCACTAAAGTTTTTCAAGCTTTGAGAATTTTAGTTAATAAAGAAATAAGTGAATTAATTTTTGGACTTATTAATGCGACTAAAGTTTTAAAAAAAGATGGAGTGTTAGTTGTAGTTACGTTTCATTCACTTGAAGATAAAATTGTTAAGTATTTTTTTAAAAGCCTATCTGAACAAAAAAGTATATCTAGATATACACCCGTTACAGAGCAACCAGAAACATTGCTAAGGTTAAATGAAAAAAAAGCAATTGTTCCCTCTGATAAGGAAATAAAAGAAAATTTACCATCAAGATCTGCAAAACTTAGATATGCAATAAAAAAAGATGATTTTTATGATTTTGAAACAGATATTTTTGATCAATTTAAAAATTTAATTGAAATTGAAGGTTATGGAGACAAGCTTTGAAAAAAATTATAGTAGCCACAGTTATTTTTCTATTAATCATATCAACTGCTTTAATTAAAAATTCAGCAAAAAAAAATGAAGACAAAATTTTTACCTTAAAAGAAAATTTAAGAGTATTAAATTATGAACTTGATAACATACAATTAGAAAATGACTATTTAAGCTCACCAGATAAATTATTGGAATATCAAGTATTATATTTTGATGACGAGTTAATTAAAAAAGATATTCAAACATTAAAAAAAATTGAAATAAATAATGATAAAATAGTAATTACTAATTTCACATTACAAAAAAATTAATGAACAAATTATATTCTAATATAGATCCAAAAAGTTATGTAAATGATTTTTCAACCAAAAGATCAAAATCAAACATTAATATTGAATTCAATAGAGTTGCATTAATATTTTTTATTTTTTTTATAATATATTTAATTTACTCAATCCATCTAATACATTTAGGATCTAGAGCTAAGGCTTTAGATCCATATAAATCCCTTGATGTAGTTGGACCCTTAAATAGAGCAGATATAATAGATATAAACGGTAAATATTTAGCAAAAACTGTAAGCTCTACCAATATTGGAATTAAACCATCTGAGGCAATAAATAAGAAAAAGTTACTTCTTAATTTGAAATATATATTTCCTGATAAAAATTTTAATGAAATTGAGAATAAATTTAAAAAAAATAAATTCTTCTATCTTGAAAAAAATATTTCTGACGAAAAATATGAACAGTTAATGAAGTTAGGTGATAAATCAATCAAACCAGAAAAAAAAATCTTAAGAGTGTATCCTCAAAAAAATTTATTTAGTCATCTAATTGGTCAAATTGATAGTGATAATATTGGAATCTCAGGTATTGAAAAATCTAAAAATAATTTACTTAGAGAAACAAAAATACCACTTCAACTAACTCTAGACTCAGATATTCAGTTTTTAGTAAGAAAAGAATTATTAAGATTTAATAATATTTTTCAAACAAAAGGAAGTGCGGCCATTTTAATGAACATTGATAATGGAAATATTTTATCTCTAGTATCTTTACCTGACTTTGATCCAAATAAAAGAGAAAACATAAAAGATAAAAATTATATTAATAAAATTACAAAAGGAGTTTATGAGCTTGGTTCTGTATTTAAAACTTTTACATTAGCTGCAGCACTAGATGAAAATTTAATTGACGTAGATACAAAATTTATAGATCTTGAAAAAAGTATTGATTGTGGAAAAAATACTATAAGGGAATATGACAAAAAGATTCCCAAAGATCTAACGGCTGAAGAAATTTTAATTAGATCAGGTAATATAGGCTCTGTAAGAATTGGTCAAAAAATTGGAGTTGAAAAATTTAAACAATTTTTAACAAAAATTAATTTAATTAACAAAATTGAATTTGATATTGACGAGATAGGTATACCTATACCTTTTAAATGGGGAAAATGTAAACTTGCCACAACTTCTTTTGGTCATGGCATAACAACCACTCCACTGCAACTAGCTAAAGGGTATGCAATAGTGACAAACGGCGGTTTTGATGTAAATCCAACAATTATAAAGAAAAAAAGTAAAAAATTAATTAAGTATAAAAAAAGAGTACTCAAAGAAAATGTTTCAAAAAAAATTAATCCTATATTAAGAAAGATAGTCACATCAAAAGAAGGTACAGCAAATTTAGCAGATGTTAAGGGATATGAAATTGGAGGTAAAACTGGTACAGCTGAAAAAATTGTATCTGGTATATATTCAAATCAAAAAAAAATTAATACATTTGCATCAGTATTTCCAATCTCTAACCCAGAATTTGTCTTAGTAGTAATTCTAGATGAGCCAAAGATAAATTCAGAATATATTTACAATTATCGAGATGGATCAAACTTTAAACTTAAAGGCTCGCCTCGAAACACATCAGGCTGGACATCAGTTGAAGCCACGGGTCATATTATTGAAAAAATTGGGCCTATTTTAGCCACAAAATATATAGAAATTAATTAATCATGCTACTAGGAGATTATTTTAAAAATATAAACAGTAATTATAAAAAATTTTTTTTTTCAGGCATTTCATTTAACAGCAATAAAATTTTAAAAGATAACATATTTTTTGCAATCAAAGGAAATAATGTAAATGGTGCTAATTTTATATTGCATGCAATTAAAAAAGGAGCAAAAATTATTATTACAGAGCATGAAAATGAAGGATTAAAAAATAATATTTTATATATTAAAACAAAAAATATTAGAAAATTATTAGCAGAAATTTCGTTTAAAATTTACAATAAAATCCCAAAAAATATAATTGCAGTAACTGGAACAAATGGAAAATCATCAGTTGCAGATTTTTATTATCAAATATTAAAATTAAATAATAAAAGAGTTGCTTCAATTGGCACTTTAGGAGTTAAATCAAAAAATGTTAATCTAAATTTATCAAACACAACAATAGATCCAATCAAGTTAGCTCAAATATTAACTAGATTAAAAAGCCAAAAGGTAGAAAATGTAATATTGGAAGCCTCTAGTCATGGCCTTAAACAAAATAGATTAGATGGTCTGAAGTTTAATTCAGGCATATTTACAAATTTATCACAAGATCATCTTGATTATCATAAAAATTTAGATGATTACTTAAAAGCAAAACTTTATTTATTTGAAACTTTGATTAAAAAAAGAGGCAATGTAATTACAGATCAAGCAATACCTGAATTTAAAAAAATTAAAAAAATAACATTAAATAGAAATTTAAAATTACAAACACTTAATGATAAAAAAAATAATTTTGAGATCATTTCACATGGTTTCAAAGGTGAAACTCAATTTCTAAAAATTAAACACAATAATTTAACAAAGGACATTAATTTTAATTTAATTGGTAAAATACAATTAAAAAACGTTTTAATGGCAATAATTGCTGCAAAAAATAGCTATCTTAATTTAGATAAAATTTTAAATATAATTCCAAAATTAAAACCAGTAGAGGGTAGATTTGAAAGAGTCGGTAAAATTAAAAATCTATCAAAGGTAATTCTTGATTATGCACACACACCAGATGCCTTGAAAACATGCCTTTTAAATCTGAGAGAACAATTTCCTGATAAAAAAATAACTTTATTATTTGGCTGTGGAGGTAACAGGGATCAAACTAAAAGATCAAAAATGGGAAAAATTGCTAGTAATTATGCAGATGATATTATCCTTACAAATGATAACCCAAGATTTGAAAATCCTGAAAAAATTCGAAAAGATATTAAAAAAGGCATTAAAAAAAAGAAAATTATCGAAATTTCTAATAGAGCAATAGCAATATCAGAAGCTATTAAAAATTTAAATACAGGTAATATATTATTGGTTGCAGGAAAAGGTCATGAAAAAACTCAAGATATTAAAGATAAAAAAATTTATTTTTCAGACAGAAAAATAATTTTAAATTCAATAAAAGTTAAAAATAAAAATTTATCAAATAATCTAAAAATAAATGTGATTAAAGAAGTTGCTCAAATCTCAAAATTACCATCTTCAATATCTATAAAAAATGTGAAAATTAATTCTCGAGAAGTTTGCAAAAATGACATTTTCTTTGCAATTAAAGGAAAAAAAAATGATGGAAATAAATTTGTTGCTCAATCTTTTCAAAGAAAAGCATCATTAGCTATTGTGAATAAAATTCAAAATAAATTAAATAATAATCGTCAAATCAAAGTAAAGAATACTTTAAAATTTTTAACTGAATTCTCAAAAATTTACCGAAAAAACATAGATACAAAAATAATAGCTATTACAGGTAGTTGTGGAAAAACTACCCTTAAAGAATTATTAGGCAATACCTTAAGTAAAATTTCAAAAGTAAGCATTTCCCCCAAGTCCTATAACAATAAATTTGGAGTTCCATTAAGTCTTTCCAATATCAAACAGAATGATGAATATGGAATTTTAGAGGTAGGAATGGATAAAAAAGGTGAAATTGATTATCTGTCAAAAATTATTGAACCAGATGTAGGTGTTATAACAAATATAAATTATGCACATGCAAAAAATTTTAAAAGTATAAAACAAATTGCCTTAGCAAAATCTGAGATAATTAAGAACATAAGGCCCAATGGTTTTGTTGTATTAAATACTGATGATAATTTTTTTGAATTACATAAAAAAATTGCATATAAAAAAAATCTAAAAGTGATTTCTTTTGGTATAAAAAGTAATAAAGCAAATATTAAGTTGTCCAGTATTAAACCATTAGGGAAACAATTTAAAATCAATATTAGTTTTAATAACGAAAATAAATATTTTTTATTGTCCAATAATTTTCAAAATAATATTTATAATATTCTTTCTGCGCTTGCAGTAATTAGTATCTATAAAAATATTTTGAAATTACATAAGGATATTTTTTTAAATTTCAAAATTCCTGGAGGAAGAGGAGATCATTCAGTAATTAAGATAAACAATAAAAAAATTAATTTAATTGATCAGAGTTATAATTCAAATCCTCTATCATTAAAATCAGCAATAAAAAATTATGATAAAATTGACTCAAAAAAATCAAAAAAATATTTACTAATTGGTGACATGTTGGAACTCGGTAGTCATTCTGTTAAACTTCACAAATCTATTGCACCATTAGTAAATCAAACCAAGATAGACAAAGTATTTGTAAAAGGAAAAATGGCATCCCTAATATTTAAAAATATTTCAAAAGCAAAAAAGGGTAGAATTCTAGCTAATAAATCACAGATTATTGAACTAATAAGAAAAGATCTAAATAATAATGATTATTTAATGATGAAAGCCTCACTTGCGACAGGTTTCAATCACATAGTAAATGATCTGAAAGGATTAAATTAAATGCTTTATCAATTTTTATTAAATTTTGTTGATACTTTTAGCTTTTTAAATGTTTTTAAATATTTAACTTTTAGAACTGGATTATCTTTTTTTACATCATTAGTAATAGTTTTAGTTATTGGAGGTCCATTTATTAAATTTTTTTCAAACCAAAAAATATTGAACCCAATCAGAGATGATGGACCAGAAGATCATATAATTAAAAAAATTGGTACACCAACGATGGGTGGTGTAATTATTTTATTTGGACTATTGTTGTCAGTCCTATTTTGGGGAAATTTATCAAACATAAATATTTTATTCTGTATATACATCGCAATTTCATTTGGATTACTTGGAGCTTTAGATGATTATAAAAAAATAAAGTATAATAATTCTCATGGTATTTCATCAAAATTTAAAATTTTTGCTCAAATTTTATTAGCAATTATAGGTATAAGTGTATTTGTTTATTTTTCTGACTACCAGAATTTAACTAATTTATATTTTCCTTTTTTTAAAAATTTAATCATTAATCTTGGATGGTTTTTTATTCCATTCTCTGTTTTTGTGATTATCGGTTCATCCAATGCAGTTAATCTTACTGATGGTTTGGATGGATTAGCTACAGTTCCTGTAATACTTGTGGCTGCTTGTTTTGCGTTTATTAGTTATGTAACTGGAAATGTTGTTTTTTCAGATTATTTACAAATTCCATATATTGAAGGAACTGGAGAAATTTCAGTTTTTTGTGGTGCAATCATAGGTTCATGTTTAGGCTTTCTTTGGTTTAACGCACCACCAGCTAAAATTTTTATGGGGGATACTGGCTCATTATCTTTGGGAGGTTCATTGGGAGCTGTAGGAATAATAACTAAGCATGAAATTGTTTTGGCAATTACTGGTGGCCTTTTTGTATTGGAAGCAGTCTCAGTTATGGTTCAGGTAATTTCGTATAAGCTTACTGGTAAAAGAATTTTTAGAATGGCCCCAATCCATCATCATTTCGAAAAAAAAGGATGGCCTGAGTCAACTGTTGTAATTAGATTTTGGATTATTTCAATTATCTTAGCAATGATAGGTTTAGCTACTTTAAAATTAAGATAATGAAAATAGAAAAAGATATTTTTTTAGGAAAAAAAATATTAATTTATGGATTAGGTAAGAGTGGCATTTCAACTTTCAAATTTTTAAAAAAAAGAGCTGATGTGTATTTATTTGATGATAATCAAAAAACTAATCTAAAAATAATTACTATAAATCAACTTATAAAAACAAAATTTGATAGAATAATTATTAGTCCAGGGATTGATATTTCAAATTGTAAATTATCTAAATTTTTGAATAAAAATTTAGATAAAATTTATACAGATTTGGATGTGTTTTATTCTTTTTATAAAAATACAAGTATAGCCATTACAGGCACAAATGGTAAGTCAACAACTGCTAAAATTCTATTTGATATTTTAATTGATCAAAAGAAAGATGTAAGACTTATCGGAAATATAGGAAATCCAGCCCTATCAGAAAAAAAAATTTCAAAAAAAACATTTTTTGTGATCGAGGTATCTTCTTATCAACTAGAATATAGCAAGATATTTAGTGCAAAATATGCGGTAATTTTAAATATTAGTACAGATCATATCGAGAGACATAAAAATTTAACAAATTATGTTAATGCAAAATTTAAATTATTAGACTCACAGAATAATAAATCTTTTGCTTTTGTTAAAAAGAATGACCAACTAATTAATAAAAAAATTAGAAAAAATAAATTTAAGCCAAAGATTTACAAAGTTGATACTTTAAAAATGAATAAGTTATCAAATCAGCTTAATAATAAATATTTTATCTCTGATGGAAATAAAGAAAATTTATCATTTATTCTAAAAATTGCGTCTAATTTAAAACTAAATAAAACTAAATTATTTAAGACATTGAATAATTTCAAAGGTTTGAAATATAGACAGCAAATAATATTTGATAATAAAAATTTAACTATAATTAATGACTCCAAATCTACTAGTTTTGCCTCTTCAGAAAGTATATTAAAAAATTTTAATGATATTTATTGGATTTTAGGAGGTATTCCAAAAAAAGGAGATAAATTTAAACTGTCTAAAAAGAAATGTAGAAATTTCAAAGTCTTTATATTTGGAAACTATCATAAACAATTTGATAGGATTTTAAAAAATAAGATTAAAATTAAAAAATTAAAAAACTTAAAAGAAACTTTAAAAAAAATTTTTTTTGAAATTAAAAAACAAAAAATTAAAAAAAATACAATTTTTTTTAGTCCTGCAGGAGCATCTTTTGATAGTTTTAAAAATTTTGAGGATAGAGGAAAGTATTTTAATCAATTAATTAAAAAATTTGTAAATGCAAATTGATAATTTACTTTATAAATTTTATTATAAATGGTGGAAAAATATAGATAAACCTATCTTAATTCTTGTAGGTTTATTATTTGCTATAGGTTTGTTTTTTTCTTTAGTCTCAACTTCTTTAATAGCCTCTGATAAATTAGATACAAATAGCTATTTCTTTTTTTTTAAGCATTTAATTTATGTCTTGATAGGAATAATAATTATTTTTATTTTTTCCTCATTGGAAACAAATAAATTGTTAAAATACTCAATTATTCTTTTTTTTATTTCTATTTTGTCTCTTGTTTTAGTTCCAATAATTGGTGTTGAGGTAAAAGGATCAAAGAGATGGATAGATTTGTTTTTCTTACCAAGATTTCAACCAATTGAAGTTTTAAAACCTTTTTTAGTCGTAATTCTAGCAATTATTTTTTGTAACAATAGGTTAAATATTATTTCAAAATATTTATTTTCAGCTTTTCTAATTTCCACAATCTCATTATTACTGATAATTCAGCCTGATATTGGGCAAACTTTATTAGTTGTTTTTTCTTGGGCTGTTTTAATTTTTACTTCTGGAATAAATATATACTTTCTTTTTGCAATTTTTTTATTGGGTTCATCTTTACTTGTGTATTTAATCATTTATGTGCCTAAATTCGATTATATCCAAGGCCGTATTTTTTCTTTTTTTAATAGAGAAACAGGTTCTCATAATTTTCAGTCAGATAAAGCAATAGACTCAATTACAAGTGGAGGTTTTTTTGGAAAAGGAATTGGTGAAGGAACTCTTAAAAACAGAGTACCTGAAGCACACACAGATTATATAATATCTGTTATATCTGAGGAATTTGGTGTTTTTACTATAATGCTAATATTATTATTGTTTTTAATATTGATTTATATGGTTTTTAAAAAAATTAGATTTGAAAATGATGATATGATTAAGCTCATCTTGATTGGATCAATTAGTTTAATTTTAATGCAGGCAACAATTCATATTGGGGTAAATATAAGGTTATTGCCTACAACAGGAATGACTTTACCATTTTTAAGTTATGGAGGCTCATCAATTGTAAGTACATCAATATTAGCTGGAATTATTTTAAATTTAACAAAAAGAAAAATAAATTAAAAAATGAAAAAGAAAATATTTATTTCCACTGGTGGATCGGGTGGACATGTTCTTCCGGCAATAACAATTTATGATCATTTGAAATCTAGTTATGAAATATTAATATCTTCTGATCTTAGAGGGCTTGAATACATTGATAAAGAAAATTACAAACCAATCACCATTAATACACCTAAATTAAATAATCTATTTTTACTTCCTTTCGCATTATTCAAGGCACTTTTTTTAACTTTTAAATGTTTGATACTTTTAAAAAAAGAAAAGATTTCAATTTTGGTTTCTACAGGTGGATATATGTCTTTACCATTATGTTTAGCTGCAAAAGTATTAAAAATTAAAATTTTTTTAATTGAACCTAATATGGTTCTTGGTAGAGCGAATAGATTTTTTTTAAATTTTTCAGAAAAATTATTATCATATTCTAAAAACTTAATTAATTTTCCAAAAGGAATGGAACAAAAGCAAATTATAATAAGACCTTTAATTAGAAAAAAATATTATGAAATCATAAATTGTGAAAAACAAGATAGTTTTTTTACAATCATTATAATTGGAGGTAGTCAAGGAGCAAGAATTTTTGATACTCTTATCAATGAAATACTTGTTAAGATTTCAAATAAACACTCTATAAAAGTAATTCATCAAACTAGTGAAAAAAATATTCTTTCACTTAAAAATTTCTATAAAGAAAATAAAATAGAAAATAAGGTTTTTAATTTTGATCAAAACTTAAATGAATTTTTGAGACAATCAGATCTATGTATTACTAGAGCTGGCGCCTCAAGTTTAGCTGAACTTTCTTTATATAACATCCCATTTATTGCAATACCGCTTCCAACTTCAAAAGATAATCATCAATATGAAAATGCAAAATATTACCAAGATAAAGATTGTTGCTGGATTGTAGATCAAAATGATTTTGATAAGCAAAAATTAGAGGAATTATTGATCAAAGTATCTTCTAAAAAAGATGAATACTTAAGAAAAAAGAATAATTTAGAAAAATTAAATTATCAAAATACTTGGAAAAATGTTAATCAAAAATTATTAGAAATTTTCAATGAATATTAAATTAGCAAAATCTGAAATTATCCATTTCGTTGGTATTGGTGGTATTGGGATGAGTGGTTTATCTCTAATAATGAAAGGCAAAGGTTTTAAGGTTCAAGGGAGCGATATTTCAAACAATAAAAATATTGATCGATTAAAAAAAGAAAAAATAAAAATTTTAATTGGACACAAAAAGCAAAATATTAATAAAGCAACGATTGTTGTTGTATCTTCTGCTATAAAAAAAAATAATCCTGAATTAATTGAGGCAAGAAAAAAACAATTACCGATTTATAAAAGAGGTGAAATGCTAGCTCACATAGTCTCTTTAACAAAAAATATCGTTGTTGTAGGTTCTCATGGTAAGACAACTACAACTTCGTTAATAGCTTCAATTTTTCAAGAAACTAAAATAGATCCAACTATCATTAATGGTGGTGTAATTAATTCTATAAATAATTCTGCAAAACTGGGCAAAAGTGATTGGTCTATTTTAGAAGCTGATGAGTCCGATGGAAGCTTTGTTTTTATTCCTCCCACCTATTCAATAATCACAAACATTGATAGGGAACATATGGATTTTTATAATTCAATGGAGGAACTTAATAAATATTTTATTAAGTTTGTAAATAAAGTTCCGTCCTTTGGAAAATCATTTATTTGTTTAGATGACAAAAATAATAGAAATTTGATTAAAAGATTAAATAATAAAAATTTTTATACATACGGCACGAACGTTAGATCAAATTTTTATATAGGAAATATAAAACAATCCAGACAATATTCAGAATTTGATATAAAGATAAATTTACCAAATAAAAAAAAAAAATTAATTAAAAAAATTAAAATCCCATTATTAGGCATTCATAATATTAGAAATTCTGTTGCAGCAGCAGCACTAGCAATAACTCTTGGATTAACAGTTTCAAGTATTAAAAAAGGATTGAAAAATTTTAAGGGAGTGCAAAGAAGATTCAATAAAATTTTTACTTTTAATAAAGTAGACTTTTTTGATGACTACGCTCATCACCCAACTGAAATAAAAAATGTACTTGATGGTGTTAATAATGTTTATAAAGGTTATGAAAAAATATGTATTTTTCAACCACACAGAATTTCAAGATTACAAGACTTAAAAAAAGAATTTACTTATTCTTTTAAAGATGCTGATAAGGTAATTTTATTTCCAATTTATGCAGCTGGTGAAAAAATAAAATTAGGCTTTAGTTATCTGAATTTTGCAAAAGAAATAATTAAAAACTCGAAATAGAATATGGTAAGAAAGAAAGGATTAGGAAAGAGACAAAGCGCATTAATACCTAATATTGATAGAACCGAATCTGATGAAAATGAATCAATAAAGAATATTGGTACCAGTTCACATATTCCAATTAAGAAAATCAGGATAAATCCATGGCAACCTCGAAAAGAGTTTGATCAGTCTGCATTGGAAGAATTAGCAGAATCAATAAAAACACATGGACTTATTCAACCAATAACTGTAAGGAAAGTTGATATAAAATCTTTTGAAATTATCTCCGGAGAAAGAAGATTTAGAGCAGTTCAGTCTTTGATGTTAAAATCTATTCCAGCATTTGTTAGAATAGCTAATGATAAAGAGTCCTTAGAAATGGCTTTGGTTGAAAATATTCAAAGAGAAAACTTAGATCCAATAGAAATTGCTTTGTGCTATAAAAGGCTAATTGCTGAAGTAATGTTAACTCAGGAAAAAATGAGTGAAAGAGTTGGTAAAAAAAGATCAACAATTTCAAATTATTTAAGATTATTAAAGTTGGATCCAATTGTTCAAACGGGTATTCGTGATAGGTTTATTTCAATGGGCCACGGAAGATCTTTAGTAACTATCGAAAATAAAGAAGATCAATTAAACATTTATGAAAAGATTTTGGAAAAATCTCTTTCTGTTAGAGAAACAGAAAAATTAACTAATAAATCAAAAAAACCTGAAAAAAAATTAAAAATAAAATTATTTAATGAACCTTTCAATACTAGCTTAAAAACACTAAAAAATAAATACAATTCAGACGTTAAAATAACGTTAAACGGAAAAGAAAAAGGATCAATTATAATTCCATTTAATAATATTGATGAGTTTAAAGAGTTAAATAAAAAATTAAATGAAAATAAATAAACTGATATTTTTAGTTACTTTAT
>ENA-OWPI01003799-OWPI01003799.1-marine-metagenome-genome-assembly--contig:-NODE-3799-length-12528-cov-6.468396_pt1 | contig 12528 bp, 10 predicted proteins | sample MGYA00238138_ERZ651775 | MGnify/ENA primary metagenome ERZ651775 (study PRJEB26906, sample SAMN06265043) | marine metagenome | isolation source: Helgoland LTER site | place: Germany:Helgoland, sampling...
CTACCTTGCCGATTGGCAACAAGAAAGACCGGTTTTTCGTTGGTCATCTGGGCTTTCTTTAAATAATCTAGATAAGAAATATAAACTTCACTATTTGGTCCGCGATCATGAACGACCGCACCCATAGCCGCTCCAGAATCCCCAAGTAATGTGGAAAAACAGGTCGCCATGTTAGCTGCAGCGTTGGCGCCCCCGGCCCCCCAGCCATCGAGAGGATTAACCGCCGGCAAACCCGGATCAAGGATGCCTTTTAACTGAGTTATGGTAGTTTCCTGCAACTCAGTCAAGGGGACATTTAAGCCATCAGCCAGATCAATAATCAACTGCCTTTCTCCACCTGAGTCATGCAAGCAAACTAGACCTCCATTAGCGGCCTTATGAGGCTGAGCAAACATGACTAAAGCAGTTGCAAGCTCGTCCATGTCGCTAACTCTCTGTACACCATAGTAGTCAAATACAGCCTGATAACACCGATCACTCCCGGCCAATGCACCTGAGTGAGATATAGCCAATTCAGCAGCGAGATCAGTGCGCCCTACCTTAAGGACAACAACTGGAATGTCGCGTTGGTTGGCTTTTTTAAATGCTTTAATGAGTTTTTCGGGGTGCCTGCTTGTTTCTAGGAACAACCCTACGACACGCGTTTCTGGAAGATCTAGGGCATAGTCTAAGTAATCTTCCATCGAAACGGTAAGTTCATAACCACTGGATACAGCAAAATTGAACTGAATACGCCCCTCACAATCAACAATACCTGACATGCCTGCGCCAGACTGACTAATTAGAGTCACGTTTCCTGGGTACGGATGATCTCGGGTATCAAAACCACCCGCCAAGACTCGATCGCGGACATTATAAAATCCCATACCGTTAGCTCCTGCCACTAAAAGGCCTGCATCTTGAGCCTTTGTTGCAATGCGTTGCTTTAGATTTGGAGTACTGTCATCAGAAATAATTAATGCAGAGAAAATAGTGCAGGCTGGAATTCCAAGAGAAATCACTTCATCCAGAGCTGCCTCTATACGGTGATCATTGATAGCAAAAATAACGTGCTGTGGCGCTTTGGGGAGCTGAGCTAAACTTTGGTAACAGGGTATTCCCTCTACTTCATCATAGCTGAGATTTACCCCAAAAATCTCCCCTTCAAAGCCCCCTCTGACAAGATTTTTGACAACCTCATTACCGACACTACCAGACTTCTGCGAGGCACCCAGAATGGCAATCGACGAAGGTTTCAGAAGCGCCTGAAGCCGGTGGTTAGTCATTTAAAAATCCGGTGCTGGTGTCTGCCTTTTGCGGGGTGGATTAAAAACAGCACCTTCAATAACAGTACATTTGGCCATCACTCGCGTCCACTTTAACTCGCGCTCGTAATAAATTTCAGCTACCAACTCCTGACCAACCTTTCCATATTTCGCATCCACTTGCGCAAAAGCCACATTAGTTTTGGCCGTTGGACACCAAGCAGCGGAAGTGACCGTCCCAACTTCTTTGTTACCAGAATAAACAAAGGCATGTTCAGCGGGCTTATTTCCGTCGACATCAAGATATACAAATGCGTAACGGGAGCCCTCTTTCTTTTCTTTAAGTAGCGCTTTTCGACCGTTGAATACGGGCTTATCAAAAGAAACCAGCCAGCCAAGGCCCAACTCAAAGGGCGAACGAGATCTGCCAGTGCGGATTGCCTCTTCTGCGGGTACAAAATCGACGCCAGCCTGAATGAATCCTGTCTCAGTACGCAACATATCCAGGGCTGCACTACCTATAGGTCGGATCTCGCGATGCTTTCCAGCTTCAAAAAGTGCATCCCAGAAAGCTTCAGCTAATGCTGGCTCGATCCAAATTTCATAACCCAAATCACCCGTAAAACCAGTACGGCTGATCATCACCTCAGAGCCCTCAAACGGAAAACGAGCAATACCGAAAGGTTTTAGATTTTCAATGCCCTTAAAACCCATCTCTTTAAAAATCGCGCATGACGTTGGCCCCTGAACTGCAAGTGCTGCTATGTCTGCTGTTTCATCAACTATAGTGACGTCGAAACCTTCTGCAGACCACATCAACCAGTCGAGACATCGCGCATAAGCACAAAGGCGATAATCATTTTCAGCAAGGTGGAAAATCGTTCCATCATCCATCACCTGCCCATTATCATCACACCACACCGTATAAGCGACTCGATCGATACCAATCTTACTGATGTCTCGCGTGACTAGACGGTTTAAATAAGCACCGGCATCTGGCCCAGTGAAGCGATACTTGATCATCGGTGAGATATCGAATACACCCGTGTTGCTGCGCACAGCAAAATACTCTTGCTCAACTTCTGTGTAAGCCTGCGGAGAGGTATAACCCTTCCAGTCTTCCCACATATTAATCTCACAAGCAGCCTCAACTCTCGAGTGAAAGGGTGTTTTAAGCATCATTGTTTCATCATGTGGAATCATGCTGACTTACCTCGCTTGATAATTTCTTTTGCTGCATTATGCCCAGCCAATCCCATAACTCCTCCACCAGGGTGAGTACCCGCACTGCATAAAAACAAGCCATCAACTGAAGTACCATACTGAGAAGCACCTGGGAAAGGACGCATTGTTAGAATCTGATCAAGACTAATTTCTCCATGGTGCCAATGGCCACCATGAATATGGAAACGATCTTCTAAATCTGCCGGCGTTAGCAACTCGCTGGCTATTATTTTATCTTTCAAGTTAGGCGCATAGTCAGCAATTCTATCGATTATTAAGTTTTTAAAATTGTCTTTGTGACTTTCCCAACCGCCCTCTAACTCGTAGGGTGCAAACTGCACTATCACGGACATAACATGCTTACCATCAGGGGCAAGGCTCGGATCATGTATCGTTGGAATACTAATATCCATCGCCGGTGCCTTCGAATACTCACCATATTTGCACGCATTAAACGCCAGCTCTATATAATCCATTGTCGGCGCAATAACCAGTCGCTGACCCATCTGATCTTTTGTTAGCCCGGTAAAATCAGGCAAACTATCCAAGGCAATATGCAACTTAGCCGCATCACCTTTCATACGAATGGTCTTCACTCGACGTGCAACACCCGTCTCTATGTTGGTCAGGCCCACTAGTTTGTTAAATGTTGTTTTTGGATCTGCATTGGACACGACCATGCCAGCGTTCACTACACGCCCATCAGCTAGAGTGACGCCGGTGGCACGATCTACGTCGACGTTAATTTTACTGACCGCCGCACTCACTTCAATATCCACACCCGCAGCTTTTGCTGCATTACCCAGAGCTTCACCTACCGCACCCATGCCGCCCCTGACCACCGCCGGCCCATTGAATCCATAGATGTCGCCCATGCGGCGATAGAGATAACCATAGACTGTGTTAGGCGATCGAGGTCCCATATGGGAACCCAGTAGAGAATCAAGACTAATCGCAGCTTTTAGAAGATCATTCTCAAAGTTCTCTTCCATAACATCATAAATATTAATGAGAGCTAGCCGCATAAGATCGCTCATGTCTGTCTTGCCAAGCATTTTCATACCCAGACCCAACTTGGCCAGGGTAATCCGATCGGTTAGGTTGCCTTCCACTAGCTTGGGAGCTCGACGGTTAAAAGCGCCCGAGAGTAACTTAGAAAACTTTAGCATCTGCTTATTAAAGGCCACAAACGCTTTGCGGTCTTCATCAGTCACACCAGCGCCCTCGAGCGTATTGACGCCGATAGTTAAATGATTACCGTCTTCGGCTAGCGCGATGGTATTCAAATCACGAGCAGCAAGTTCTAGGCCATGACCCTTAAGACCCATATCAGAGGCAACCTCTGGATTTAATTGGAATAACCAATGGGCGCATGAAGAGACTGAAAATTGATCACTAAACTCACTGGTGGCTGAGCCACCACCCAAAGTTGCATTGGCTTCAAGCACTAATACCTTACGCCCAGCCTTGGCCAAATAGGTAGCACAAACCAGTCCGTTATGACCACCACCAACAACAATGACATCATACTTCTTATCAACATTAATCATCGTCGTAGCCTCCAGGCACAGTGTTGGTTAATCTAAGATCCTGTAGAATTTCTCTAGCCGCATTAGCGCCGGGGGCAGCCATAACGCCACCTCCAGGGTGCGTACCCGAGCTACACATATACATACCTTTTACTGGCCCACGGTATTGGGCATAACCAGGGAAAGGACGATTGAATAACAACTGATCAAAGGTCAACTCACCCATAAAGATATTGCCTTCAGTCAGGCCAACCTCGTTTTCTATATCCTGAGGTGTTCGCGTTTCACAGTGCAAAATCAGATCTTTAAAGTCTGGGCTGTAATTACTAATTTGATCAATCACTGTTTTTTCAAATCCAGCTTTATCTTCAGGCGTCCATTCACCTCCGTTAACTTTTGGGGGAGCGTACTGCACAAATACAGACATCATGTGCTTGCCTGGGGGAGCCATCGTTGGGTCAACCTGAGTGGGAATCAGCATATCGACATAGGGGTCTTTCGACCAAGTCCCGGCCTTCCACTCATCATAAGCTCTCTCCATTTTGGGTAAGGAGTCACTAAAGTGTTTCTCCCCTAAACACAGCGGACTGTCTTTAGGTAAGCCCGTAAAGGTTGGCAATCCATCGAGGGCGATATTTAATTTGCCCGATGAGCCACGAATTTTGAAATTCTTAGCTTTGGTCACCACATCAGACGGCAAGTCACCTTCATCCATAATTTTTAAGAATGTTCGTTTTGGATCAAGATTTGAAACCACAATATTGGCGTATAGTTCATCACCATTAGCCAAAGCAACACCCTTAGTCTTGCCGTTTTTGACAATAATCTGCCCAACCTCGGCATCGCATTTAATGGTGCCGCCAAAAGACAAAAAAGATTTTGATAGTGCTGCAGAAACAGACCCCATACCTCCTCGAGCAAAGCCCCATGCTCCAACAGAGCCATCAACATCGCCCATGTAGTGATGTAAAAGGACATAGGCAGTACCCGGTGAATATACACCTAAGGCAGTACCAATAATGCCACTACCAGCCAAATGGGCTTTAATGACATCAGACTCAAAGTACTCATCTAAAAAGTCACCAATACTCATTGTCCAAAACCGCATGGTGTCGGCGAGGCCCTCTTCACCCATGCTACCAAAGGACTTGGCGAGCAAACTCAGTTCTTTCAAATCCTTAGGCTTTAAGGACGTTGGATCGGGTGGGGTACGCATCAAAAAGGGGCGAATTAAACGAGTTTGCTTCATTACATCTGCTTCATAACGCTCATAGGCACTAGCGTCACGCTTTGAATGTCTGGCCACCTCACGCAGCAATCGCTCATGGTCGCTATGATTACCATAGTAGTCACCATTCTCTTTGAATGTTACGCCACCCCCGTAGGGAACAACCTGCAAGCCATGCCGAGGTAATTCCAAATCGCGAATAATTTCAGGTCGCAACAGACTGCACACATAGGAGCAGTTGGAGTACTTCCAATCGGGATACAGTTCACGGCTGACCGTGGCACCGCCAATATAAGCATTTTTCTCTAGCACTAAGACGTTCAATCCAGCCTTTGCCAAGTAGGCGGCATTGGTTAAACCATTGTGTCCTGCCCCGATAACAATCGCATCGTATTTACTCATAGAACTAAGTTACTCCAAACTTTCAGCCAGCATCAATAAACTTTATGCTTTTTAAACCAACCTGAAGAATGCCAAAAATAATATCTGCTGTCCATAGAAATGAATAACCATTCATTCGGTTGCGCGCTAGTAATCAATGGTTTAAGGTTCTGAGGTAATGTTTGAAAATAGACGGACCTCAACACCCAACGAGCGAAATTCAGCTTTTAATTTAGGAGTGCTTAATGGACGCGGTTAACACCAAACCTAATGACACCCCGCGCTCCATGCCCAAACAGGCTCGGCGTAAGCAGCTGATTCAGGCCACCATTAAGTGCATCGCAAAGAAAGGCCTGTCGAGCACCACGATGGCTGATGTAACTCAGCAGGCAGGTCTAAGTATGGGTATTGTTAATCTACACTTTCAAAGTAAAGAAAAGTTACTCATTGAAACCCTTCGGTATATTTCCGATGAATATACCGAAGGGCTGAATAAAATTTACAATGCTAAGAGCTTAAATACTGAACAAAAAATCTTAGCTCACATCAACTTTGACTTTAGCCGGGCGATTATTGATAGAAACAAACTAGCGGTTTGGTTCGCCTTCTGGGGTGAAACTAAATCACGACCGACCTATCTATCAATTTGCGCAACCTATATTAGCGAGATCGCAACCAACTTGACGCACCTTTTTGAATTACTTAAGCAACAAGGTAATTATTTAGAGGTTGACCCTGAGCTGGTATGTACCTGCTACACAGCCCTTTCAGATGGTTTATGGTTAGATCTGCTAATTACACCCAAAGGAATGAAACCAATCCAAGCTCAAGGGGTGGCAATGCATTATTTGGCCACCCAATTTCCTAAGCATTTTAAAACTGAAAAAGAACACTAAGACCAGGAGATAAACCATGGAAATTCAACACAGACAAGCCACCATCGCCTGGAAACAAAAGGTACGCGAATTTGTTGATGCTGAATTAATTCCTTGGGAGATTGAAGCTGAGATGAATCAAGGTGTTATCCCTGAAGCAGTAGCTAAAACCATGCAAGACAAAGCTATAGCGCTTGGCCTGTCAAAAATGGATGCTCCCACAGAACACGGCGGACTAAACATGAGTATGGTTGATCAAGTTGCCGCCTGGGAAGAACTCGGCAGAGTGACCAATGCTCTATGCTGGTGTTTCCCTGAGGCACAGCACTGGATGTTTGAAGCCTGTGCCGATAGCGACTATCAGATCAAAACCTATCTGAACGGTTTAATGGATGGAAGCCTAAGGGAATGTTATGCCATAACAGAGGCTGAGTCTGGCTCTTATGAGGTTACTAATGCCACAGCGACGAGCTGTGATGGTGGCTACTCCATCAATGGAGAGAAATGGTTCGTGACCACAGCCAATATGGCTGACTTTTTCTTTTTCCAAGCGAAAACTGACAGTGGAGAGGAGGCGCTCTTTTTTATCAAAATAGATGCCCCTGGGGTGACAATGATTGAAAATCCACTCTTCTCGCATACCTTTCCCTCTCATCATCCTACCTATAAATTTGATAATGTTTTTGTACTAGAGAAAGATCGCATTGGTGGTGAAGGATCTGGTATGGATTATAGCCGTAGCTGGTTTCGCCACGAACGTTTGACCATCTCTGCTCGTATGCTAGGGGCTGCAGCAAGGATGATAGAAGAAGCATCAGCCTGGGCATCAGAGCGGGATATTCAGGGCGAGAAGCTCATCGATAAACAAGCTATCCAATTCAGCTTAGCGGATAGTGCAACTGAACTCTGGGCCTCTAAACTCATGGTTTATGAGGCGGCTGAAGCGCACGACCGAGGTGATGATATTAAATCTCTGCATGCTCAGTGTTCAATGACGAAACTCTACACCACTGAAATGGCGAACCGTGTTGCCGATCGTTGCTTGCAAATTTGGGGCGGTCGCGGTTATAGACGAGACAATGCAGTGGAGCGTTTCTATCGAGAGGTGAGGGTTGATCGAATATGGGAAGGCAGCAGCGAGATGCAACGTATGGTCATCGCCCGCGCACTTCAAAAACGAGGATTAAAAGGAATGTAATGTGCTGACATTACAGAAAACTCATCGATTGCTTCACTCCCTAGCCCAATGGATATTGCTAGGACTAATCATTATTGCCAATCCAATCTTAGCTACTCCCTCCGAACAAGATCTTATCGACGCAGCCAAGGGCACACCAAAAAAACTGAGTATTTATAACTGGGCAGACTATATTAACCCAGAAGCGATTAACGATTTCGAGGAAGAGTTCGGCATAGACGTTACCTATGACATCTACGACTCTAGCGAGATTGTCGACACTAAATTGATGACCGGCCGCAGCGGCTATGATGTTGTAGTGCACGCCTCATCCTTCACATCAAGGTTAGCTAGCGTGGGAATTTTCCATCAAGTTGAGTTTGACAGGCTACCCAACTGGCACCACCTAGACCCTCTTTTGGTTAAAGCTGCAGATGAGAAATATTCCAATGGCTTGCAAGGCGTCCCCTTCTTTTGGGGTACTACGGGTATTACTTATAACGTTGATATGATTAAAGCTAGGATGCCGGACGCCCCCCTAGACAGTTCTGCTATTATTTTTGACCCAGAAATTATCTCCAAGTTTACTGATTGCGGTATTTCCTTTTTAGATGACCCAACATCGGTTATCCCCATGGCTATGTTGTATCTTGGCTACCCTTCCAATTCAGTTGACTTAAAGCAACTTAGGGACGTAGAGACCCTTATAAAAGCAGTACGCCCCTATGTAACCTATTTTAGTTCCACCAAAATGCTTTTAGATTTACCTAGCGAAGAAGTTTGCATTGCAATGAGTTGGTCTGGTGACTATTCGGTGGCCACCAATAGAGCCAAAGAAGCGGGTATCGATATTAAATTAGATTATATTATTCCTAAAGAAGGCGGGGGCATGTGGTTTGATAACATGTATATTTTGGAGGATGCACCCCATCGTGAAAATGCCTATCTATTTCTCAATTATATGTTACGTCCTGAGGTAATTGCAGCCACAACCAACTATATAGGTTATGCAAATGTCAACAAATCAGCGACCCCCCTTGTGGACTCTCACTTAACCGAGGATGTTGCCGTCTATCCCGATGAAGAAACGCTACAGCGCTTGCATACTACTGAAATCTTAGCCCCGAAAGAGGAGCGCAAACGATCGCGCACTTGGACAAAAATTAAAACAGGACTTTAACCAGATACCTTGGAACAACCGATGAATATTGAAAATGAAGCAAAGACCAACCATCTTGCTAAATCCTATGTTGCTGAAACCCCATGGTTGGATCCTCACGCAGTGCCCTTTATTCAAATAAAAGGGTTAAGTAAACAGTTTGATGATTTCTCTGCGGTAGATTGTGTTGATCTAGACATCTATAAAGGAGAACTATTTACTATTCTGGGTGGTTCTGGTTGTGGTAAGTCGACTTTACTCCGCATGCTCGCAGGCTTTGAAACTCCCAGTAATGGACAGATTATTATTGATGGCGTTGATATGAGTAATATCCCTGCCTATGATCGGCCAGTGAACATGATGTTCCAGTCCTATGCGGTTTTCCCTCACATGACCGTCGAACAAAATATTAGCTACGGATTGAAAAAAGACAAACTCCATAAAAACGACATTATCTCCAAGGTTAGCGAGATGCTAGAGTTAGTACAACTCAGTGAGTTAGCTAAGCGCAAACCCCACCAGCTTTCCGGTGGCCAACGTCAACGAGTTGCTCTCGCTAGGGCCTTGATTAAACAGCCCAAGGTTTTACTGCTAGACGAACCTCTAGCAGCGCTGGATAAGAAGCTCCGCGAACAAACTCAGTTCGAATTAATGAATTTGCAGTATGAGTTGGGTATCACCTTTGTGGTGGTGACCCACGATCAAGAAGAGGCAATGACATTATCATCTCGCGTGGCTGTAATGGATGCGGGAAAGTTTATTCAGGTTGGCACACCGACCCAGGTCTATGAATCTCCCAGCAATCGATTTGTGGCTGACTTTTTTGGCACGATTAACTTTTTTAAGGCCACGGTAATCTCGACAAACAACCAGTCGAGCACAATAACCGCAGAACTGGAAAAAACTGGAACTCAAGTGCAAGGAAAAACCGACGATAGTTTCAGCCCTGGAGACGAAGTCACCATCGCCGTTAGGCCAGAGAAGATAAGCGTTAGCCAGCAGTCTCCTGAGGGCGATCACCTGACTATCACCAAAGGTATTGTTGAAGATTTGGCCTACTACGGCAATCGAAGTATTTACAGAATTCGCAGCCAATCTGGACGAATTATTCAGGTCAGCGCTCAAAATTATCAGCGCTCCGAGCAGCTCGTCTTGGAGTGGGATGATGAAGTTTATCTGTCCTGGGACTCCAGCTGTAATGTGGTGCTATCTGAATGAGCAATTCCCAACCAAATTTTGCTGTAAAGCCAAAAGCTACGGATTACAGCTTGCCTTTTAGAGACAAACTATGGCGTCAGTTTGTGATTGGACTGCCCTACTTTTGGCTGTTACTTTTTTTTCTTGCACCTTTTGTTATCGTACTAAAAATAAGTTTCGCAGAACCTATTGTGGCGCTGCCACCCTTCACTCAACTCTTTGACTTTAGTGACAGCGCTAGCCGATGGGTAATGGCCACATGGGATAATTATCGTTTCCTCTCAGAAGACAATCTATATTGGATTAGCTACTTAAAATCTATCAAGATTGCGGCCATTTCTACTCTTATCTGTTTACTCGTTGGCTACCCAATGGCCTATGGTATTGCCCGGGCTTCACCGACGACTCGCAATATCTTATTGATGCTTGTCATACTACCTTTTTGGACCTCATTTTTGCTACGGGTATATGCTTGGATGGGCCTGTTAGGTAAAAACGGACTTATAAACTCACTGTTAATGAATATGGGGTTAATCGAGTCACCGCTACAAATGCTCTATACCGACATGGCGGTCTATTTAGGTATTGTGTATACCTATATCCCATTCATGATTTTGCCGCTCTATGCGACTTTAGAAAAGATGGACACTAGCCTGCATGACGCTGCGGCTGATTTGGGTGCTAAACCTTGGCAGATCTTTATAGACGTAACTCTGCCTCTATCTATGCCGGGTATCATTGCAGGCTCTCTACTAGTGTTTATTCCCGCGATTGGTGAATATGTCATACCGGCGCTTCTAGGGGGTCTAGATTCACTGATGATTGGTCGCACTCTTTACGACGAATTCTTCGTGAATAGAGATTGGCCGCTAGCCTCTGCAGTTGCAACTATATTACTGTTTATTGTGGTCATACCGATCATGCTATTTCAACGCAGCCACCAGGAGCAAGAGTGACTATGAAAAAATCCTCTCGCTTTGTATTCTCATGCCTATGTTTTGGCTTTGCCTTTCTATACTTACCGATACTGGTGCTGATACTGTATTCCTTTAACCAATCGGCAATTTCTTCAGTTTGGGGCGGATTTTCCCTGCGCTGGTATACCGCTTTATTTAATAATGATCAAATCATAGAATCGGCATTGCTTAGCCTTAAAATCGCTGCCACCAGTGCAACCTTCGCCACCATTTTAGGCACTATGGCTGGGTTGGCCCTGACCCAAATGGGCCGATACCGTGGCCGATTCATATTCACCGGTCTTATCGCAGCTCCCCTTGTCATGCCAGAAGTAATTACCGGTCTGTCACTATTATTGATGTTCGTGAGTCTGCAAGAGTTGATTGGCTGGCCGATGTCTCGAGGCGCCGGCACCATAACCATTGCTCACATAACTTTTTCTATGGCGTATGTAGCCGTAATTGTGCAATCTCGACTGAGCAGCATGGATCAATCTCTCCAAGAGGCCGCCATGGACCTTGGCGGACGGCCCATGCAGGTTGCCTTTGATATCACCTTGCCTTTAATAGCACCTTCAATGTTATCTGGCTGGCTTTTAGCTTTTACACTGTCGTTGGATGACTTGGTTATCGCCAGTTTTACCTCAGGGGCTGGGGCTAGCACCTTACCAATGGTCATCTTCTCCAAAATAAAACTCGGTGTCACCCCTGACGTAAATGCCTTGGCCACTCTAATAATAGGTACAGTGAGTATTGGAATTATTATCGCAAGCTGGATGATGTTTAGGCAGGCTAAGCGCCATAGCATTATCAATGATTAAGTAAACTACAAGATCTAGCATCTATAGAAATGAGAAACAAATTATGCCACTAGTCACCCCTCTTACTGCTGACACTAACCCTGAAGTTGCTGAACTAGCGACTTTTTTTAATGAGACCCTAGGATTTTGTCCGAACAGTGTATTAACGATGATGCGGCGACCTAAAATTGCTAAGGCATTTATTAATTTGAATATGGCAGTAATGGATAATCAGGGTCGCGTCACAAGCGCACTAAAAAGATTAATAGCCTATGTCTCGAGTAATGTAACCGGTTGTCGATACTGCCAAGCGCACACTATTCGAGCCGCCGAACGCTACGGAGCCGAACAGGAACAGTTAGACAATATTTGGGAATACAAAACTCACCCCGCTTTTTCGGAAGCCGAAAGAGCTGCATTGAATTTTTCGGTGGCCGCCTCAACTGTACCCAATGGTGTTGATGCAGAGATTCAAGCAGCACTCCACGCCCATTGGAATGAAGATGAAATTGTAGAGTTACTGGGTGTTATTTCATTGTTTGGGTATTTAAATCGCTGGAATGATTCAATGGCCACTACTTTAGAGGAAGGGGCAATTGCATCAGGTGAGTCACTGCTAGCTCATCAAGGTTGGGGGGTAGAGAAACACAGCTAAATCCTAAAAGCCCACTAGAAGTGAGATTTTAGGATTGACTGGCTAAGGTTGCCAATGTTTCTGGCGGGACATAGTCAAAAATAAAATTAATTCTATCCTCTTT
>ENA-OWPI01003801-OWPI01003801.1-marine-metagenome-genome-assembly--contig:-NODE-3801-length-12519-cov-2.764347_pt1 | contig 12519 bp, 14 predicted proteins | sample MGYA00238138_ERZ651775 | MGnify/ENA primary metagenome ERZ651775 (study PRJEB26906, sample SAMN06265043) | marine metagenome | isolation source: Helgoland LTER site | place: Germany:Helgoland, sampling...
GATTATGCTGGAATTAATCTTACTAATGACAGATCTAAACAAGGTCAATACTATGACATGAGTGTTGGTCCTTATGATGTATGGGCTATTCAATTTGGATATACTCCTTTTAATGGAAAAAATGAGAGAATCGCTTTATTAGAAAGGTCTACTGAGCCAGAACTAATATTTGGTAATGATGCAGATGACATGCGTTCTCCGGGTAAAGCCATAGACCCTCGAGTAATGATTGGTGATTTATCTAACGATCAAATTTCTTATTCAATCAATAGATTTGAATTAGTGAACACTATGATGAAAGACATTAAATCTAGGTTCACTAATAAAGGAGAAACATACATGGATCTCAGAAGAGCTTTTTATACATTAAATAACCAATCTGCAATAGCTGGAGGCGTAATTTCTAGATTTATTGGAGGTGTTTACGTAGATAGATCAACTTTTGGACAAGAAGGTGGTAACCAACCATATACACCTGTAAGTCTTGAAGATCAAAAAAGAGCATTTAATGCTTTGAAAAAATACATATTTGCTCCAGACGCTTTCTCTGCTCCTAAAGATATTTACAACTACTTAGCAAAACAGAGAAGGGGTTACAACTTTTTTGGAGGACCAGAAGATCCTAAAATTCATGCACAAGTATTAGGCTACCAAACTAGGGTATTAGCTCATATAATGCACCCGAACACCCTACAAAGATTAACAGATTCAGAGTTGTATGGAAATGAATATAGTCTATCTTCCTTCATGACAGACCTAAACACTGCAATGTTTAAACCAGATGTTTATGGAAGTATCAATACATTCCGTCAAAATTTACAAGCTGTTTATACTAAAAGGCTTATAAAAATGGTAGTAGGAAAATCAGCTAGTAGGTTTTCACCGACTTCACAGTCTATGGCCATATATAATTTAAAAAATATTAAAACTTGGGTTTCAAATGGTACTGGAAATATTTCAACCAAAGCCTATAAAAACCACCTGAAAACATTGATAAATAATGCAATGAAAGAAATTAAATAACTTTTTAACTAATATTTACAAAAAACCGATATCATGTTTGACATCGGTTTTTGTATTTTTACATAATGAGTAAAGTTCTTATAACTGGGGGTACTGGATTGATTGGCAGACGTTTATCAAGCTTATTAAAAGCTAAAGGTTATGAAGCTATCATTTTAACTAGAAATTATAATTCCAAAAGTTCTCAAGATTCATTTCATTGGAATATCGAAGAGTACAGCCTAGATGATTCAGCATTTAAAAACATAGATCACATTCTTCATCTAGCTGGTGCTGGCGTTGCAGATAAAAGATGGTCTAAGAAACGAAAAAAAGAAATTTTAACTAGTAGAGTGGTTTCAACTAATTTACTTTACGACACCATCAAAAGATTAAAAATTCCTTTAAAAAGTTTTGTTGCAGCTTCAGCAATAGGTTATTATGGTTCTACTACAACGGATAAAATTTTCATAGAAACAGATCAGCCATATAATGATTTTCTTGGAAATGTATGCAAACTCTGGGAGAGAGCTATTCGTCAATTTGAAAACCTCAAAATAAGAACAGTTACCCTAAGAACAGGTATTGTATTATCTAAAGATGGAGGAGCCTTAGAGAAAATGAAAACCCCAATAATAACCCCTATTGGAAATGGAAAGCAATACATGCCATGGATTCATATAGACGATTTGTGTAATTTATATATAAATGCTCTTGAGGATAATCAATACAAAGGTGTTTATAACGCGGTATCTCCAGAACACATAACAAACTATTCTTTCTCAAAAATCTTGTCCAAGATCTACAATAAACCTTTTTTAACTATAACAACACCCAAGTTTATCTTTAAACTAGTTTTTGGAGAAATGTCTAAAATCATTCTAAATGGAAGTAGAATATCGTCCCGTAAACTTTTACAAACTGGTTTTGAATTTAAATATGAAAAATTAAATAACGCTTTAAAAAATTTAAGATGAAAACACAGCTTATCATTCTTTTATTCTCAATGACATTAAACCAACAAAATTCTATTCTCATTGACTTTGGAAAAGAAAAAAAAGGACGTTATTGGAATGTTGTTAATGATGGTGTAATGGGTGGTCTATCTAAGGGAGATAAAAAAATAACAAAAAATAGCCTTTTATTTATGGGTGAAGTTTCCCTTGATAATAATGGGGGCTTTTCTTCTTTACGAAGATCTTTTTCTGAGGTTGATATCTCTAACTATAATGATATAGAAATAAGATATCGTTCCTCAGGAATTTCTTTTGCTTTTTCTCTTGCCGTGAGTAGACGTTGGTATGTTCCAAACTATAAAATTAGTTTGGAATCAACCTCCTCAGAATGGAAAACGACCACCTTCAAACTTACTGATTTAAGAAAGTATTACATAGGTAAAGCATTAAATGATCGATTGAAAAAAGAAACATTAAAAGATATTATTAGAATTGGATTTATTACAGATCAAAAAAAATATGGAGAGTTTGAATTTGAATTAGATTATATAAAATTCAAATAAAAAATCCACCAATTGGTGGATTTTTTATGAACTATATTTTTAATTTCTATTTAAAATCTGATGAGATGTTAATCGCAACCTCAGACCAGGTTTTGCTAATACCATCCAATCCTTTATGTAATTCTTTACATATAAGGTTTAAAGAATCTAAAGATGATTGAGCGTTCCAATTTAAAACATCCATCGTCGTGGCCATAGAAAATTCTTTATCTTTTATCAGGTAAGAAAACGGAAGTTTTTCAGAAATTCCGTTCATAGTGATATCTGCATACCCTAAAGAATCATTTTCAATAACCAACTTACCAGATAATAGTTTTGTATTATCCATTACTCCAAAAAAGAATTTTCTAATCTTATAATCTCTACTACTGTCTGAAGTAAAAATACTACTGATGGGTATTGAAAATTCTGCATTGTGAATTGCTTCTTTAACTGAATTTCCCTCTCCTCCTGAAGTGATCTCAACTTTTTTAAACTTCCCTTTAACAGGAACCTTTTCTGTAGTTTTATAAGCTGTCCATTCGACAGAATTCTTCGCATTATCTAAAACAAATGCTGCCGAAGATTTCTTTTCTTTATTAATTTGATCTTTCTGTTCTTTTTTTTCTGAATCACATGCAATTAACAGAACTGCTATCAGAAAAATATAAGTTATTTTTATTGAATTTTTCATAGGATTTATTTGAGTTGGTTTTTTAAAATACTTTTCACTAGTTTGATATATTGTTTTTTTGCTTCTTCTTGAGACATTCCATTTAATTGAGTCCAAGCGTTAAATTTAAAAGCATCCCTAACATCAATATTCCCGTCATAAGAAAAATTATCACCTGCCAGTGCTTGCTTATAGTACGCATACAACTTAAGCATAATGTCAGGGGCTAGATTTTCCTCTAATTCTGAAAGATTATTAAAAGCTTTATTAAATTTAATATCTAGTTTTGAAGTCATTACTTTTTAGCAATTACTTGAACCCCTCCTTTTACTTTATCACCAAGTTTTACTGTTAATTCTGTTTCAGGTGGTAAAAAAACATCTACTCTACTCCCAAACTTTATAAAACCTGCGTCAGTACCTTGAACAACATGTTCTCCTTCTTCGGCATAATTTACAATTCTTTTTGCTAAAGCTCCAGCTATTTGACGGTATAATACTTCACCAAAAACTTTATTTTCAACTACTATTGTTGTTCTTTCGTTTTCTGTTGATGCTTTTGGATGCCAAGCTACTAAATATTTACCAGGATGATACTTACTGTATTTGACTAATCCATTGAGAGCATATCTTGTAACATGAACGTTAATTGGAGACATAAATATAGATACCTGAAGTCTTTTACCTTTAAAATATTCTGGTTCCTCAACTTCTTCAATAACTACTACCTTACCGTCTACAGGTGCAATGATTTGTCTATCATTAATTATAGTAACTCTTTTGGGGTTTCTAAAAAATTGTAAAACAATAACTAAAAACAATAATAAAGAACTTTGAATACCTTTTTGAAACCACAATGATTCAATATATCTTTCTGAAAATAAGATTCCTAAGAGAACTATTAGGAATGTAAAAACTATAATTCTGTAACCTTCTTTGTGAAAACTTGGCATTATATTTAAATTATAAAATGTATGTACAAATATACAAAGGGAGCAACAAACAACAAACTATCTAATCTATCTAATATTCCTCCATGACCAGGCATAATATTACCACTGTCTTTTGTATGAGCTTGTCTTTTAAATTTAGATTCTACTAGATCACCAATGGTTCCAAGAAAAGAGGCAATAAATGAAATTACAAGCAAATTTGTTAGAGATAAGAATTCACAAAAATAGGATAATAAAAAGGCTGAAAGCAATGTAAAGAATACGCCTCCAATAAAACCCTCTATTGTTTTCTTTGGTGAAACACTTTCAAATAACTTTCTTTTACCAAAATTTTTTCCAACAAAAAAAGCAAAGCTATCATTTACCCAAATAAAAATAATTAAGGACAAAATAGTTGACACCTCATATTGTCCATTAACAAATGGAAGTAACATCAAGAATATAATAGAAAGAAGTAGGTATCTAATAGAAATATCAAATTTCTGAATTTTATTTGAAGGATAATTTTTCTTCTTAAAGAATAGGTTTAAAAACAATTGAATAGAACCTGAAAAACAAAGCGTTAATAAAATTTTGATTGCTGTTTCTGATAAAGAATTTGTGAATGATAAATAGGTTAAAACAATTAGTAAACCATATAATAGAAAGTTTTTAAACTTTAATAATTTAAAAAATTCCCAAAGTGAAACAATACCAAAAAATAAAATTAAGAGGGTGTAGGTTTCTTTTGAAAATAATATAGCACTGATAAAAAGCACGGCATAAACAAATCCGGATATAGCTCTTGTGAGAAGTTTAGTCATATTTATAAATCTTCTAAAAGCAACAAATATAGGTTTTTGGAGTTATTATTTCCGTAGTTTAAAAAATTATCATTGTCTTCCTCTATACTATATTTTTTAACGGCGCTAATATTTGTAGGAATACTTCCGTTCTTGCAATTGGTTTTAATACCTGTTAATCCCTCACCCGTATTTCTAACGAATTGACTTGTTTTTGCAAAAACAATAAAATTGTCTGTTAAGGAGGCTATTTTATGGGTACTTAATTGGTTGGATGAAAAGAGGATATCACCATTATCAGAAATTAAATGTTCACATGAAGTAAAAAAAGGTTTTTTATTATCAACTTCTAACTGAAACTTTACATTAGATTTTTTTAAAAAATTATTTAACTGTTTGTCATAACATGTAATGACTTCCCAATTATTTTCTGAAATAATTTGATTTAAATTATTGATAATTTCTTTTTCGGAAATACAATAAAGAAATTTTCCTCCTTTAGAGATAAAATTATGAGCAAATGCATCATCTATTGATAATTTAACTATTGGTTTTCTCTCAGTAATTTCGTTGGATGGCTCTTTACTTTTAAATAATTTCTTAAAAAAACTCATTCAAAAATTAATTTTTATTTTCTTCTTTTGTTTCTTCTTTTTCTTCTTTTTCTTCTTTTTTTAATTCTTTTTCTGGAGCTTTTTCTTCTGTTGTTGAATTATCAAATGGTCTTTTACCAAATATTTTGGTTAGATCATCTTTAAAAATAACTTCTTTTTCTAATAATAATTCAGCTAGCACTGTTAATTTTTCTTCGTTTTCACTTAATATCTCTATAGCTCTTTGGTATTGAGATTCAATCATTTTTGATATTTCTTCATCAATAGTTTTTGCTGTATTTTCACTGTAAGGTTTTACAAAAGCATCATTACCTGATGAATCATAATAGGTTAAATTTCCGACTTTTTCATTTAATCCATACACAGTAACCATTGCTCTCGCTTGTTTGGTTACTTTTTCTAAATCACTCAATGCACCTGTGGATATTTTATTAAATATTATTTTTTCTGCAGCTCTACCTCCCAATGTAGCACACATTTCATCTAACATTTGTTCGGTTTGAACAATCATTCTTTCAGCTGGTAAATACCAAGCTGCACCTAAACTTTGACCTCTTGGAACTATTGTTACTTTAACTAAAGGTGCCGCATGTTCTAACATCCAACTAACAGTTGCGTGTCCAGCCTCATGAAAAGCGATTGTTTTTTTCTCCTTAGGTGTAATGACCTTGTTTTTTTTCTCTAAACCTCCTACTATTCTATCAACAGCATCTAGGAAATCTTGATGATGTATCGCTTTTTTATTACCTCTGGCCGCTATTAATGCTGCTTCATTACACATGTTTGCGATATCCGCTCCAGAAAAACCGGGTGTTTGCTGTGCTAAAAAATCTATTTTAACATCATCTGATAATTTTAATGGCTTGATGTGTACTTCAAATATTTCTTCTCTTTCCTTGATGTCTGGTAGATCAACATAAATTTGTCTATCAAAACGTCCTGCTCTCATAAGAGCCGAATCTAAAACATCTGCTCTGTTCGTAGCAGCTAAAACAATAACGTTCACATCTGTACCAAAACCATCCATCTCGGTTAGTAATTGGTTTAGCGTATTCTCGCGTTCATCGTTACCTCCAGTCATACTATTTTTACCTCTAGCTCTTCCAATAGCATCTATTTCATCAATAAATATGATTGAGGGTGATTTTTGGGCAGCTTGTTTAAATAAATCTCTAACTCTTGAAGCTCCTACCCCTACAAACATTTCAACGAAATCTGAACCTGACAAAGAGAAAAATGGCACCTCCGCTTCACCAGCTACAGCCTTAGCAAGAAGAGTCTTACCTGTTCCTGGAGGACCAACTAACAAGGCTCCTTTCGGAATTTTACCTCCTAAAGCAGTATATTTCTCTGGATTTTTTAAAAAATCTACAATTTCTTGAACTTCTTCCTTCGCTCCTTCTAAACCTGCTACGTTTTCAAACGTTGTTTTTACTTTGGTATCTTTATCAAATAACTTTGCTTTGGATTTACCAATATTAAAGATCTGACCGCCACCGCCACCGCCGGCTCCACCTGACATTCTTCTCATGAAAAAAAGCCATATGGCAATTAAGAGTATGAATGGTAAGAATCCAATAATAGAATCAAAAAAACTTCCTCTAGAATCTGAATCTACATCAAAATCTAAATTTTTATCAACCCTGTATTGATTTAGTTTATTTTCAAAATTTTGAAGATCTCCAAAATCATATTGAAATAACGGAGAACCTTTTCTAAAAAAAGGAGAACCAGATTGTTGTTTGTATTTATCCTTGGTTTCTACTTCTTTTTTTATGTATACTTCAGCTATATTTTTATTAATGATGAGAATTTTATTAACATCATTTGATTCTAATATTTTAAAGAATCTATTGGTAGATATTTTCTGTGTAGCTAGGGAAGCTTCATTTAAAAAACTAACCCCTATTAAAACAACAAAAATTGCTCCATAAATCCAGTACATGTTAAACTTGAATTTTGGCACATTAGGTGTTGTATTTTTATTCTTTTCGTTCATCTATCTTTAATTAAACAGGATTGATTTCAGTTATCTTTGCATCTCCCCAGAGGCTCTCAATGTCATAAAACTCTCTAACATGATTCTGAAAAACGTGCACTACCACATTTACATAATCCATTAAAATCCATTCAGAGTTGTTTTGACCCTCAACATGCCATGGTTTGTCTTTAAGTTCTTTACTCACTAATTTCTGAACAGATCCAGTAATTGCATTAACTTGAGTATTTGAATTTCCAGAGCAAATAATAAAATAATCACAAACAGTATTTTCTATACCTCTAAGATCTAAAAGCTGAATATCATCTCCTTTAACGTCATCTATGCCTTTAATAATTACAGATATAAGGTCATCTGTATTAACTGATTTTTTTATCATTAATTTTTTTTATATTTAGTACAAAGTTATTATTTTTTTGCGAGTATATTGCGCAGTATTAAATTAGTTTACACTTTCTTTAACACTTGAGATTAATCAAACTTGATGCCACTGAGTCTACCAATTCTTTTTTAAAAGAATTGGCTAATAATTCTTTGCTTGATAACTACACTGTAGCTGTCACTAATAATCAGACTTCTGGCAGAGGTCAAATGAACACCACTTGGCATTCAGAACCATATAAAAATCTGACTTTCAGTATATTTACCCCTCTTAAAAACTTAACTATAACACATCAACCTTATTTAAACTTCGCAATTTCACTTGCTATTTATGATGTTTTATTTCAATTTGGTATTCCTAATTTATCTATTAAATGGCCGAACGACATATTGTCAGCGAATAAAAAAATATGTGGCATTCTCATAGAAACTACTTTTTCAAATCAAAAAATTAAAAATATGATAGTGGGAATTGGTTTGAATGTTAATCAAGAGATATTTTCGAAAAAGATTTCTAATGCGAGTTCTTTAAAAATTATCATGAAAAAAGATTTTGATCTAGAAATACTTCTAAACAAAATTATTGAAAGAATTCAATTTAGGGTTTCATTAATTGAAGATGGTAAATTTACTGAGACACACAACGAATATCATAATGCATTATATAGAAGAGAAATACCCACAACATTTATAGACAAAGTAACTGATACTTTTTTTATGGGCAAGATCCAAGGAATTGCCTCTAACGGAAAAATAAAAATACAATTAGACGATGACTCTATTAAAGAGTTTGGGCTAAAACAAATTTCATTTGCTAAAGCTTAGACATATTTTCTGTAAGGGTTTCTATAAAAGTTGTTAATGGTTTTTTTACCATCATTGCCATCATTGGATTAAAATCTCCTTTAAACTCTAATTGAACCTCTGAGACTTGGTCAGACAAAGAGGATATGTTAGCTTCTAAAGTGAAAGATAATTTACTACTCGCTGCCCCCAGAACAACTTTAGAATACTCAGTACAATCTCCTAAAACAAGCCTAATTTCTGGCATCCCTTTAAGAGCAAATAAAAAGGAATTTCCATCTACTTCAAACTTTTCAGTGTTAGAAGGCATTAATAATTCAAAATTATTAAGCGTTGTAAAGAATTCGTAAATACCTTTTTCGGATCTATCAATCGTTATTTTTTTTCCTTCTATATGCATACTATTATTGTTTCCAATTTTCTGGATTTTTTCTCCATTCTGTTAATGTATCTAATTCTTTTTCGGTAATATATTTGCTATCCATTGCTTGTTCTAATAAATGGGAATAATCACTCAAGGTAGTGAGGTCTACATTACTGTTTTTAAAATTTTCAGAGGCCAAGTCAAATCCATATGAGAAAATAGCTACCATTCCCTTAACAGTTGCTCCAAACTCCTGAAGAGCTTTCACTGCATTTAAGCTACTTTTACCAGTACTAATAAGATCTTCAATAACAATGGCACTTTGCCCTTTTTCAATGTGTCCTTCTATTTTATTTTGCCTCCCGTGTTTTTTTGCCTCGGGTCTCACATAACAAAAGGGAAGGTTTAGCACATCTGCTACCAGGGCTCCAATTCCAATCGCTCCAGTTGCTACTCCAACAATCACATCGGGCTTTCCGTAAATCGTTTTAATTTGCTTTGCTAAATTCTCTCTCAAAAAATTTCTGATGATAAATTATATAAATATATCACCATAATCTTTTACATAGTAGCAATTGATGGTGTTGTTTTTTTAATTTATAAAATATTAAATCCAAGATCCATAGAACCTATGTTAACATTTTTTCCAGAAATATCACATTTTAGTTTAATTTTTTTGCCACTTTTATTATTTAAATTATTAAGCTGTAAAAATAATCTTTATGCATATTCATTAATTATAGGTAGTTTAATTATTGTAATGAATATTCAGAATTTAACTATGTTAGTTGGTTTATTTTTTGTCATGCTAATATATTCCATTAGAAAATCTCTTATTATTTTGTCCTGACTTATAAAAAAATCTGAAAAAGATGCAATGGAAGTTGGGCTATTCCTTACACCCTCAACACTTGTAGGTAAAAATGTAGCTAAATTTTTTTTAGTTTGTGTTATTAAGTCATCGACCATTAAGCCTATTAAACGTCTAATTAACTCTTTTACAACCATATGATCTTCTATTTCTTTAAACTCTAGAGATATTTGATTAATAATTTCAGCAAGGAATTCTATATTTTTTAAATCATCGAGATTTATAAAGCCTGCACGAAAACCATCATCAATATCATGATTATTGTAGGCAATATCATCTGATAAAGATGCAATTTGAGCCTCTAAACCAGGAAATGTATTCAAATCCAAGTCATAGATCTTGTTGAAATTTTTTATTGAAATATGGGGATCTTCTAATGGGCCATTATGCTTTGCAATCCCCTCAAGAGTTTCCCATGTTAAATTTAGGCCATTAAACAATGGATATCTTTCTTCAAGAGTTGTTAAAATTCTTAATGTTTGAGCATTATGATCAAATCCATCATAACCATTCATACATTTATCAAGGACATCTTCACCCGAATGAGCAAAGGGAGGATGACCGAGGTCATGAGCTAAAGCTAAAACCTCAGCCAAATCCTCATCTATTTCAAGTCTTCGTGCAACAGTTCTTGCGATTTGGCTAACCTCAAGCGAGTGAGTGAGTCGAGTTCTATAATAATCACCTGTATGCGCGACAAAAACTTGTGTTTTATGCTTCAGTAGCCTGAATGAATCGGAATGAATAACTCTATCCCTATCTCTCTGGAATGGATTTCTGTTAATACTTTCAGCTTCTATGTGAAGCCTACCTTTAGAGTTACTAAATGAAGTTGAATATGGGGCTTTTTTAGTCATAAGAGATTCCTGCACTATTATATAAGTAACAGGAATCTCATTTATTTAAAATTCTTATATTTTAAATTAGCTAATGAGCCAAGATTGCCAACAATAGTAAGGCTACTATATTTGTGATCTTGATCATTGGGTTGATAGCTGGGCCAGCTGTATCTTTATAGGGATCACCAACCGTATCGCCAGTAATAGCAGCTTTATGAGCTTCTGAACCCTTACCCCCATGATTACCATCTTCAATATGCTTCTTTGCATTATCCCAAGCACCTCCACCAGCAGTCATAGAGAGGGCAACAAAAAGACCAGTAACAATTACTCCTAGAAGCATTGCGCCTAAAGCTGAAAAAGCATCACCCTTGGTTGCGATAGCATTAATAAAATAAAATAAAACAATTGGAGACAATAAAGGAAGCAGCGAAGGTACGATCATCTCTTTAATTGCTGATTTAGTTAACAAATCAACGGCAGAAGAATAATCAGGTTTATCTTTTCCTGTCATAATCCCCGGTTTTTCTTTAAATTGCCTTCTAACTTCCTCAACAATTGATGCAGCCGCTCTTCCAACAGCAGTCATACCCATTGCTGCAAACAAATATGGTAGCATGCCACCAACTAATAGACCAACTACTACATAAGGATTTGAAAGGTCAAAATTAATCTCAACACCAGAAAAATAACTACCTTCTGTTGCTGTGCTAATAAAGTAATCTAAATCAGCTGTATATGCTCCAAATAACACCAAGGCACCTAATCCAGCAGATCCAATTGCATATCCTTTTGTTACAGCTTTTGTTGTATTTCCTACTGCATCTAATGCATCTGTTGTTTTTCTAACTTCTTCGGGTAATTCTGCCATTTCAGCAATACCACCAGCATTATCTGTAACAGGCCCAAATGCATCAAGAGCAACAACCATCCCAGCTAGAGCAAGCATAGTTGTAACAGCTATAGCTATTCCAAATAAACCAGCCAAACTATAAGTAGCAATTATACCAAAAACAATTACTAGAGCTGGAAGCGCAGTAGCCTCCATTGAGATTGCAAGACCTTGTATTACATTTGTTCCGTGTCCGCTCTCTGAAGCTTTAGCTATTGATTGAACAGGTCTATAATCGACACCGGTATAGTATTCTGTAATCCAAATTATTAAACCTGTAATAGCAAGGCCAATTACACCACAAATATATAAATCAAGACCGCTAAAATTTTGTCCAGAAACACTTAATACAGTATCAAAACCAACAACAAAGTCAGTAACGAAGTATAGTATTACTAAAGACAAAAGTGCTGTTGCAATAAAACCTTTATACAAGGCTCCCATAATAGAATTATTTTTACCTAGCTTCACAAAAAAGGTACCAATAATTGAAGTTATTACACATGCTCCACAAATTGCCATAGGATAAATAATCATTGCCTCATACATCATTTCATTACTTACAAAGAAAATAGAGGCAAGAACCATAGTTGCTACAACTGTAACAGCGTATGTTTCAAATAGATCTGCGGCCATACCAGCACAATCACCAACATTATCACCAACATTATCAGCTATTGTAGCAGGATTTCTTGGATCATCTTCTGGAATACCAGCCTCAACTTTACCAACAAGATCGCCGCCAACATCAGCTCCTTTTGTAAAAATTCCTCCACCAAGTCTTGCAAAAATAGATATTAAAGACGAACCAAATCCAAGAGCAACTAAAGGATCAATAATATCCCTAC
>ENA-OWPI01003803-OWPI01003803.1-marine-metagenome-genome-assembly--contig:-NODE-3803-length-12515-cov-2.411561_pt1 | contig 12515 bp, 10 predicted proteins | sample MGYA00238138_ERZ651775 | MGnify/ENA primary metagenome ERZ651775 (study PRJEB26906, sample SAMN06265043) | marine metagenome | isolation source: Helgoland LTER site | place: Germany:Helgoland, sampling...
TGGACCCATTTGAAAGGATGAACAGACAAGTATTCTCTTTTAATAAAAAAGTTGATGAAAGAATTATTTCTCCAATTAGCTCAACCTATGAAAAAGAAATACCAGCCTCAACTAGAAAAGCTATAAGAAACCATATAGATTGGTTAGATACTCCAAACACAATTTTAAATAGTTCGCTTCAAATAGATTTTAAAAATACAATCTTAGCTTCTGCAAAATTTATGTTAAATGGATTAACACTAGGTTTTTATGACTTAGATAAAGGAGAAACGGCATTCAAGAAGAAAGATATTGGATCCACATTGGCAAAATACAATGTACCCGAAGGGCCTTTCCTTATGATCCCACTTATCGGACCTAAAACAAGCAGAGAGTTCACTGGAACTATTTTGAACACAAACATTATGTCTAACATTTCTTCCGCTCCTTTAAATGACTTAAGATTATTGGAAGCACCTCTAAACGCAATCGATACAAGATCTAAACTATCTAAAACATTTGATAATATTTATGAATCCCCAGATCCTTATATTAAACTAAGGTCTTTCTATATTCAAAATAGAAGAAATAATGTGTATGGTAAAAAATATATTAATTTAAAAAATAAAGAGACAGATGCAGAATTTGAAAAACTATTGGAATAAATTTAAGTATATCTTGTTATTGGTAAGTATTTTATTTTCTCCAGTATTCACATATAACTCTTATTCCGATGACTTGCAGCAAGGCAACAAGTTAATCCTGGAAATGATTGCAAAAGCCCAAAAGCATGCATTAGAAACAATTGAATTAAGCTCTGAAGATCGTTCTAAAAAGATAACGCCATTAATTAACTCATACATAAATTTAGATTTTATGGCTAAAGCTACAACTGGAAGCTTTTGGAAAAAAGCTACTGATGATCAAAAAATCAAATACAAGTTAGTTTTACTTCATCAAATAGTTAACACAATAGAAGATCATTTAAACACACTTGCAACAATGTCTTATAAACCTCTCAGCTCCGAACTAAGAGGAAAAAAATTAGTTTATGTAAGAGGTATCATCGAAGATAGAAAGAAAAATAATCCTCCTATTAACTTATTGTGGAAACTATCAAAAGGAAAAGACGAAACTTTCAGTATTCTTGACTTGGAAATAGAGGGTATATCACTAATACGTTCTCATAAATCTGAAACGACATCTATCTTAAGGAAAAATAAAGGTGATTTTGATTTTCTAATAGAAAAACTTAAAATCAAAAAGTAATCTACCTTATGATTGGTTTATATTTCATTCTTTTAGGATTTAAAGATTCCTCACCTAGTCTTCTTTTTTTATCATTTTCATAATCTTGATAATTACCTTCAAACCATTCTACATGACTGTCGCCTTCAAACGCTAATATATGCGTGGCAAGTTTATTTAAAAACCATCTGTCATGCGAAATTACTACCACACAGCCTGAAAATTCTAAGATTGCTTCTTCTAATGATCTTAAAGTATCTACATCTAAATCGTTAGTTGGCTCATCAAGTAACAATACATTTCCAGGTATTTTTAAAGTTCTTGCTAAGTGAACTCTATTTCTTTCGCCTCCAGATAATTGGCTAACAATTTTTTGTTGGTCAGAACCCCTAAAATTAAATTGTCCTACATATGCCCTACTTTGTATAGTTTTTTTACCAATTTGAATTTCGTCAAGGCCATCACAAATAGATTCCCAAACATTTTTTTCTGGTTTTAAAACATCTCTAGATTGATCGACATAGTTTAAATTAACTGTCTCACCAATTAAAATCTCGCCATTATCTGGTTTTTCTTCTTGGGTAATAAGCCTAAATAAAGTTGTTTTTCCAGCACCATTTGCTCCAATAACACCTATTATACCTCCAGGGGGAAGTTTAAAAGACAGACTATCTATTAACAATTTCTCTCCAAAAGACTTACTAACATTATCAAAGCTAATAACTTCATTACCCAATCGTGGTGCAGGAGGAATAACTAGATTTCCAACATTGATCTCTTTTTTTTGTTCTCTGGCGACTAGTTCTTCGTAGGAGGATATTCTTGCCTTGGATTTAGCTTGTCGAGCACGGGGGGCTGCTTTAATCCATTCTAATTCTTCATTTAGCTTCCTTTTTCTCGCCTCTTCTATTTTCCCTTCTAATTCTAACCTTTTTTGTTTTTGCTCCAACCAGCCTGAATAATTTCCTTTATAAGGAATTCCTTCACCTCGGTCTAACTCTAAAATCCATCCGGCCACTTCATCTAAAAAATATCTATCATGTGTAATAGTGACCACTGTTCCAGGAAAGTCATGTAAAAACCTTTGTAACCATGCAACTGAAAGAGCGTCTAAATGATTTGTAGGTTCATCTAACAATAAAAAATCTGGATTAGAAAGTAGTAGCTTAGCCAATGCCACTCTTCTTTTCTCGCCACCAGATAAATGATCAATTTTGTCAGATGCTGGCGGTAAACTTAGTGCATCCATTGCTATTTCAGCTTTTCGTTCCAAGTCCCAAGCATCCATATTGTCTATCATTTCTTGCAGTTCTGCTTGTTTCAAAATTGTTTCATTCATCTCATCTTCAGACAAGTCTTCGGAAAATTTGAGCGAAATGGCGTTAAAATCATCAACAATTTTTTTAGCTTCAGCCATTCCTTCCATTACATTTTCGTAAACATTAAGTTCATTATTTAGCTCAGGCTCTTGAGCTAAATATCCAACTTTAATACCTTCAGCAAGTGTGGCGTCTCCGTTGTAATCCGTGTCTAAACCAGCCATTATTTTTAATAAAGTAGACTTACCAGCACCATTCCCACCCAAAACACCTATTTTTGCACCAGGCAAAAAAGATAAACTTATATCTTTAATAACTTGTTTTCCTCCAGGATAAACCTTGTTTAGTTTATACATTGAAAAAATATATTGTGGGTTATTCATGGATGACCTTTGATCTGAGAGATTGTTTGGTTAATAAGTGAAATTATTTTTTTAAATAAAGTAAATAATAATTTTTCATTTCCTGATTATGTTTGTATAATTGTAAGATGATTAACACATTTCCTATTTGGCTTGTTGTAATAGATTATATCTTTGGCTTTTTAATGATAATTTTAAGCCTTAAGTTTTTTTTAAATCTTTTTATAAATGAAGATAGCAAATTAAGCGTTTTCCTTTTTTTTAGTAAGGTAACATCACCAATGGTTATTGCAACATCTAAAATTACACCTAACTTTATTGTTGCACCCCTGAAACCCCTTTATCTTGCATGGATAATACTTATGATAAGAATTTATTTTCTTCCAATGTTGATTGGCTATTCCTATATCGGAGTATTTGCTTTTATTTTTGAAAAAAATTTAATTTCAGCAATTAATAATATAACACTTAATATAGCTCTTTATCTTAATTATGGTATTTAACTCGCAGAACAAAAAGTTTTTATTCTCAATAACAACTCATCTATCTCAGACTTTTCAGTTTCAAAAGAAGTTACAAACCTAACTATATAATTGTCATCGTGGGCCTTACCCCATAAGTTTGATATAATATTTAAGTCAAGCATAGATTCATATATATTTTTACTCATTTCTACAAAAACTTCATTTGCTTGCGTTTCATTTATTAGTCTAAATTCTTTAAATTTAGATAATTCACTACTAAGATATTTAGCTTGACTATTTGCTTTTTCAGCTAGTTTAATCCACAAACCATCTTGAAACCATCCGTTTAATTGAGCGGAAATAAACCTCGTTTTTGATAAAACATGACCTGTTTGCTTTACTAATTTCTTTGCCTCAACAGCAAGCGCTTTATTAAAAAAAATTATAACTTCAGCAGCCATAGCACCATTTTTTGTTGCGCCTAAAGATAAACAATCCACGCCTACTTTCCATGTAATATCTGCAGGCGACAAACACTTTTGAAATGCTAAAGCGTTTGAAAACCTTGCTCCATCCATATGAAGGTAAAGATTATTTTTTTTACAAACTTTACTAATTTCTATTATTTCATCAGGAGTGTATATTGTACCATTTTCAGCCAATTGGGTAATTGAAACTCCACAGAGATTATAACTTTGCTTACCTTTGAAGTTGATTTGTTCTATTTTCTTAGCCAGCTCGTTTGCGGTAACCCTTCCTAAACTATTAGAAATTGATATTAATTTTCCTCCACATGAAAAAAATTCTGGAGCACCACCTTCATCCTTATTAATATGTGATTGAGCATGACACAAAATACTCCCATAAGAACGAAGAAACGATGATAACGCAAGGGCGTTAGAAGCAGTTCCTGACATCATGGGTAAAATTTCTAAATCATCTTTTTCGAAAACTTTAGAAATAATATATTTACACTCTTTGGTAAAATCATCATTTCCATATGGAAGCGTTTTCTCTTTTGATGCGATAGAAATAGCATCTAATATTTTCGGATGTATCCCAGAAACAGTGTCAGTTCCAATAAGAATTTTATTTTCCAAAATCTTTTCCTCTTTTAAGAGTAATAATAGACCGAATCTTATTTGTATCAATATTTAGGACTACTAAAACATTATTTCCTTTATAAAGAAATCTTAGTAGCATTTCATTGTTAGTTCCTAAAGATGTCGATATTAACTGAGCATCCTTGGGTTGGAAAAAAGTAAATTCATCAAACCCATCTTTTATAATTACAGTTTCGCTATATTTTTTTTCAATTTTATCAAGGTTATTATAACTTTTAGCCAAACCTATAAATAAAAAAAACAAACCTACAATAATAAGAATACCTAAAATGATAGCAATTATTTTGAGAAGTTTTATATTAGAAAGTAATTTATTTTCATTTTCTGGTTTTAAGTCAGAGTTGTTAGACATGTCAGATCCTATAAAAATATCTCTTGCTGTTAAAGATTTCAACCTACCAACATTACGAATAGATGCATGGGTTACTGAAGCTATTAAAGAAAGTAAGTTAGCAAAACAAGTATTAAATAAAAACAATTATCTGTTATCACGAAGTAGGATTAAGAGCCTTATTGAAACCAAGAATATAGATTTTGATGGCGTTATTATAGAAGATCCTTCTTTTAAAATTAAAAGCGGAAAAATAATTACAGTTTCATTACCAGAGATAGAAAAAGCGATACCTTTAGCAGAAAAAATTAATTTAGATATCCTGTTTGAAGATGAGCATTTAATAGTTTTAAATAAAAAAGCTGGTATGGTAGTACATCCTGCACCAGGTTCACCGAACAAAACTTTAGTTAATGCGTTACTTTATCACTGTGGTGAAAGTTTGCTAGGGATTGGAGGTGTAAAAAGACCTGGGATAGTTCATAGATTAGACAAAAACACTAGCGGTGTTATGGTGGCAGCTAAAACAGAAACTGCGCATATAGGTTTGTCTAACATATTTGCCAATCACGATATTGATAGAAATTATAATGCAATTGTCTGGGGACAACCAGAGGACAAAGGTATAATTGAAAAGCCTATTGGAAGATCGCCAATAAATAGAAAAAAAATGGCTGTCTCTCCCAAAGGAAAATTAGCAATAACAAAATGGAAAATATTAGATATCTACCCTCCATATGCTAGTTTAGTAGAGTGCAAACTTGAAACAGGAAGGACACACCAAATTAGAGTACACATGTCATACTTAGGTTATAGTATTATTGGTGACGACTTGTATGAAAAACCTATGTCACAAAAAAGACACAAAAATAATATAATAAAAGAAAAATTAAGACTGATTAGATCGTTTAATAGACAAGCTCTTCATGCTTCAAAATTATGTTTTCAGCACCCTGTTACAAAAAAGTATTTAGAATTTATAAGCTCTTTGCCTCAAGATATGAAAAACCTTATAGAAAATATAAAGAAATAGGTTGTTAAATTTGATGCTTAAAGGCTTTAAAAAGTATTCATAATTATTATATAGATAAGAGGAGTTATAAAATGGCCTTTTCAGATTCAACTAGTTTATCTATCTTATCTCCAGATAATAATCTTGGAAGATATTTAGAACATATAAAAAAATTTCCAATGCTTGATGCTGACGAAGAATATACACTTGCAAAAGACTGGTTGGAAAAGAAAAATACTAAAGCTGCACATAAATTAGTTACTAGTCATCTAAGACTTGTGGCTAAAATTGCCATGGGATATAGAGGATATGGCTTACCTGTAGCTGATCTTATTGCTGAAGGTAATATAGGTATGATGCATGCCGTAAAAAAATTTGATCCAGAAAAAGGTTTTAGACTAGCTACATACGCAATGTGGTGGATAAAAGCTGCCATACAAGAATTTGTTCTCAGAAGTTGGTCTCAAGTTAAAATTGGGACTACTGCAAGTCAAAAAAAATTATTTTTCAACCTTAGAAAAATTAAAGGAAAAATTAATGCGTTAGAAGATGGAGATTTATCTAACAAACAAGTCAGTTATATTGCAGAATCCTTAGATGTTTCTGAAGATGACGTCATTAGCATGAACAGAAGAATGCTCGGAGGTGACCATTCACTTAACTCACAAGTGCGAAGACATGATGGAGAAGAAGCAGAATGGCAAGACATGCTTGCAGATAATAGAGAAAACCAAGAAATTGAATACGCTAATTATCAAGAAAAAAATATTAGAAATAAAATGATGCAGCAAGCTTTAAATTTACTTAAGCCAAGAGAAAAAGACATTATAATTAAAAGGAGATTAATAGAGCCTCCTAAGACGCTTGAAGACCTGTCTCAAGAATATAAGGTTAGTAGAGAGAGAGTTAGACAAATAGAGTCAAGAGCATTTGAAAAATTACAAGAAGCCATGAAGATTAAAGCTAAAGAATTAAAGCTTATAACATCAGAGCAAGATTAATCTTTATCAAATGGATTTTTTAAATAAATAGTATCAGATCTCTCTGGACTAGTAGATATTAGAATAACTTTACAATCCACAAGTTCCTCTATCCTTCTTACATAAGCTTTTGCTTCTTTTGGAAGCTTGTTAAACTCCCTTATACCAACAATACTTCCATTCCAACCTTTCATTACTTCATAAATTGGAACTATTGACTTTTGTTCTTTGTTTGAAGTTGGAAAGTAGTTTATAGTTTCTGAACCTAGTTTATATCCCACACATATCTTTATATCTTGAAAGCCATCTAAGACGTCCATTTTTGTCAATGCAATACCATTAATATTCGATAACTGCACAGCTTGTTTTACTAAAATTGCGTCAAACCATCCACAACGTCTTTGTCTACCTGTAACAGTACCAAATTCAAACCCATTTTTACCCAACGTTTTACCATCTTCACCAGTATCTTCTGTAGGAAAAGGACCAGAACCAACACGTGTGGTATAAGCTTTTGTAATTCCTATAGTATAATCTATAGCTGTTGGGCCTGTGCCAGAACCTATTCCAGCTTGAGCTGAAACCGTATTACTACTCGTCACGTATGGATAAGTACCATGATCTATATCTAAAAAAGTACCTTGAGCACCTTCAAATAATATATTGTAAGAAGATGAATTGTATTTTTGTATTACCCGCCAAGAGGGTTGAACAAAAGGAAGAATTAATCTACCTAATTCCAACAATTTTTTATAAGTACCTTCCGGCTTTTGTATGTCTTGGCCTGAAGCTGATAACCAAATATTATGATGATCATATAATTTTTTAAGCTTTTCTAATAATTCATTTTCATCACAAAAATCACATATTCTTATACCACGCCTACCCACTTTATCTTCATAAGCCGGTCCAATTCCTCTTCCAGTAGTTCCAATTTTATTAGAACCATTTTTGTTTTCTCTTACTTCATCAATTAACTGATGGATTGGTAAAATTAAAAATGCAGCGTCTGAAATGATCAAATTTTCAGGAGTGATTTTAATTTGTTTTTCTTCTAATTGCTTGATTTCTTTAATTAAATGAATTGGGTCAATAACAACACCATTCCCTATTAAAACCTTAGTATTATCTCTAACTATTCCACTAGGTAATAAAGATAATTTAAAGACATTTTCATTTACTACAAGCGTGTGGCCAGCATTATGGCCACCTTGGAATCTTACAACTAAGTCAGCTTTTTCAGATAGCCAATCAACAATTTTACCCTTACCTTCATCTCCCCATTGGGTACCAACTATAACTATGTTACTCATAAAAATTCCTAAATTTTAAATACTAAGACTCTAACTTTACTATAAGATTATTTTTCCAAATATATCTACATTTCATATCAAAAGCCTCTTTTTCAATGTTAGTATTGAGATTTGATCCAAAAACTACCTTATAACCTTTTTGAATAATAAATTCAGCATCATTCATACTAAAATATGGAATATATACTAATTGATCATCATTTATTGAGTTAGATTTTAAATTTAATTTTTCTGTATAAATAGTACAGCCCGCAGCTGTTTCTTCGTTAGAAGTCTTATACCTTCCACCCTTGGCAATCTCTCCTTTAAAATGTTCAGAAAAAACTGTAAACGTTAGACCAGTGTGATACTTAAACCCTCTATTTTCTAATATATCGATTGAAAGTTTAGAACTATCATCATTTATATATACCAAATCTAAAACCTCTAAAAAGTAATCTCTTATATTTGAAAGATATTGATCTAATTTAATATGTTTTAAATATTTAATTGCGTTCAAATGATCTCCAGAGGACTCCATAAATTGAATTATAATGTCTAAATTATCACATTTTAAGTTCTTTAAGTACTGTATATCTTTTATATCGATCGCTTGGTTAATCTCATTTTTCAATGATTTAGAAACATTTCGCAGCAAATGTTTTCTTAGAGAAGGGAAATTAAGATCAACGGTAATAGCCTCTACCCCAACTGATTTTAGAGCTTTTAGGCAAACTAAAATTATTTCTGCATCCGCAAATTTTGACTCAGAGCCAATTAACTCCGCACCTACCTGTGTTTTCTGGCGTTCCATATTAAAATTATCACCTTTAACCCTTAGAACATCTCCTGAGTAAGACAACCTAAGAGGTCTAGGTAAATGAGATAATCTAGTGGAAGCTATTCTTGATATTTGAGCTGTAACGTCCGATCTTAATGCCATCATTTTTTGGGATAACGGGTCCATAATCCTAAAAGTGGAATCTTTTAGAACTTGACCTAAACCATTTGAAATAAGAGTATCTTCATATTCAACCAGAGGAGGTTTTACCCTAGAGTATCCAAATTTAGAAAATACATCTATTAACTTTTCTATTGTTTTAGCTTGCAATTCAGCTTTAGGATGTAGAATATCGCCCAAACCAGCAGGTAATAAACCATTATCATTTGATGAATTAACCATCTTAATGCCTAAAATTTAAAATTATACCTTGTATAATAAATTTTAGAATGTATCCACTAAATTCAACAATTTATATATAGTCTAATTTTGTTCAAAATTAATTGGGTTAACTCTAGCAACTTGGGGTAAAGCCCTGATTTCATGAATTATTTTTTCATTTATATCTTCGTCTACTTCTACCAAAGCTATAGCTTCACCTCCAATGCTACGACGACCTAAATGGAATGAAGCTATATTAATATTTTGTCTCCCAAGAACATTTCCTAAATCACCAATAAAACCAGGTTTGTCGTAATTTCTTAAATACAATGCAGATTTAGGAAAATCAGATTCAATTGGAATTCCTTGAATATTAATTATTCTTGGTTTGTTTCCTGCTATCAATGTGCCTGATATAGTCCTTTCGCCTTTTTCATGTTTAATTGTGATTTTTAAAAGAGTTTCGTAATCACAGCGTCTTTCATGTTTAATTGTTGATAAACTAATGCCTCTACTTGAAGCAACAGAGGATGAATTAATATTATTTACTGAAACTGATGATGGCTCTAATATGCCAACCAAAGCACTTGCCATTAAGGGTAAATCTTTAATATTGGAAGCTTTACCTTCTAACTCCAGTTTTATGCTTAATATTCCTTCTTGTGTCACTTGTCCAAGAAAAGAACCCATAAGATATGCAAGACTTACATAAGGTTTTAAAATTGGAGCTTCTTTTGAGGTTACATTCGGATAATTGAGTGCATTAACAACAGCACCAGTATTTAAATAATCAGACATTTGTTCAGCTATTTGAATAGCGACATTTTCTTGTGCTTCTAAAGTTGCGGCACCCAAGTGAGGTGTTGCTATAAAATTAGGTGCATCAAATAAAATATTTTCTTTAGCTGGTTCTTCTACAAAAACATCAAAGGCAGCGCCAGCTAAATGTCCTGTTTCTAATGCTGCTCTGCAAGCCACTTCATCAACCAAACCACCTCTTGCACAGTTAATAATCCTAGCCCCTTTTTTCATCTTGTTTAATGCATCAGAAGAAATAATATTTTTTGTTTCTTCTGTTAGTGGCGTATGTAGAGAAATAATGTCAGCATTTTTAAGTAAAGTATCTAAATCAACCTTTTCAACGCTCAATTCAGATGCTTTTTCTTGGGTAAGAAAAGGATCAAAGGCCATTACTTTCATTTTAAGACCTAATGCTCTATTGGCGACAATAGAACCAATATTTCCACATCCAATTAGCCCTAAATATTTGCCAGTAATCTCTGTACCATTAAATTTAGATTTTTCCCATTTGCCTTGTCTAGTAGAATGATCGGCCTGTGGTATCATTCTTACTAATGACATCATTAGAGCAATGGCGTGCTCTGCTGTAGTAACAGCATTACCAAATGGAGTATTCATTACTATAATTCCATTTTTGGTAGCAGCTAATTTATCTATGTTATCTGTTCCAATACCAGCACGACCCACAATTTTAAGATTTTTAGCGTGTTCTAAAATATCACTTGTAACTTTTGTGGCTGACCTAATAGCAAGACCATCATAGTCATGAATTATTTTTAAGATTTCATCTTTGCTAATGCCTGGTTGATAAGAGGTTTCAATTTTATTTTTTTTAAAAACATCTACTGCTGATTTACTTAATTTATCACTAATTAAAACTTTAGCCATTTTTACCCTCTTTTTTTAATTAACTTTAATTTCTTTAATTGCTGTCTCATATGCCCAATCTAACCATGGAAGCAAATTTTTAATGTCATCACTTTCTACGGTAGGGCCACCCCAAATCCTTAATCCTGGTGGCGCTGATCTATAACTTCCAATATCATAAGCAACGTTTTCAAATTCCAATAAATTAGTTATCTTTTTTTCTAGTTCATTCTTTGCTTCTAAAGGTAATTTTATGACCATAGGGTCAACGAGTTTTAAACAAATTGAGGTGCTAGATAAGTTCCTTTCATCATCGCATAAGAAAGTAGCCCAGTGTGAAGTAGAAACCCATTCTTTTATGATATCTAAATTTTCTTTTGATCTTTTTATCAGTTCAGTCAAACCACCAATTTCTTTACTCCAAATTAGAGTATCTAAATAATCTTCAACACAAAGCAAAGATGGTGTATTAATTGTAGCTCCTAGAAATATTTCATTATTTACTTTACCATTTTTTTTAAGTTGAAATAATTTAGGTAATGGCCATGTTGGATTATAAGAGTTAAGTCTTCCTACCGCCTTTGGAGATAGCACTAACATACCATGGCCCGCTTCGCCTCCTAGGCATTTTTGCCATGAAAAAGTGCCAACATCGATTTTTTCCCAATCAATATTCATTGCAAATGCCGCTGATGTAGCGTCACAAATTGTTATCCCATTTCGTTGTGAATTTAACCAATTTAAATCTGGCATAGAAACACCAGCTGTAGTACCGTTCCAGTTAAATACTATATCACCGTCATATTTTCTATTAGGCAAGTCAGGTAATTTTCCATACTCAGCTTTTAAAATATCAATATTTTTTAATTTAAGTTGTGTATTTATGTCATTAGCCCAGTCTTGGCCAAAACTATCCCAAGCTAATATGTTAACATGTAATGGTCCCAAAAGATTCCACATTGCCATTTCAATAGCACCTGTATCAGACCCAGGTACTATCCCAACTAGGTAATCCTCTGGAATTTCTAATATATTTTTAGTAAGTTCAATTGCTTTGCGTAATTTATTTTTTGCAAGTGGGTGACGATGTGATCTACCAAGGCAACTATCTTTTAACACATCTAAAGACCAATTAGGTCTTTTTGCACATGGACCTGATGAAAATTCAGGGCGAATTGGCTTGACTATTGGTCTGGTCATATTAACCTCATAAAATGTTATTGCTTGTTGGGAAGCAATGGCCCAATGCTTTATTAGCAATTTTTATATTGTTGTCAACATAGAAAAGCTACTGGATTAATAAATGATTAAATTATATGACTTATGTGGTAAAAATAATTTACGGTTTAGTCCACCTTGTTGGAATGTTAAACTTTGCCTTATACATAAAAATTTAAATTTTGAAACAGTTCCAGTTAGGTTTTCAGAAAAAGAAAAAATTTCATTTTCTGGTCAAAAACTTGTTCCTATTTTAGAACATGATAAAGGATTTGTATGTGAATCGTGGAAAATTATTAATTGGTTAGATGACAATTACCCAGATAAAAAACTTTTTAAAAATGAGAATTCTAAAA
>ENA-OWPI01003806-OWPI01003806.1-marine-metagenome-genome-assembly--contig:-NODE-3806-length-12492-cov-2.029964_pt1 | contig 12492 bp, 7 predicted proteins | sample MGYA00238138_ERZ651775 | MGnify/ENA primary metagenome ERZ651775 (study PRJEB26906, sample SAMN06265043) | marine metagenome | isolation source: Helgoland LTER site | place: Germany:Helgoland, sampling...
CGCCGCCGTCACCGCCACCGCCGCCGCCGCTGACATCGACCCCGCCGCCACTTGTGACGGGCGTCGAAAACTCTGCGGGCAGCGCGTGCACCGTGCCGGCGTCTAGCGTCTTCATCTTCATCCGCGTCGCGTCCACCACGTCGTTGGCCATGGCTCTCGCGTCGGGCCTGAACCCGTCGTGTTCATCCTCGCGTCTGAACGCGATGAACGACGCCGCGATGTGATCCTTCCCGTCCTCCGCATCGAGGGTCTTCCCGGGCAGGTGCAGGTGCGCGGGTTCGATGGAGACGCTCGTCCCGTCTGGATGGAAGAGCGAGCCCCGCATCCCGTCGCAGATGGAGAGCGCCGCGTGCCCTTCGTGCTCGCCTCCTTCTCCGACGATGACGCCGCGGTAGTGGCAGTGGTCGTCGCGCGACGTCGTGGATTCCACGCGGTGTAACGAGCCGTCGGACTCGATGACGTACTCGCCGTAATCGGGATGCAGGAGCTCGTCGTGGCGCGTGGCTTCCAGTCGGTACTCGCGCCCGAACGCGACGAGCTTCGCGGAGAAGGACTCGGGATGGCGGGTATCGTCCACCGCGGACACCTCGGACGCTCGAGAAATCTCGTAGTGACGCAGGTGATGCACCACGGAGTCGCTCGGAATCTCCGACGCGGCGCACACGGGCGCGAGGACTGCGTAGGAGCGAGGAGGGCGTCGTCAGGTGGGATCGGCGTGGAAAAGGGAGGGTTCGGGGCGGCATTTTGAATAGGGGCGACATCGGTGAGTCAAGGGGGGGGCGCGGGTGACTCACCCACGAGCATCGCCGCCGCGAGCGCGCAGACCCCGCGGATACATGATACACCCCGCGGTGTCAGAGACGTGCGCATCACCCTCGCGTGCCTCCCAGCGCGGCGTGGTGCGCAATGCCCCGCCCGCGGGGTCAAGTTCAACAACTTCACGCGTTTCGTCATCCTCGTCGTCTGATTCAGCATTCATGTGTCACGGTTCCGGAGTGTGAGCGGTTCACTGAGGAGCCGCGCGCGGGCCGCACACGGGATGTTGGCGTGGGTCGGCGCGAGGAAGAACCGCACGCACCGCGGCGGGGCGTCCACTCTCGCCGCGCGATACGACCAATGCGTGCGCTGGGTTAACAAGCGCGAGCGCGACGACGAGGAGGCGTGCGAGGACGAGGAACTTCGCACAGCTGTCCGGCCGAAGACGGAGCCGGTCCTTCAGAGCTCCAAGCCGGCGGGGACGTCGCTGGATGTCCTCGACCTGCACGTGCTGTGCCACCTGATGGAGTGCGAGCGCGTGTCGTCGCGCGAGAAGGACGAGGATGACGAGGCGACGGCGGAGCCGGCCGCTCGTCGCCGCGCGTCGCTCGCCAGCCGCTCGCCCCTTCACGTGAAGAAGCGGGTTCGTGACGGAGGCGACGGAGGCGACGACATGGAGCTCGCACTCGAGGGCCTCGCGCTGTCGCCCTCGCCTCCCTCGCCCTTCGCGCCCACGCGCGATCGCCCGCACACCGCATCCTCCCCCTACATCACGCCCGAGCGGCTGCGCACGCCGCGTCGCACGTTCACTCTGCCGCCGTCGCCCCCTCGCAAGAAGAGGAACACCGCTGAGCTCGCGCCCTCCCTCGCGCCGCTCGCGTCCTCACCGGGGCGCTCCTGGACCACGCTCGGCCTCGACAAGGTCAGCCCCATCTTCGACGCCCGCCGGACGACACCCAAGGCTTGCCGGAGCATCGACTTTTCCCTCCCCGCGCTCTCCGAGGTCGACCCCGCCGGAGGTGGAACACAGCTGTCGAGCGAGGGAGACGGGTCCTTCGACGGGAAGGACGCGATCGACGTCGTCATGACGCACAAGTACGGCCGACCCGAGGACGTCATGGACGTGGACGATACCGCCGCCGATGCCGAGGGTGCCGAGGGTGCCGAGGGTGCCGAGGGTGCCGACACAGCTGTGCACGACGACGACGAAGACGCCGAGAACCGATTCCCGAGCCTCGTCGACGTCGACGCCCAACCCGCGGGCTCTGGCCGGTCGGCTCGCGTGGACAGGAGCGCGCTGATGGAGGTCATGTCCGCGTTCGAGGGCGGCCCGTGGCGCGCCAAGTTCGTGCGGATCGAGGAGGAGATCTTCGTCATCTGAGCTCGGGGTCGACGAGGGGTCGGGGGGAGGGAGTCGGAGGGAGGGACGCGGACGTCGACTGTGTAGTCCACCGCGAGACGATACGCCCGTTCGGATGAGAACTATCCGTGTGAACATCACAGCACCGCACGTGACGATGAATATGATAAAAACAGTACACTCAGTTTAAATTATCGCTACAGCAACAGCGACGGCGACAGCGACGCGCGGGTGGCTGGTTATTACTTTACACTTCGAGGAACCGTCGAGTCCTGCGCTCCTGCTCCGTCGACGGCACCCGCGCCGCGTTGTTCGTTCCCCCAGTCGCCGGCTGAACCCGCGACGTCTGCGCGTGATGCCGCATGAACATGTCGTTCACCGTGTTGATCATCGCCTGCTCACGTCGCTGCCTGAACACGTACACCGCCCGCGCGATGAGCAGCAGCGGCAGCATGAACCCCAAAAGCCGGAAGATAAAAACCGGATACGAATCGCGACCGGCGTCGGACGAAGCCGCGACGATCGCCACGATGATGTACAGCACGAGGAACACGCACAGCGTCGACACCACGATCCGCGCCCAGAAGCTGAGCTGCTGGTTCGCGATGGCTCGGTCCAGGTCGACATCCGCGGCGCCGCCGTGCACGGGGTGGAGTCCCAGTCTTCCCCCGCTCGCGCCGTGCAGCTCGCCCATGCTCACCGCCTGCGGCCTGCCCGTGGAGTCTATGACCACGACGCGCATGCTCTCGTTGTACTGCGTGTCCTCGACGCCGCCGTTCGCGCGCGCGCGCTGTCGCATGGCAGCCTCGGCCTCGAGCATGGAGTTTAGGTTGATGACTGCGAAGTCCATCGCGTTTGTGGGCGGCCTGCCGTAGGCGATCTGGAAGTTGGCCGTCTGCGCGGCGAGTCGCTCGGATGCGTCCTGCGACTCGGCCTGCTCCCGTTCCCTCGCGCGCCTCTTCCGCTTCCCCGCGTCGATGAAGTACTGGGGAAACGTGGTGTGGCACAGCTCGCACTTGATCACCCCGGTCTCGCGACACCACCGGGCGAGGCACTCCGGGTGGACGTTGCCCATCGTCCCTTGGCACGCGCACGGCTTGCAGAACGGCGTGTGGTCCATGAGGCATATCCGGCACTCGCTGCCCTCCTTGACGTTGTGAATCAGCTCCAGACCCGAGCGCGACGATATCGTGTTCGGCGTTCCCACTCCGGGAGTGGGCTCGCCGGCCCCTCCGTTGGAATTGTCGTCATCGTAATCGCCGTCCCCTGAAGAATCCCGCCGGGGCGTCCGTGGGTCATCGCTGGTGCCCGCGCTCTCCACCACCGGCCCGGGCGGACCGTCCCGCCAACTCGTCACGATCTCCGGATACTCCGAGTCGGAGTCGCCGGGCACGAAACCCGGCGGCGATGAGGGCGGCTCGCGCGTCGCCATCGCGTTCCCGGAAGTGCGTCGCGCCCGAGACCGAGGGACTCACGTGTCACGGCTTGCGAATCAGGACGGCGATTGACACCCCTGTTTTCACGGTTCTTTTCTTGGGCCCTTTCAGGTTAGAGAGGCCAACACATTGACACGCGCGGTAACGCGCGCGGGACGGGGACGAGCCCGAGCCGTCTATCGCGCGTCTCGCGAGGGCATTCACCCCGGTCGCGCTCCAAAGGACCGCGGCGGGGCGATCATGCCCCTCGTCAGGAGCAACGACGCGCCGGACAGCGCCGATCCAGTGAGGTGCGCACCCCCGCACGATCCTTCAAACCGACGCCTCGCCCATTGCCTTTTTTCCCGCCCAACCGGGTTTCCTCGGACGGGTCGCGCCCTCGAGGCCGTTCGATGGACGCCGTCGGCGCGCTCGACCCGGATCCCGCGGCGGATACAGCCTCGCGACTCCCACTCGCTCCCATCCTCGCGGTTTCAACGGCTGACGCGCCCCTTTCACCCCGTGTCACTCGCAGGTCCGGCGCCATATTCGGTCTGGTGCCGTCCACCGGCGCACCCGGTCCGGATGCGGCAGCGCACCCAGGGAGCCCCGGCGGAGGGTTCGGAGGGAGCCCTTACGGCCCCGGGGGGTCCTACGGCGGCGATACGCGCGAGACGCAGCAGTACACCGACTACCAGTGCGTCCACGCGCGGATCCCTCCCACCTCTCCCGACGCTTCGAGACGAGCGAGATGCGCGTCAAATCAAATTTCACCAACCCGCGCGCTTCGAACGATCGCCCCCCCAACGATCCGCGTCGTCATCTCACCACCCCGCCTTTTCACCACCCCGCACAGGAACATGGGTAACGGCTGGGTCCAGCGCACGCGCCGAAGCACCGTCGAGCGCGTGATCGAGCGCGTGCACACCGACGTCAACGAGATGGTCCCGGTCCATCACGGGGGCATGAACGGAGGAGGAGGAGGAGGAGGAGGACACCTCGGGTCGGGCGCTAACCACGGTGCCGGATCCAACGGATGGCTCAACGGCGAACTCGCCAGGCAGGTGCACAACAAGTTCGAGGACATGGTCCGCCAATCCCCGGCGCCCACGCGCGCGGAACGTAGCGCGTACGACGAGCTCGTGCGATCCTTCCCGACGCCCGAGTCGCGGGGCCGGCTCATGCTCGGCGACGGGTCCGCCGACGCGAGGGACGCCGGGATCGTCAGCCCGCCCGCGGCGCCGTGGATGAACGGCCCGGGCAGCGGCTCGGACAGGTACCCGTCGCGCCTCGGTAACGGCGGCGGGGGAGATCGAACGGCGGACGGCGGAGTCGACGCGACCGGGTCACCGAACGAACGCAGCCTCTTCTCCGACCTCAAGTCGCCGCCGCCGTCGATGCGGAAGGCGTCGGGCGGGTCGGGCGCCGGGTTCACGCTCGACGACCTGATCCTCCGCAAGAAAGGACCGGACGCCGCGAAGGGCGGCGCGTCGAGGGGCGCGATCTTCTCGCCGCAGCCTTCGCCGCCGAGGCGCGGGGGCCGAGGCGGGAACGCGCGAGGCCGCAAACCGGCCGCAGCCAAGAAGCCGCCCACGCCGGAGCCGTCGGAATCGTCATCCGAGTCCGACGAGCCCTCGACAGACGCCGACGGTGACTACGTGTCACCGGGCGGCGGGGACAGGTCGCCGCTCGAGAAGCTCGCGCACGCCGCGGAGAAGCGCGCGTCGGCGAGGGACGTCGGCGGCGGCGGATCCCCGGGGCTTCGATCCCCGAGCGGGAAAAAGAAAAAGTCACCCGCCGCGCGAAAGTCGCACCGCATCGGCGATAGCGACTCCGACGACGACGGGAACAAGATCAGCGCGGTCCGCGCGGGTAAAACAACCAAGGGTTCCAAGGGTTCCGGCGGCGCTAAGCGTGGCTCCCGCGAGGCGCAGCAGTTGCTCATCGCCGCGCAGCGCATGGCGAGGGTGTCGGCTAACAAGGCGGCGAAGGAGGCGACGACGCCGGCGGCGCCCGCGGTGACAGCCACGAGATCCGACGCGGACACGCCGGGGTCGACGGGCGGCGGGCGGAGCGGCGGGAGGAGCACGCGCGAGCGCAGGGCGCCGAGTGCGTTCTGGCTCAACGAGGATGCCAAGCGGAAGGATCCGTTTGCGAAGACGCCGACGAGTGCCGCGGAGCCCAAGTCCCCGAAGAAGCCGGCGGCGAAGGCGAAGCCGGGCCCGAAGCCCAAGTCCTCGGCGAAGTCGAAGGCGAAGGGGAAGGCGAAGCCCAAGTCTAAGCCGGTCGCGAAGAGGCGGCGGGACGACGACGATTCATCCGAATCGTCGTCCTCCGATTCCTCGGAGGACGGTTCGGAGTCTGAGTCTGAGTCTGAGGAGGAAACGTTGGAGGCGCGGGTGGCCAGGAACGCGTCCGCGGTGAAGAGGTCGTTGGAGAAACGGATGAAGGGTCGGAGCCCGAAGAAGGGGCCGGCGGCTCGCGCTCGACCCGCCAAGAAAAACGCCGCCAAGCCCATCGTATACTCCGAGTCCGAGGACGACGAGGAGGACGAGGAGGATGACGAGGATGATGAGGAGGAGGATGACGAGGACGAGGACGTCCCTCCCCCGAAGGGCGACGACGACACCGAGGAATCCGACGGCGACGACGACGACGATACCGAGGAGTCGGACGAAGACTCCGACGACGACACTCCGCTCGCTTCGAGGTACAAGTCAAAGCCGTCGAAGGCGGCGGCGGCTTCACCCAAGGGTGGAAAGAAACCAGCGCCCAAGCCTTCGCCGAAAAAACCTAACCGGCGGCACTCGGCGGAGCACGCCGCCGCGCTCGTCAGCGCCGAGATCATGGGACGGAAGACCAGCATCGCGAAGAGGTTCGGCCTGAACGTCGCTCGCGTGGTCGACTCCGAGGCGGAATCATCGGACGAGGAGGTCGAATCATCGGACGACGAAGACGAGGAGAGCCCGGGATCTACACCGACGGATGCGTCGTCGGATCGCACGGACGCTTCATCGCCCGAGACGGCCACGGACGGCGACGGCGACACCACGGGCGACGACGACGCCACGCCCGCGACGAAAGGATCCAAACCGGCAGCGGAAGGCACGACGCCGGGATCATCCGGACGGAGCATCGAGAAGGGGAAGCGAGGGGGATGGCGGCCGGGCGCGGGTCGACCGCGGAAGCCCGACGACCCGAACGACCCGACGCCGCGTAAGCGCCGGCGTTTGCCCGGCGAGCCCCCGCGCAAACGCGGCAGGCCACGGAAGATCCCGACGCTGGAGGACATCGAGGCTGGGCACATACGGCGGAAGCCCGCGAGCGCGGAGGAGAAGGCGGCGGCGCTCCGGATGCTCGGGGGTGGGAGCATCTTCGGGAACGACGACGGGGCGGATCCCAAGGCGCGCGGCCGGCCGAGGAAGGATGCAAAGTCGCAGGAGCCCCAACAGAAGCGACAACCCGCGAAGGCGAAGGCGCCTGTTAAGGACACGGCGCCGGTGAAGGTGGACGGGATCAGCAGCGAGCGGTGGGCGGCGCGGGTATCGAAGGTATCGAAGACGAAGAAGGCCGGAGTCGCCGAGGAGGCGAGCCCGGAGTCGCCCCGGCGGAAGCGCAAGGTTTCCTTCGGCGACGACGACGTACGCGCGATCGCCAAGTCGCCGCGGTCCACGTCCCCGAAGAAACCCGCGCGGAGCGCGCCGCCGCCGTCCCGGTACGGATCGGACCGCACGAACGAGCAGGTCTCCGCGGCGAAATCCAGCCGGCGCAAGTCCATCCTTCGAACGCTCGGCAAATCCTTGGGCGAGGAGAACGACGCCGAGGTGACGCGGAACTCGACGCAGAGGCGGTACAGCGACGTGCCGGAGTTTGAGGTGTTTGGGTTCCAGGGCACGCCGGTCAAGGGCGGGGCGTCGCCGGGTGGCGGGGCGAGGGCGATCGCGGGAAGCCCCGACTTTGGCGGGTCCCCGGGGCTGTTCACGGCGAAATCTCCGGGTGGGCTCATAAGCCAGTTAGACACGGACACGCCGGTGACGTCGCCGGTGCGCTCCTCCCCGAGGCTTCGCATTTAATGTTGGCAACATAGATTCATGCTTGAACATCTCGCACTAACGCTTCGCTAACCCTGTCGCGCCTCGGGCCGGCGCTTCCGCGAACGCGGCCCTCCGATGAGTCTCCTCCCGTCGCCATCGCTCTCGACTGATTGTTGCGTTCTCGAGGCCGATACGCCGCCCTCGCTTTGTACGCGTCGCACCCGCCGCCGCCGCCCTCAGCCTCCGGGTAGTTGATGACGTACCCTTTCGCCGCGCAGTCGCCCAGCCTGTCGACGAGGTCGATACCTACGTTGTCCTCGAGCAAACTGTCGAGGACGTCGAACGCGTCTGCGTTGCAAAGGCAATTTTGCATATCCGCTTCGTCCGACGGTCCGACTATGTCCACCACGTTCTGGCAGCAAGACGCGGTGGCGCCCGTGAGGCACGGGATGAGCGACGGGAGCGCGGACGGGAGCGCGTCCATCAACTCGTCGACGTCGCACAGCTGCGGAGGCGGCGCGGGCGACGACGGCGACGTCGGTGACGGCGGTGACGGCGGCGACTGATACTGGTAATTTGTCACCGGGGCTTCGTCTTCGGTCGGCGACTGATACTGGTAATTGGTCACCGGGGCTTCAGTCGGCCAAGTGTCTCCGACGCCTTGATCGACAATCTCCGGGAGTAACACGGGTTGCTGCGGAAGGTCCTGGGGCAATTGGTCGGACGCTGCGGTTGCGGCCATCGCGAAGTCCACGAAGAGAAAGGCTGAGTACGCCGCCAGCATAGCCTTGGGCCCGAACCGTAGGCCCTGCGCCTGGACCTCGCCGCCTCGCGTGTACCCGTACATCTCGCACACGTCGCAGACTCGTGTGGCGGTGGTGATGTCGTCGCCTAGCGGCAGTTCCCGAGGGTCCGGCGGGCACGTCACCGCCACGCAGAGCGACTGGAGGCAAGCGTTCCTCCGTTCTTGTTCGTTCTCCTGGCAGGCGTAGCGCGCGTCCGGGACGGCGCACACGGGCGGCCCGCCCGGTAGGTCGCACACCGCCTGCGCGTAGACGCACGCGCACTCGTCGAGCTTTTGTGCGCGATCCACGCCGCCCACCTCGTCCGGGTCGAACCCGTCGCACCGCTCCTTCGGTTCGAGTTGCGAGCGGTTCTGGGCGCTTCTCAGTTGGCAAGGCAAGTCGCCGGCTGGGTCCACCGCGTCACGCGGGCGGGCATCTGCGGCATCCACGAGGAGCGCCCCTATGGTCCCCACGAGCAGCGCGATCCCGATTATCGACGTGATGTAGAACTCCGTGCGGCGCGTCATCGTTGTGCGGGTTGGGGCTGTCGGCCCTCGGTAGGTCGCAGCGAGACTCTCGTGTGCACGAACCGGGCTTCTTTTTCCGGGCCACGTCAAAAGTAGAGGCGCGAACGGGAACGTATGGTGGCCGCGGACGGGGGCGCGGTGGCCCCGGAGCCCGCGGCGGGGCGCCGGGCCAAGCGGACCATCCGCGCCCCGACAAAATTCGACGACGACGCCGGATTCAACGACGCCGATCTTCAGCGCGCGCTCAAGGCGAGCATGAAGCACGTCCGGCGGGTCTCCTCGACGACGGTGCCCGAGTGCCCCGTGTTCACCCCGACCGCCGAGCAGTTCGCCGATCCGTTCGCCTACATCAAGAGCATAACCCCGGACGCCATGCCCTACGGTATCGCGAAGATAATTCCACCCGAAGGTACGCGCGCGCGACACTTCACGCGCCGTCCCGCGCGATCGAGCCCCCGCGCCAGCTGTGTCTTCTTGGTATTTTTCGCGCCCCGCCCAACCGCTCCCCCGCTCACCACCCCGTCCCGCCCCCGACTCGCGCAGGATGGAAGCCCCCGTTCAACGAGGAGGCCGGCGGCGACGGCATCCCCTTCGATACGAAGCTACAGACCGTCAACCGCCTCCAGGAGGGCCTCCACTTCGAGGACGGCGAGCGGTACACGCGCGATTCCTACCGCCACATGGCTGACGCGTTCAAGGAAAAGTACATGGAGACGCACGCGCGCGTCGCCGACGAGACCGCGCGGTTGGCAAATGAGAACCCGGGGTGGAGCGAGCACACGTGCGGCGCGAGGGCGCTCGAGGAAGAGTTCTGGAGAATCGTCGAGACGGACGTCGAGAGCATTCGCGTCGAGTACGGAAGCGACCTCGACGCCGACGTCTACGGCTCTGGATTCGCAACCGTGCCCGTTGGATCGGCGTCGGCGGCGGCGGGCGCGAGCCCGGACTCCGACAGCGACGAGGACGGCGGCGTGCCGCACGCGTGGGACTTCGGCGAGCTCATCGCGCACCCGTCCAACCTCCTGCGCGTGGTGGGCGGCGACATCCCGGGTCTCACGCGGCCGTGGCTGTACTTTGGCATGATGTTCAGCGCGTTTTGCTGGCACGTGGAGGATCACTACCTCGGATCCATAAACTACATGCACGCGGGCGCCGCGAAGACGTGGTACGGCGTCCCGACGCACGCGGCGGACGCGTTCGAACGCGCGGTACGGGCGATCGTCCCGGGCATCTTCAAGGATGCACCGGACCTGTTGCACCGGCTGGTCACGCTGGTGCCGCCCGCGGTGCTCGCGGGTGGGCACGGCGTGCCCGTGTGCCAGACCGTACAGCGCGCCGGGGAGTTCGTGGTGACGTGGCCGAGGGCGTACCACGCCGGGTTCTCTCACGGGTGGAACGTGGGCGAGGCTGTGAACTTTGGAACCGCGGACTGGGTCCCGATGGGACGAGCCGCGTTGAACGATTACCAACACGGCGTAGGCAAACGCGATTCGATCTTTTCGCACGAGAAGATGATTTTGGACACCGCCAAGGCGTTCGTTCGGCGGTACGGATACGGGGACACGGAGTCCAATTCGCAGGAGGATCAGGCGCTGAGGGCGCCGTGGATCGCGAGGATGGCGGAGTCGTTGCGCGCCGAGCTCGAGATCATCGTAAAGGAGCAGAGGGCGGGGCGAACGGCGGTTAAAGGACGGGGCGTGAGGGAAGCCGCGGGGTCCGTGAAACCTCAACACGAGGAGGAGGACGAGAACTGCGCGCTGTGCAAGGCGATGCCCCACCTCGCCGTCGTTCACTGCGCTCGCTGCTTCGAAATCGCGGAGACGATCGAGATTGAACAGGCGGTCGCGCGGGCCAGGGCGGAAGGGAGGAGCGCGTCGGGCGCGGCTTGGGCGTTTCAGGGCGGGGGATCGACGTCCGCCGCCGCTCGGCTGCGGCAGATGGGACGGTACCACAGGCGACGCAGGCGCAACCGGCCGGTGTTCTGCCTCAAGCACGCGCTCGACGGGAACTGCGGGCACGGAGTCGGCGGATTGGTGATGACCGCGAACGCGTCCATGGACGAATTGGAGCGAACGCTCGCGGCGCTCAAAAAGTGACGACCGAAGAATTCACGACTTCACGCGAAGCTCAAAGCTAACGCATAACATTAACACTTAAAATACAAACGCACGCGCGCACGGCCGTCTCGGCCGATGTATACCTTATACCCCATCGAATGAAATGAAATATCAGATGTACACGTTGAGGAGGTTCTCCACGGTTCGTCGTAGCCCGGGCGCGGCGTCTTGGTTCGCGCCCCGATCCGCGAGCACCTCGGCGCATCTCGTCTTTCCGGCGTCCGCCGCGAGCATCAGCGGCGTCCGTCCTTCGCCGTCCCTCGCGTCCACGTCCGCGGGCGCCGACGCGAACGTCCCGCGCCCCACGCCCGTTCCGAACGGCCCAGCACCGCCGCCCCCGAAGGAGTCCGAGCGGTACAGCGCCCGCGGGGTGAGCGAGTCGCGGCGGCGAAGTAAAATCTCGCAAACCTCCGGCTCGTTCGACTCCACCGCGACGTGCAGGAGCGTCCGATCGCCAACCATTCGGCGCCTGTCCGCGCCCGCGTCGCACAGCACCGACGCCGCGGCGATGTTCCCGTGCGCGATCGCGAGGAGAAGCGCGGTCCTCCCGATGGAGTCGCCCGCGTCGAGCAAACTCGGTTTTTTAATTTCACCTGCCTCACCGCGCTCTTCACCGTGGTCGCTTCCCATGACCGGCGAGCCGGGCGCCGCGACGTGAGCGTCGTTCTTTTTCATCGCGTCGCCGCCGCCGCCGTCGTCGTCCCCCGTCAGCTCGCTCCAATCGGTACCCTTGAGCCCCGGCGACGGCGGCGCGGGGCCGAGGGACGAAAAGATCCGCGAGAACGCGGCGAATGGGTTGAGGCAGTTCATGTGTTCGTCCCCGCCGTTCGCGTCCTTACCGAACCCCGTCGACGCCTCATCGTCCTGGATCGCGCGGAGGACGTCGATGACCACGCGGACGCACTCGGCGTGCCCGCCAACGGCGGCGGCGTGCAGCGCGGTCCCGCCCGGGATCGCGCCAATCGATCGCGACTTGTCAATCGCCACCGGGTCGGCGCCATGTGCCAGGAGCGCGCCCATGACGGCGTGCCGCCCCGCTCGCGCGGCGGCGATGAGCGGCGTCGCCCCGTCGGAGAACTCCACGTTCGCACCCGCGCCGCATCGCAGGAGAGACGATGCGACGGCGCCCGCGCCGCCGTCGTCTGCTCTTCCGTGCGCCGGCGAGAAGCGCGCGGCGGGTGAGAGGTGCGATGTGGGCGATCGGTCGGTTGGCGCTTCTGCGGATGGATCGGGGCGGTGTCTGGTGGCGATCTCGAGTGGCGTGCGGCCGGACGCGTCCCTCGCGTCCGGGGAGATACCCGCCGCGGTGCAGCGGTCGATGACGAAGGCGGCGCACTCTGGATTGGGCGACGCCGCCGCCGCGAGGAGGGCGGTGGCGTCGAGATCGTGAGTTCCGAGCTTGACGAGCTCGACGGTGGACGCGAAGGCGCCGCGCTCGATCGCGAGAAGCAGGGCGTCCGCGGTCGTGCAGTCGCCGTCGAGCGCTTGATCGTTACTC
>ENA-OWPI01003807-OWPI01003807.1-marine-metagenome-genome-assembly--contig:-NODE-3807-length-12492-cov-1.802255_pt1 | contig 12492 bp, 8 predicted proteins | sample MGYA00238138_ERZ651775 | MGnify/ENA primary metagenome ERZ651775 (study PRJEB26906, sample SAMN06265043) | marine metagenome | isolation source: Helgoland LTER site | place: Germany:Helgoland, sampling...
TGGGTGCGGCCTCAATCATGGACAAGGAAAATGAGACAACTTTTGTCGCGACGTCAACGCGTCGGCGAAATTGTTCCTCAGCGAGCGCAGACTTTCGAGAATCCACATTGACGTCGGTGCCGCCGAGCACCAAAACAGTCGGCACGAAATCCTCGCCTCGACGCCTCTTAATCTCCGCGAGCTGGTCCAGAACGTCGCCGCACTTGAACGCGTGCAGCACGCCGACGACGGCGACGTCCGCGGCGTCCAGGTACTGCTCCAGGTCCCCGACCTCGTCGAAAGAGGCGGTGCGCGGGGGTAAATCGCGCGGGCTGGCGAGGATCATCTCGAGACCGCACTCGCGCTCGATGACCCCGCCGATCCTCCCGATGGTCACGCCGTTCCCGCCGTCCGCGCGCCCGGACCCCGCGCGCGCTGGAAGCGTCGGCGCCACGAGGAGCGCGCGACGCCGTCAGAGTTTCCCGATTGCGTTAGGTGCTCCGTCGATCGCGACTCTGAACCCAACGTAGACGGCGTTCATCTCAGGCCAGAAGCTGTGCCTGTACCCCGCCCGGGCGATGGGAGCCGACGTGGCCCAGCAGCCGCCCTTGCACACCTTGCGGTACCCGAACCACGGCGCGCTGTTTTCGCGGTACGGAAAGTCCATCTGGAACCCGGGATACGGGAGAAAGGCGCTCGACGTCCATTCCCAGCCGTTGCCCAGCATCTGTCGGCATCCCCACGCGCTGTCCCCGTCTGGCAACGCACCCACGTCGACGGTGTTCCCGCGGAAGCCGTCGAGGTTCGCGCGGCTCGTATCCGGGCCCGGTGAGTCACCCCACGGGTACGCCCTGCGCTTCAGTCGTTCGGTGTCGGGCCCGTAATTCCCGGGCTCGGTTCTCGCCGCGATTTCCCACTCCGCCTCGGTGGGCAGCCGCCCCCCGACCCACGCGCAATACGCCTCCGCCTCGTACCAGCTCACGTGCAGCACCGGCGCGTGGGGTCGCACCGGCGTGGGATCCCCGTCGAACAGGTACTCGTGCCAACCCCCGGCCACCTTGCTAAACCCAGAAGAACCCGGGGTGGTCACCCGGACCCACCACCGCGGCGCCTCCGAGTTCAAACCCGCCTTTGAAGCCTCCGCATCGCTCATCCCACCGCTCTTCGCCGCCGTCCTGTTCCCGCACAGCCACCTCCACCCCTCGTGCGACCACAGCTCACGCTTATTGTACCCACCCGCGGCGATGAACGCGGCGTACTCTGCGTTTGTAGTCGCCGCCTTCGCGATTCGAAACGCGGGCACTTCGATCGAGTGCGCCCAACGCTCGGCGTCAAACACCCACGGCTCGTCCCGTTTGGCGCCGAGTAAGTACGTCCCCGCGGGGATGGACACGAACCCCGAGTGGGCACCCCGCGAGGTCCCGCCAACCTGGACGATACTCGAGGCGGTCGGCATCGAGAAGACGTCGCCCCAAACGTTCGCCACCGCCGCTTGGCCGCTCGAAGGCAACGGCGCTGAAGGCGCGTACCCGAGCGTGTGCCGGGTCTGGAGGAAATCCTCAACGTGCCAGTGCTCGTGCACGATGCCGTAGACGTGCAGGTAGGTGGACACCGGGTCCAGCCGCGTGTCATCGTCCGGACCCACCGCGTCGACGAGTCTCTCGGTGACGTCGGCGATGTACCCTCGAATCTCGCCGATGCTCGGGTCGGTCCCGCACACCTCGCTCGGTTTCCACCTGTCGTCGTGGTTCGCCCTGAACGAGTCGAACAGGGCGTGAACGTCGTGGTCGGGGAGGACGGGGTTTGACCCGGGCGCGAGCAGCCGCAGGATCATGAACTCGTAGAAGTGCGCGATGTGCCCCAGGCCCCAGTCCATCGGATTGAGGGACGGCTCGCACGTCGCCCTTAACTGCGCGGGGGTTAGGCCGGCGAAGACGCGCTCGGTTCGCTCGCGCACGTCCCGGTACATCAGCCGCAGCTGCCTTCGGGTCAGCCCCACGTGCTTCTCCGCGAGGGTGCCGTAGAGGTCGAGCTTGACGAGGTCGTCTGGGGTGGCCAACGCGACGACCTTGGAGGAGGATCCCGGAGTGATGCCATCGGGTGGTGAGGCGCCCGGGACCGGGACGGAGTGGGCGTGAATGCCGTGGAACCAGCGGTCGCGCGCCTCCATCGCGATCTGAATCGCGGTGGGCACTCGTGTCCGCGGTCGGGTGAAGCGCGCTGCCGGTCGTGGCGCGCCCGAGGGAAAACGCGTCGACTAAAACTTTTAACAACACGTGGAACTTGTTCGGGTCGCGAGCGGAAAGAGGGCCAGTCCGAGGGCGCCCACGCGCGGTGTGTCGGGCGACGAAGGGGCGACGGGATGCCCGCGGGAGCCGAGGGGTTCGACACCAACGGGAGGCCCGATGACCTGCTGAAGAGGATCACGTACAACTCCAACAACTTCGGCAAAGGCGCCTTCCTCTTCGCCGACGCCGACGCCGGCCCCGAGGATGAATCGAGGGCGCGACGCAATCGCTTCCCGAAGAAGGAGAACCTCGAGCTGGAGCGCAAGTTGTACGATACCATGGAGAGGGAGGCGGACGAGGTGGTGAAGGCCAGGGTGGCGCAGGCGGAGCAGGCCGCGGTGGAGTTCAAGTGGGACGTCTACGCGGACCCGAACGCGCCCGCACCGAAGTGCGATGCCACACCGAACATCCCAAACGGCGACGGCTGCGGGGCGGCGATGCGCGCCGCGCTGCCGCCTCCCGAGCCGGATGATCCGCAGGCGATGCTCGCGGGTGAGTTCGGCGCGAAGTGCTCGTCCAAGGAGGTGCGGGGCGCGCTCGAAGCCTCGGGGTGGGACCCGCGTAAGGCTCGAAAGCTGCTCGAGAGCCTCGCGTCCAGTCGAGGCGGCGACGGACGACGCGAGCGAAGACGGAGCAAGGAGAAGGACAAGGTGAAGAAATCGAAAAAGTCGAAGAAGAGGAAGAGGAGCAAGTACGACAGCAGCGACGGCGACTCAAGCTCGTCCTCGAGCTCGTCCTCCAGCTCGTCCTCCAGCTCGAGTTCGCGCAGGCGACGCAAAAAATCCAAAGACAAAAAGTCAAAACGACGACGATGACCGGACCGTCCCGCCAACGCGCGCGTTGGCTCTCTACAACCTTTAGCCAGCTAGCTAGTCTATTCTACGTGACATGTGTGTCAGATGTCGATATAGTCTACTCAATCACCGAACGCGGCCATGAGCGCGGAGAACAGGAACAGCGAGAGCGCAAAGCCCACCACCGTGTTTGCCACGATGGTCGCCCCGATTTTCACCAGCACCTCAACCACGCACGCCAAGAGCATCGCCGAGGACGCCGCCGTGGACATCGCCGCGCCCGTGAGCGTCGGCGCCATGTGCACCAACGCCGCCTTCACGCGGTCGTCCCTGCCGGCACCCCCGCCGCCCTCCTCGGTGTACGCCATCGCGAGGTGTATGCAGTAATCTATGGAGCTGCCGATCAGAAGAGTCACGCACAGTTCCTCCACGACACCAAACTCCCACCCCAGACTCACGAGCGCGGCGAGCATACCGAGCACCGCGATGATGATGGTTCCCACCGCCGCCAGCGTGACGCGCCACGAACGCGTGGCGCCGAGCATGATCAGCGAGCACGCGACGGCGGAAACGGCGGGTGAGATCCGAGCCGTGTGCCCGATGCTTTCCTCGACGCCCATGCGATTCCAGACGTCGCACGCCTGAATCACGACGGGTACCGGGGACCCGTTCGGTAACTGCGACATCATGGCGGCCCTCGCGTCGGCGATGACGGCTTCCCAGGCGTCGTGAACTTCACGAATCTCCTCGGTGGTCGACGACACCGGGTGCAAGTCGACGAAATAATCCGCGGTGATGAACATCAGCGTCGACCCTCCCTCCTCGCCGGCCCAACCGAGGTTATCTCTCCAGTCGCGTCCAGCATCCCGCGACCACGTCGCGAGCGCCGCCGGCATGTCGGGACCCCAGTCCACGGAATCGACTCCCCCAACGTCGCGAACGAACGCCTGAAGGACGCACTCCGACGAGCCCGCCGACGGCGTCAGCCGAAGCGTCGCAAAGCCCGCCGTGACGGCGTCGCACGCGGCGAGCACCGCACGCTGCGTGCGTTCGTCGTCGTTGAACGACGCGAAGGTGCCGTCCCACACGGGGTCCCCGAACTGGGTCGGATCGTTGGGGTCGGCGTTGGACCTGTCGACGCCCGCGATTCCAAACGCGACTCTCACGTTACTCCAGTTCTCGGTGTAAAAGACGTCGAATAGAAGGTGCTGAATCCGCTGCAAGTTCTGGTCCTCGCGTAACAACGGCGGCGGCGTCTTCGCGACGACGAGCGAACGCGCGATGACGACGCTGGAGACCACCGCGCAGAGCACGCCGGCGGCGATGATGGCCCACTTGCGGCGAACCACGAAATCGCCGAGTCGCTTAGTCGCCGCCGCCGTGCCGTCGCGAATGGACGCGTTCAGATCCGCGCACGAACACGACAGCTCCTTTTTCACGCGCACGATCGACGACGAGGAGTCGAAGCCGCCGCCGTCCTTTGTCTCGGTGGACGAAGGCGCGAAAAATCCGTCGTCGTGAACCCCAACCTCGGTCCAATCCGCCTCGCCGTCGTCACCCGCTTTGCCCCGGGTAACGTTCGAGAGCTCGACTTCACCGCCGCTCGGCTCGGCATCCTTGGTATCCAGCTGCGAATACATCGCCTTTTGCGCGCGCGTCGGCGATGCGGACCCGTTCACCGTGCGCGGGGTGTATCCGCGCCCGGTGCACACGCCGACGCACTCGTCCATTGCATCCGTGAACGTATTCTTAAACCCCCTGGCGCCGATGCAAAGCGCCGCGGGGAGCAGCGTTAGCACCAGCAGATAGTTGACGACGACGGTCAACGCCGCGAACATACCCAGCGCCCGCACCGGCGGGATGTAGCTGAAGAAGTTGCTGCCAAAGGCGACCGCGGTTGTCAGCGACGTGGCGAGCATGGCCTTCGCGGCGGGGGCGTATCGAGCGGCGAATGCGTCTTCAGACGGCGCCAAATCTTCGTCGCCGTCGCCAGCTTCGTCCCTCGCCGCCGCCCTGAACGCGTCGAACATCAGCATGGCGTCGTCGCACCCGATACCTATGAGCACGAAGGGCACCAGCATGTTCAGGAAGGACACGTACGGCGACGCGGACGCCGCGCGGAAGAAGAAGAACGCGACGGGGAAACTCAGCGAGATTCCCAGAATCGCGTTGAAAGCCCACCAAAGCCTCCGGCTGTACGCCAACAGACACGCGGTGACGAGCGCGAACGCGGCTGTGCACCACAGCAGGTCCCCCAACACCAACGCCGCGGCCTCATCCTCGCTCATGCCACCGCCCGCGTGCAGCACACGCAGCCCCACCTTCTCCGCGCCCACGTCAATCTCGCCGCCATCCTCCAACATCCGGGTAAACTCCTTAGCCCAAACCCGGTACTCCCCGTCCTGCTCACGCTGCCGGTCGTGATTCGTGGCGTAACCAGACAGGGGCAGCGCGAACTCGAACCCGCTTCGCAACGCAACCGCGTGGACCCCTTGTGTCCGACTCGTGTCCGACTCGCCCGTCGCGTACCACTTATCGAAGAACCAACCGGGCTCGTGGCCGATGTGAAAAATGTCACGCGTCAGCGCCCCCGCCGGGACCAGCGCCAAGAGCTCAGTCAGCGGCATCGTCGCGTACACCTTCGCGCTCTCCCACCCCGACGCCGCGAGGGTCGTCGCCATGGCCAGCGCCTGCGTTTCATCGAATCCTATGGCCTCCAGTCTGCGTTCGACGGCTTCGATTCCCGCGGTTTGGTTTTGCGCTTTTGCAGTTTTGGAACCGGCGTTCACGAGGTCGACGAACCACGTACGGATCATGCCCTCGAAGCTCATCAGGGACATCGTGGGCACGCACCGCATGTCAGGGCAGGCTGGAGGGTGCTTGTCCCGCAGCGCGGAGGGTACCCAGCGACGGCACGCGGTTTCGTTGAGCGACGCGGTCGGCACTCCGAGGTGGCAGAAGTTTTCGAACCCGGCGGTGGCTCGGATTTTGCGCTCAACCTTCGCGATGTACGCGAGGCGTTCCTCCGTGAGGACGTTGCCGCCCGGCGGCCTGGTCTCGTACACCATCGTCAGCCAGTAGCTGGCGTGGCTCTGCAGCCGCTCGGAGAGAGGGATCGGCGGGGGCGATGCCGCGGGGGCTGGTGGCGATGGCGGGCCGTGCAGATGTTGCGTGTGGCCTTTTCCCCATTGGATCGCCGAGAGGACGGCGTCGTAGTTGATGGCGTAGGGTTCATCCCTCGCGCGGAAGGAGAGGATCCCCGTATCAAGCTCGATACGGAAACGCAGCTGAGGAGGGTCGGCGGGTAAGTGGGGAGGGGCGGGGTCAGCGACGAAGGTCGAGGTGTCACGCGCGAAACTCCGAAAGGGTGCCGAATGTTTTCCCGCGTGTACGCACCAGCGCGAGTGTGAGGGCCACGGGCACCAGGATCGAGACGACGTAGACTGTCAGCGGTCGTCGATAGACCGCCTTCGCGATGGTGTCGAACGGCGACATGTCCTGAAATCGCCGTCGACCCGCGCTCACCAGCCCGCGGGTCAACACTGGTCTCTTCTATCGATGTGACAGCGAGATGCTCAGTCAGTATTTCGGCAGCTCCGAGGAATCTCGCGAGCCACAACACTTCGCACGGGAGACATGCCGCGGACACCCGCGAGAACACCGCGGCGGACATCCGCCGTTGGAGACACTTATAGGGATCTCGGCCTCGACGACCAGAGCATGTCTACGACGACCCCCGCGGGATGGAGGTGAGCGCCAGCCCCGACCGCGGAACTCGCCCCGATCGGTTTCGTTCGAAAACCCCGCCCCGAACACGGTCGACTCGTCACACCTTTCCCATCCCCTTCACTCACCGCCGTCTCCGCTTACTCGCAGGGCTAAGGTTCGTAACGGCATGCGACAGGTGTGCCACCCGCACAAGGTGAACCAAGCGGTGGATGCGGTCATGAACGCCGACGAGGAGAGGCTTCGGATCGCACGCCTGAAATATTGCACCGCTTACGAGAGAACCCCGTGGAAAACCTTCCTGTGCTGCGCCCTCGGCAGGACACGCGCGTTCGGGTACATCGACGAGTTCACTCACCTCGTCGAGGACATACTCGCGGAGGAGACACGCGCCGGCGTAGAGCTGTGGGACACCGGACTGTGGGACTATAAGACGGACGAGGAAGCCCTCACCGGCGTCGTGAACCCGTCGGTGCCCACAGCTGTGCGCGACCCCCCGGCCGGTCATCGCCTGTCTTTCAGTCAGGCCAACCACGCGGCGGTGGAGAAACAGCGACGGGCGCGGGATATGGATATCATCGCGAGTCAAACCGTAAACCCGAAACCCCGTGTCTCCCGGGCGGTCATCGGCGTCGTTCTGGCGCTTATACTCGCGACTACTCTCGCGGTTTCCTCGGGTTTGGGTTTGGATGCTGCGGCGGTAGTCGCCGAGATGGCCGCGGCGTGTGGTCTGACCGAGGCCAACGTGCGGTGGTTCATACGTGTCATCGTGGTGGGTGGGACGATGGGAATAAGCGGCGCGGTGTATTGCGCGCTCACCTTTGGCATCGCGACCGGCGTGGTATATCTGCTCTTCAAGAGGCGAAGTTAGCGGACTTATTTTTTAGCGGGAACGTTCTCGTTTATGACTCGTACAGCTAAGATCTTACGCACACTCAGCAGCGCTGGTAGACGAACACGCTGCCGTCCTCGAGTTTGCTGATCCTCATCTCATCGTCGAGGTAGAAGGTGTCGAGGTAAACCTCCGGCCCGGACTCGCCCCCGCCGACCTGCTTCATCACGTCCTCCACCGGCACGGTGGTCCCGTTGAGAAAGTTGAGCTGCGGCAGGACGTTGGCGTCGTCCTGCCTCACCGTCGTGGTCTCGGCCGTGACCGCCAGCCTCGTGCCGTCCTTCGCCGCGCACCGTCCCGCGGTGATCACCGAGCCGTACCCCGAGAAGATTGGCGAGAAGCCCAGGAGCGGGACGCCCAGGGACGCCTTGACCACGCAATCGCTGACGAGACGGCCACCCTTGGTGTCCACGCTCTGCACCACGCGCCCCACGCCGCCGCCGAAGATCCCGGTCTGGTGCGAGTGCGCCCCGTAGAAGAAGTCGGCGGTGTCGCCCATCATGCTGCCCAACGCCCAGAAGAACGGGGACGAGCGGAAGAGGAACGTGTCGGAGTAGACGAGCTCCCAGTCGCCGTCGATTGTGGCGGAGGTGGCGGGCTCCGGGGTGGGGTTGGCGGTGACGAGCTCAGCGATGAGCGAGGTTGCCGCGGTCTTCTGCGCGGGGGTGGCGTCGAGGCCGCGGCCGGACGCGGCGGCGACGGCGAGCAGGCGCTTCTTCGCGGCCGCGTTGACGTCTTCGCCGGAGACATCCTCGGTGGCCAACGCGGGCTGGTAGACCGCGGAGGAGGAGGAGGACTCGTCCTCGGCGACGGCGCGCGAGACGATGCGCGCGGCGCGGAGGGAGCGGCGAGCGCCGCGGGGGGCGCGGAAGCCGGCAGAGGGCGCGACCTTCGCGGAGAGAGCTGCTGCGGACATGTTGGCGCAAATCTAGTGGCTGGCAGGCCTCGACTGCTCGAATCGTCGTCTTTTGTGACGTCGCCGAATATCGATCGATTTCGCGAGGCTCGTATGAGTAATCGAGGTCCTTAACGTGTATTACGTTATGTTCAACGTCGCTGGATATGGAGCGGCAGTCAGCAGGACGCGATTTTTTGTTTTCCGACCGCTTCTTCATCGTCAACTTCCTCGTTGCCAAACATCATCACTCGTCTAGGGCGGGCACCCGACTGTGGGTGGACGGGGCCTGACACTCAGGGATGACGCGACGACGACACGATAGCCGAATCTCAGGGATGGCGCGCGTATGTATCGTGCTGTGCGTCCTCGCCGCGCTGGCGCTCGTCCCCGGCGTCGCCGCGGCGTCGGCGCAGCCCAGACTAAGCGGAGGGGCGATTTCATCATCCGAGGAACCGACGAAGGCCACGGACACCACGGCCCCCGAGGGCGAAGATACGAGGAGACATCCGACGGGGAAGAAGGAGGAGGGTCAGCGCCCGACGATGTTGTACGTCAAGAACCACCACCCGGCCGGGATCCTGACCGACGTCCACGTGCACATGCCGAGAAAGGTGAGTGAACCCCCAAACGCAGATCCCGGAAAAAATCCACAGACGGAGGCGAGAACCGCGCTGACCATCGAACCGACCTGAACACCCTACTAAACAGAAGCTGATGCGTTCGGTGGTGATGGAGGCGAGGGACGGGCTGGAGGCTGAGTACGAGTGCACGTCCCTCGCGGGTCCCCACTGCCGGACCCACGGACCCACCGGCAATCTCTTCACGGAACCCGAGGTCCAATCCGAAGACGACGGCTCGCTGCTCATCCAGCTGGACGACGCGACGATCGGCAAGGACGGCAAGATCGACCTCGCGAAGGTGATGGAGATGTTCGGCGGCGGCGTCATGCAAAAGGCGAAGGAAGCCGCCGCGGCGACGAACGAGGCGAGAGCCGCGAGAGCCGCGGCGGCTGCCAACGGCGACGCCGCCGCGGCAAACGCCGCCGTCGAAGAGGCGCAAGCAGTCGCCGCGAAGATCGGAATCGGTCGCGCGAACGGCGCGTTCGAGATGCACTCGCCCTTGGCCGCGGGGCGGCGGTTGAAGCCCGACGCCGTCGTCGGCCGCGGCGGCGAGGGACTGGCGTCGGTGCCGTCGCGGGACGACCGCAAGGTTGAGTTTATCAACGCGCGAGACGCGACGTCGGCGTTGTATTGGCTGGACTTTGACGGCAACGAAGCGCACTACGTGGACCTACCCCCGGGTATGACCACGATGATGTCCACGTTCGGGTCGCACGTGTGGGTCTCGAGGGACATGTCGACGAACGCCGCCGTCGCGTCCTACACGGTGACGGCGAGAAAGCCGGGCGAGCCGCCCGTGCAGCACTTCATCGTGACAGACGTGGACTTTGGCGAGGCGATGGCCGCCGCCGCCGCCGCGTTCATGGCACAGCATGGAGAGGCGGCAGAGGCGGAGGCGAAGGCAAAGGCGGCGGGGGACACGAGGCGGTCACCGGAGGACACGAGGCGGTCACCGGAGGACACGAGGCGGTCACCGGAGGACACGAGGCGGCAAATGCAAAACGCGGAAGATTCAGTGAAGAGCGAAGTCGACGCCGCCGAGCGCGAACGGATCGGCGACGACGGGAAGGCTCTCGGAACCCCGCACTCCAAAATCGACTCACACGAGATCGAGCGTAGGCGGCGGCGGCACGAGGCGGTGAGGGCGGCGGCGGCGGCGAGGCAGAAGAAGCTTTCGGAGGAGGACCCGGAGCGTCTGCGCTCGATGTCGGAGCGGATTGAAAACGCAAAGTTGGAGGCGGCGGCGCTCGGGCGGCAGGTGGCGGCGGCGAAGGAGGAGGCGAGGAAGAAGCGCGAGGAGCTCGAGCGAGACGACACGGAGCTTTAGGATGAAGGAGAGAGCGCGTGTGTAGCTCAGACAATTAGCTCAGACTCGTGTCCTCGCGTGTCTGTGAAACATGGAGACTCGAGAGCCATACGTGCGTTCCAACGTGGCGGGGATCAACAACCGACCAACATCGAGTTCAACAAAACTTTTTTTGAGTTGTTTTCGAATTACGTTTTTGGCGCGTAAATGCTCTGAGCAAAGACTCCCCGAGGCATTTCGTATGAGCATTCATCCATAAATGAATGGGGACTCACATCTTCAAAGTTCAACGACGGTTCGGGAATAGCGCGTTTCTGTTTTCCGATATTTATACGCGCCTTTGCCTCACCTTTGACGCGTACGATTGGGTCGATTTTCCACGTGGCGAATCGTGTGTCCTCAACGCTGATGTCACCTTCGAATAAAAATCCCAGTGTCGTGAAACCGGTCGTCAACAAGGGGCTGTGATCTCGCCAGCCGCCTCTCATAGCCGCTCGCAGGCGCCGCACACCGAGAAAGACACCCCCGCGTGACCTCTTCTGTGCGTGGTTCGAACGTACGCGAAGGCCAGCGATCATGGCCTCCGCAGGCGCCGCTCGCGCGACGCTCGCGCCGAGGATCGCGCACGCGGGAAATAAAAAAGATGCGCGCTGCCAAGTGGTGCCATCGGCTCCCCTTCGTTCCGCCCCCGCGGAGCGTCCCCGCCGCGCGGTGCTCGCGCGAGTCTCCACCTCTCCCGCCGACACCTCCCCCGCCGAGGAGGACGGCGAGGTCTACTGGCGCGTCATCAAGGTCGCCTTTCGCATGCCCGGCTGGCAGGGAGACGGCAAGCCCGTGCTCGTCGGCTCCGGCGACCTCCTGGGCGACTGGGATCCAGAACTCGGGCTCAAGGTGAAGGACTGCATCAGGAAAGAAGGCACCGCGGACACATGGCACGGCTTCGTCAAGGTCCCGGCCGCCGCCGAGGGCGACTACAAGGTGGTCATCACCCGCCCCGACGCCGTCGACGTGTGGATGCCCGACGACAACCAGACGCTCCCCGAGCCCACGCCGGGCGAGCCCAGGTTCAAGGCCCCCGCGCCGGGCGCCCCGGCCGCCGCCACCGACGCCGAGCCCCAACAGTTCGTCCAGGCGTACCCCATGCCCAAGTCCACCCCCGTCGCGGACGCCCCGGTCGCCGACGAGTCTGGCACCGCGGCCAACACCATCGTCCCGCGAAGATCGGCTCCAAACAAGGCGCCAAAGGCGGATGACGTCGAGTCCGAATCCGCCGCGCTCGCGGTTCCCACGCAGCCCGATACGCCCACGGGCCTCGGCAAGGCGGCCGCGCCCAAGGGCGTGTACATGCCCGTCAGCGTCGAGGACGTATGCCCCAGCCAGGGCTCCAGCAAGGGTAAGATCATGGCCACCGTCGTGTTCCGCGCGAAGATCCACGTCACCGACCAGGAGGAGGTGATGATGGTCGGATCCTGCGAGGAGCTCGGGCACTGGATCCCCGAGAAGGCGGCGCTCATGGTGTGGTCCGAGGACGACATCTGGTCCGCCGCGGTCAAGCTCGAGGCGTTCCACGTCTTTGGCGGCATCGACGACAGCTCCCCGGCGCCGTGGATCGACTTCAAACCCGTGGTCAAGAACAAAAACACGGGCGCCGTCCGATGGCTCGACGGCGACAACTGCCGCCTCGTCCGCTTCGACAACGAGACGCACTCCGTCGACTTCATGCGCCAGTGGGTCGGCGGTCGTAACGTCGTCGCGGAGACTGGCTACGTATCCGGCGACACCGTCCTGCCCTTGGACGCGGCGTCCACGAACTGGGCCAGGAGCGTCACCGTCGAGATCATCGGCGCCGGGTCCTACGTACCCCCCGGGTCCCGGCGCGCAGCGTCCACCGATGATACCCCGGTACCCACGCGCCCGGCCGCGGCTGCCGCGCAGCACGTCGAGGACATCGTCTCACTCATGAACGAACCGGAGCCCGCGCTCGCGGAC